>JAEAME010000071.1_pt1 | contig 151430 bp, 128 predicted proteins | sample 8958731 | NCBI WGS metagenome assembly JAEAME01 (sample SAMN16933194, study PRJNA681113) | bioreactor sludge metagenome | isolation source: anerobic bioreactor sludge (Control) | place: India:Bengaluru | collected 2018-10-24
GTAATATAAATCTTAATTATTGGTTATGAACAATCCTACCCAAAAAATCTCCGTATTGGAGAAGATCGGTTACAGCCTGGGGGACCTGGCAGCTAATCTGATCTTCCAGACCTTAATGACTTTTCTCGCCTTTTTTTATACCGATGTTTACAAGATTCCTCCTGCCACCGCTTCCTTTATTATTTTCTTCGGAGGCATGTTCGGAGCATTTTTCAATCCCATTATGGGCATCATAGCAGACAGGACCAATACCCGATGGGGCAAATTCCGTCCCTGGATCCTATGGACCGCAGTACCGTTTGGGGCCATGGCCATACTGGCTTTCAGTACTCCTGATTTCAGTCCTTCAGGAAAAGTCGCCTACGCCTTCATCACCTACCTCCTGCTGGTGGTAGTCTATTCGGCCAACAACCTGCCCTATGCTTCGCTCAGCGGGGTGATCACCGGGAACATGCGTGAGCGCAACAGCCTCTCTTCTTACCGGTTTGTGGCCGTAACCATAGCCCAGCTGATCGTTCAGAGCTTTTTGCTGCCGTTGGCACTGATCCTGGGTGACGGGGACAAAACAAGAGGATTCGAGAACACCATGATGCTGTTTTCGGCCGTGGGTGTGGTTTTCTTTATTATAACCTTTCTGACCACAAAGGAAAGGATCATTCCCAAACCGGAACAAAAATCAACCATAAAAGAAGATCTTAAAGACCTGGTAAAGAACAAGCCGTGGATTGTCATGCTCATAGTAACTGTGTTCGTTTTCATTACACTTTCCCTGAAAGGCGGCATGTACGTCTACTATTTTGATCATTACCTGAACCATGAACACCTGGCTGCTTTTCTGGGAAAAGTAGGATTTAACAATACGGATGCCGCCACATCGGGTTTCAGTCTGTTCAATGCCGCCGGGATCGTGATGACACTGGTAGGTATCTCCATTTCCAAACCACTGGCAGACAGGTACGGCAAACGTGATGTTTTCGGAACCAGTCTTTTCCTTTCGGCCCTGTGCCTGCTGATGTTTTATTTTTACGGTCCGCAGGCCATCATTCCGGTTTACGCCACCCAAATGCTGCACGGATTTTTCTACGGGGTGTCCACCCCTTTACTCTGGGCCATGATTGCCGATATTGCCGATTATTCCGAGTGGAAGAATTCCCGGAGAGCCACCGCCATCATCTTTTCTGCCATGATCTTCGGACTGAAAGCCGGTCTGAGCATTGGCGGAGCACTCGTTGCAGGTGTCCTGGCAAGTTGCGGTTATAACGAACAACTTGCGGTCCAATCTGCCGAAACGGTCAACGGCATCAGACTGTCCATGAGCGTATACCCCACCCTGACATTTTTTGTGAGCGTAGCCTGCCTGTTCTTTTACAAAATCAATAAAAAAACAGAGATCACCATCCAGGAAGAACTGGCCGCACGTAGAAAAGAAGATAATTAACCAATCCATAACAAAAAAGATCATGAAAAAAGCAAGATACCTGATACCACATCTGTTTACGGCCGATCCTTCCGTTCACATTTTTGAAGGGCGCCTCTATATCTATCCATCCCACGATATTGAATCGGGCATTCCGGAGAACGATAACGGAGATCATTTTGACATGCGCGATTATCACGTCTTCTCCATGGAAACGCCTGAAAGTGAAGTGATCGACCACGGAGTAGCTTTGGATGTTAAGGACATTCCGTGGGCAGGACGCCAGTTATGGGATTGTGATGTAGCATACAAAAACGGTGTGTATTACCTGTATTTTCCCTTAAAGGACAAAACCGACATTTTTCGTATAGGAGTAGCTCTGAGCAACCGGCCGGAAGGTCCGTTCAAACCCATGGAAATGCCCATATACGGCAGTTATTCCATAGATCCCTGCGTATTCAGGGATAACGACGGCTCACATTATATGTATTTTGGAGGCCTCTGGGGCGGGCAATTACAGCGTTACCGCAACAACAAGGCCATAGAATGCGGTTTTGAGCCAGATGATGACCAGCCGGCTCTTCCATCCAGGGTTGCCCTCCTGAGTAATGATATGCTTCAGTTTGCCGAGGAACCTAAGGATGTGATCCTGCTGGACACTGACGGAAACGTGCTGACAGCGGGAGATCACGACCGGCGTTTTTTTGAAGCTTCATGGATGCACAAATACAAAGGGAAATACTACTTTTCGTATTCAACCGGGAATACCCACAAGCTCTGTTACGCAACAGGGGATAATCCTTACGGGCCTTTCACGTACCGGGGGGTTATCCTCACCCCTGTAACAGGGTGGACCACACATCATTGCATCATTGAATTTAAAGAAAGGTGGTATCTGTTTTTCCACGACAGTGTCCCTTCGGGAGGGAAGACCTGGTTGCGCAGTCTAAAGGTTACCGAATTGGAATACAACGAAAATGGTAGTATCGTAACAATAGAAGGGGGAGGTATATAGGATCAGATCAAACTGTTTTGTGTGATCAGATCGTTGATGGTTTTAACCGAGGCAGCACTGGACAATCCGTCGGCAGGAGTATTGAAACAATAATCCAGCAGAATTTCCTCTGTCGTAGTGGCTACATGCATCCGTGAATCACTGGATGCGTAATAGATCAGGATGGTACCGTCGTCCCGGCGGATCCAGCCGTTGGCAAAAAGCACATTGGAAACGTCGCCTATGCGCTCTCCACCCTGAGGAGCCATAAAATGACCTGCAGGTTCAGCAATCACGCGCCAAGGTTCTTCCAATGAAGTCACATAGAGGTAAAGCACGTAGCGCAGACCGGCAGCACAACCCCTTACGCCGTGTGCCAGATGAATCCAGCCCCTGGACGTTTTGATGGGCGCCGGACCTTCACCATTTTTCATTTCCTTAATGGTATGGTAGTATCTTTTGTTGATGATGACCTCATTTTCCACCCGCGCATTGGTTATGTCATCCACCAGGGTCCATCCTATTCCCCCTCCGTTCCCTGCATCTATGAAACCGTCCTGCGGCCGGGTATATAGGGCGTATTTCCCGTTTACAAACTCGGGATGCAGTACCACGTTCCTCTGCTGACTGCGGGATTTCAAATCGGGCAGCCGCTCCCAGTTTAGCATGTCATGCGTACGAACGATACCTGCCGAGGCTACGGCAGAAGAAAGATCTCCTGCAGGAGCATTCGGATCTTTCCTCTCGGCACAAAAGATCCCGTATATCCAACCGTCCTGGTGAGAAACCAGGCGCATATCATACATATTGGTTGTGGGCTCTCCCCATTCGGGGATCTCAACCGGCCGGTCCCAAAGGCTGAACCGGTTTATCCCGTCAGGACTTTCAGCAATGGCAAAGAAAGACTTCCTGTCAAAACCTTCCACCCTTACAACCATTATATAGCGTCCTTTCCACAAAATGGCACCGGCATTGAATACGGCGTTGATACCCAGTCTTTGTAACAGGAGAGGATTGGTTTCCGGGTTCAGGTCATACCGCCAATGAAGAGGAACATGTTCTGCTGTCAGGACAGGATAACGGTAACGCGAAAACCATCCCGAAGGGTCTTCTTCCGCAACGTTTTTCCTTGACAAAAGTTCCCGATAGCCGGAGGTCAAATCGTTCAATCTTTCTTCAAATGATTTCATAGTACTAAAAACATTATAAGAGGCGCATTGCAACAATAAACCTCTTCTGTTGCATGCGCCTCTCTCTTACTAACTAACCTAACCCTAACCGATAAACAATCAGCATTTCTCTCACGGTGCAAAAATAAGTTCACAAACTCTGGCAATCAAGTATTATTTTATCAAAAATTGCTCCTTTATAGAATAGGTTCTCCGGTAAATAATACGTATCTTTCCCTGAGTTCTTATTTATAAGGTGAAACCTTGTTTTCGGAAGAAACTGAAACCTAATAATGATTTATGACAAGAAAGTGTCATTTTCAGATAAAATAATACTTATTTTTTTTATATTTACCCTGTATATTTGAAAGTTGAAAAGACCTGTGCTTATAAACACAAACCTAATAATACAATAACTTAATCAACTATCTATTAACCAAAAAACTAAACGTATGAAAAACTTTCTTTGGAAACGTCTGTTTGCGGGGGTTTTTCTGTTGCTTCTTGCAACGGGAACATCCTTTGCTGCATACGGTGATCTGCAACAGTCAGGTCGTACGGTTACATGCGTAGTTTCTGACAATGCCGGGCCCGTCATAGGGGCCTATGTTGTTGTCAGGGGAACTATGAACGGAGGCAGTACTGACGCAGATGGACGTGTTGTTCTAAACAATGTCCCGGACAACACTACTTTAGTAGTAACCTATCTTGGCTACGTCACCCAGGAAATTGCTCTGATGAATAATCAGACGTTTGTGGAAGTCATCCTGCAGGAAGACGCACAAGCCCTGGAAGAAGTGGTCGTTGTCGGATACGGTGTACAAAAGAAGAAACTCGTAACCGGAGCTACGGTGCAGGTCAGTGGTGATGACATCGCCAAACTGAACACCATCAGTCCCTTTACCGCACTGCAAAGCCAGGCTCCCGGGGTTACCATAGTTCAGAACAACGGCCAACCGGGTTCCGGATTTAAAGTAACTATCCGAGGTCTTGGTACTATCGGTTCATCTTCTCCTCTCTATGTCATTGACGGAGTTGTCGGTGGAAACCTGGACAACATCAACCCCAACGATATCGAGTCCATTGACGTATTGAAAGACGCCGCTTCTGCAGCTATTTACGGTGCCCGTGCCGCCAACGGGGTAATCCTGGTTACTACCAAACAAGGAAAACTGGGTAAAACCACCGTTACTTATGACGGATTCTACGGACAGCAATTCCTTGCTAAAACCCCTGACCTGCTTACAGCACAGGAGTATATGATCATTCAGGATGAGGTACGCTTTAACGAAGGCAACCCGGCCTATGACTGGGCCAACCTCCTTCCAGCAGATCTGTATCAATCCGTTATGAACGGGTCATGGAAAGGGACCAACTGGTTCAAGGAAGCCTACAACGAAGGCGCTCCCACACAGAACCACGCCGTGGGTATCACAGGTGGTAGCGATCTCTCCAGGTTTTCACTCGGGTTCTCTTACTCAGGCAGTGAAGGTATCCTGGGGAAACCGGTTCACGCTCAGTTTGAACGTTACACAGCCCGTATCAATTCGGAACACGTGATCCTCAAGGGTCATGATTTTGATATCATCAAATTTGGGGAAACACTGTATTACACCTACACATCCAACAACGGTGTGGCAACAGGGAACATTTACTGGAACGCCATCCACAACCTGATGGTGGCCAATCCCCTGCTGCCTGTTACCAATGCCAATGGAGACTGGTTCAATTACTACGACAAACAGGATACAGGCTGGAAGTTCGACGGTAACTCCGGAAACCCCATTGGAGCATTCTCCAATAACGGCCAGGGCCTGAATCAATCCAGAAGTTACTCCCTGCGCACAACCGCTTACCTGGAAATCCAGCCCATCAAGAACCTGGTGTTCCGCTCCCAGTTCGGTTACAACATGAGCGCCAGCAACTACCGTTCCTATACGGCAATTTCAGCATGGTCAAACAATGCCAGAACATCCATTGACAATGTAAGCCAAAGCGGCAGCATGGGACATGACTGGAAACTGGACAATACTTTATCTTACAGTTTCAATCTTTCGGACAACCAGTTTGATGTCATCATCGGTCAAACCGCTGAAAAATGGGGCATGGGACAGAACATAAGTGCTTCCGGATCCAACTCCATCTTCCCGGGATACATTAACCCGACTACCGACATCAACAGCGTTATGAACTATGCCTGGGTGGACAACACAAAACCCACCGAACTGTCACAACGCGGAGCCGGCGGTTCCGTATGGGGTGAAGGTGCTATCGCTTCTTTCTTTGGACGTATCAATTACAACTACAAAGAAAAATACATGGCTACCGTGATTTTCCGTGCTGACGGTTCTTCCAACTTCGCCAGGGGCAAACGCTGGGGTTATTTCCCCTCCGCTTCTGTAGGTTGGACCATCTCCAATGAAGATTTCATGGCCGGAGCATCCGATATCATCGACTTTTTGAAAATCCGCGCCAGCTGGGGACAAAACGGGAACTGCAGTATTGCCAATTTCCAGTACCTCTCCACCATCGCTTTTGACGTAAGCAACGGATATTATTTTGCATCAGATAAGAAAACCCAGACTGTGGGCGGTTACGCTGACATTCTGGCTAATCCCGACGTATCCTGGGAAACTTCCGAACAGTTGAACGTAGGGTTGGATGCCCGTTTTGCACGTGGCCGTCTGGGACTGGCATTTGACTGGTATCAGAAAATGACACGTGACTGGCTGCTTACAGCACCCATTCCTGCCGTTTACGGTCTGAACGCACCTGCCGTTAACGGTGGAGACGTTATGAATACCGGTGTGGAATTGGCGCTTAACTGGGATGATTTTGTAGGTGATTTCCGCTATGGAATCTCAATCAACGGATCTTACAACAAGAACGAGGTAACCCGTATTGCCAACACAGAAGGCATCATACACGGGGCTGCCAATGTATTGAGCCAGGGTACAACCGAAATGTACCGTGCCGAAGTGGGATATCCCCTGGGTTATTTCTACGGCTACAAAACCGCCGGAGTCTTCCAGAACTGGGACCAGGTGAACAACACAGCCGCCAAATACGACAGTGCCAAACCGGGTGACCTGATCTTTGTAGACACCAACGGGGACGGCGCCATAACCGAAGATGACCGTACCATGATCGGTAGCGGGCATCCGGATATTCTGATGGGATTCAACCTCTATTTTGCATGGAAAGGACTGGATTTCAGCATCACCGGTGCCGGAGCATTCGGACAGGAGATCGCCAAATCCTACCGTTCATTTGCTGACTCCCCCCTGCAAAACTTTACCACCGATATTTTCGGACGTTGGACTGGGGAAGGCACTTCCAATAAGTTGCCCCGTCTGACTTCGGGAACCAACATTAACTGGCAGAATATCTCTGATATTTACATTGAAAAAGGAGATTACGTTAAGATCCAGAATGTACAGATCGGGTACGACTTCAAACAAGCTTTCCGCAAATTGCCTTTCGGGCAGGTTCGTTTGTATGTGTCTGCACAAAACGTTTATACCTTCACCAACTATTCCGGACTTGATCCCGAGATCGGTTACGGGTATGATCAGGGCTGGGTACAGGGCATTGACCTTGGTTACTACCCTTCTCCCAGAACGTATATGGTAGGTTTAAATCTTAAATTTTAATTGATATACAGTATGAAAAAGATATTATTCATAGCACTTGCTGCCCTGCTGTTTTCGAGTTGTGAAGCTTTCCTTGACACGGCGAGTTACACCAAGAAAAACACCGGTAACTATCCGAAAACGGCAGACGATGCCGTCCAGATGGTAACCGGGGTGTATGCTACCCTCAACAAAGTGCTTGCAAACTGTGGAAACTCCTACTATTTTGCAGCTCAGCTCCTCTCTGATGACTTGTTCGCCGGGGGTGGTGAAAACGACAAGCACTGGACCAGTCTGGAACACTTGATGTACGTGGACCAGAACCAATACAACAGTTTCTGGTCAGACCGGTACTCCGGTATCAGCCGGGCCAACATGGCTATTGCCAACCTGGACAAGGTGGAAGATGAAAACTTAAGAAACCAGTTGATGGGTGAAACCCTTTTCCTTCGTGGCCTGTTCTATTTTGAACTGGTACAAATGTTCGGGGATGTTCCCCTGATCACCCAGGTACCCCAAAACGTTTCTGAAGTGGCCGAATACCCCGCACAGGCAACACAGGAAGAGATCTTTGCTTTTATAGCAGCCGATTTGAAGAAAGCTTCCGATATCATGCCCAGCGACCCCTATAATGCCACCATCTCCGGTGAAGGCCATGCCACACGTTGGGCCGCCCAGGCTTTACTGGCACGCGTTTTCCTTTTCTATACGGGATTCTATGGCAAAACCGAGTTGCCCATGATGGATGAAGAATTCAACATTTCAGGAACCGTAACCAAAGCCGAGGTGATCGCTGCCCTGGAAGATTGTATCAACAACAGCGGTCATAGTCTGGCTAACGACTTCCGCCGGATATGGCCTTACAGCAACTCACTTAGTGCCAAGGATTACGACTATGTATCCGATCTGGCTGCCAAAGGAGAATACTGGCTCAAAGACGGTACCAACCCGGAAACTGTGTTTGCCATCAAATGTTCTCACCTGGCAAGCTGGAGCACGACCGTAGGTTATTCCAACCAGTACTGCCTGTTCTTTGCCATACGTAATGCCGGTACATCCGATCAGTACAAGAACCTGTTTCCTTTCGGACAGGGATGGGGTGCCGGAACTGTCAACCCGCAACTCTGGGATGACTGGCTGGAACAGGAACCTACCGATATGCGCCGCAAGGCCTCTATCCTGGCAGCCGCAGAGAGACCCAATTATGTCTACGGAGCTGACGCTTTGATGGAAGAAACAACCTTCTGGCAAAAGAAGGTGATCGCCATTACGGGAGCCAAGGAATACGAAAGCGACGGCAGTATCAAAACCTTGTACAACAGCTTTACATCCTCCACCGAATACTATGGTGACGGAGAATCTGACGACTTCCAGCTGGCTCACGAGACAGATCTGGTCCTGGTCCGTTTTGCCGATGTTTTACTCATGCATTCCGAGTTGACGGAAACCGCAGACGGAATCAACCGCGTACGTGAACGTGCCGGGCTGCCTGCCGTATCCTATTCGTTTGAAGCTTTGCAGAAAGAACGCCGGTTTGAGCTTGCCTTTGAAGGATTGCGCTGGGGTGACATGCGCCGCTGGGGTGATAACTATGCCATTGAGGCACTTACCGGCCAGCTGGGTCAGACCATATGGAACCGCGGTGTACAAAATGTAATGAAAGATCAGGGCGCCGGCTATGCGGCCCGCTACCAGGCAACCCGCGGCTTTTTGCCCCTGCCTTCATCCGAAGTTAACCTGTCCGACGGAGTATTGGTACAAAATCCCGGTTGGGGTACCGATGCCGTATTCGGAAGCTGGAACTAGTATTTTAAAAACGATAAAACATTATAATATGAAAAAAAGTATAATCCTTGCTATTTCAGCCGTTTTTGTACTGCTTTCCGCTTGCCAGCCCGTTGAGATCAGACAAGAGCTCAAGGGAGGTATTACCGAGAGTCAGCTCAATATATCTGCGGTTCCACAAATCAGGGATGGTAAAAACTCCAACTACATCGATCTGAACAGCGACGGCAACGCCTGTCTCTCTTCATGGGATTTCGGAGTAGGACTGTTCGTGGGAACAAAAGGTACCGTCAAAGTAATGATGAAAGGACCCAACGATATCATTTTTAACGGACTGAACGCAGACGGCACAATGATCACCAAAACATTGACCGTACAGGTTGATGAATTGTATGATGTAGAACCCGAATGGGCACTTTTCTGCGGACCAACCGGAGAACAAACCTGGGTATGGGACGATGTTACCGGACCCGGTGTATGGGGTAACGGCGGCTACAAAGGCTGTGCAGCTCCCTGCTGGTGGGTTGTTCCTCTTGGCGATATCAACGGCCAGGCCCCCGGTGAAGGTGCCGGTGCCAGCATGCAGTTTACTATAGCAGGTGCCCGTCTGATCAAGAATTACAACGACGGCACCAGCCAACAGGGGTCCTTTACTTTCGACATGTCCAAAATTACCCTGGATGACGGCGGTAATGTATGGGCAAAAGGGAAACTGAACACAAAGAACGTAACGGTTCTGTGCGGAAAATCTCCCAACGAAAGCAATGCCCCCGTATACAATTACGACATTTTGAAACTTACGGAAAACAACATGGTATTGTCCTACCCCGAACCGGGAGCCGGTTCATGGGGCACTGCCTGGTTCTGGATGTTCAAAACACAGTAATTCGGCGTGTTGATCATTCAATTTAAAAAGAGGGCGGCTCCCCGGAGCTGCCCCTTTTTTCATTATATTTGTACGTTATGACTAAACATCTGCTACTACTACCTCTCCTGACACTTTTGTTCTACTCCTGTGCAGACCACCGCACCTATGAAATCAAAGGCACCCTGCCCCATGAGAAATACGACGGGGAATACGTATTCCTGCTGCCCCCGGACGGGGTTATGCCCCGTATCATCGACTCGGTCAGGATAGAAAACAAAAGCTTTGTTTTCACAGGCAAAGCCGACTCGGCACAGGTGAAGATCATCCGGTTGCGGCCCCAATTGCGTCTGGAGATCCAGGAACTCCTGGTGGTCCAGGAACCCGGAGAAAAAATATGGGTTAAGCTTGATTCCCTGAGTTCTTCAGGAGGCACCAGGCAAAACGAAAGCCTCCAGGCATGGAAAGAAGCAAAAATGAAAGCCGACCATACCATGTATATACTCCGGAAAATGCATGATGCCAATGAAGATGATTCCACCGGCAAAGTTATTCTGGAACAATGGGATAAGGTGAAAAATGAATTTTCCGAATACAACCGCAGGTTCGTAGAAGAAAATGCAGGTACAGCTGTAGGCAGGTTTGTTAAACAAATGACCGGAGAATGAAGCAAAAAGGAAAATGGGTGGAATGGCTGGCGGCAGGCTCACTGACCGTTGCTGTTTTCCTGTTTTTCCTGTTCTTTTACCCCTATCATAACCTTCTGAAGGAGCAAATGATATTGTTCCTTCATACACAGGATCATTTTATTTCTTACCTGGAAAAACCCGCCTGGCTGACCGGTTATGCGGGAGATCTGCTGACACAATGCTTCATTATGCCTGCAGGAGGTGCCATCCTGGTAAGTCTTTCATTATTGACTCTTTGGTTGTTATTCCGCAAAGCGTTCCGTTCTTTTGGCATACGGCCGATCGTGGCCTCTGCTGTTGCGGCTATCCCCGTAGCAGTGGAATTCCTTTTTCATTGCGGATTGCATTATCCCCTGAGCAGTACCTTCTCTACCCTGCTGGCATTGTGCTTTTTCCTTCTTTTTATACGTATCCGCAACAGACACCTTTACATATGGTTGTTCCTGCCTGTGTTTGCCTTGCTCTATTACCTGGCCGGACACGGGGTTCTGCTTTTTACACTTCTCTGGCTGGTCTTTGGGCTGATCCGCATTGTAAAAAAACGTTTTTCGGTATTGATTCCTGCCCTTTTGGGAATGCTCATTCCTTTGCTTCTGCGCCCGGCATTCCTGCTCACTCCGGGACGGGCTTACACCTATCCTGTTAAAGCACCTCTTTCCCTGAATATCAGTTTCACCTGGGAAAAAATACTGGCACTGGATTACCATACACAAAAAGGAAACTGGTTCAAGGTAATATACCTGGCACAACAATACGGAATGAAGAACCGGGTTGCTTCCTACTACACCAACCTGGCACTTTCTCAAAGCAATTTGCTGGGTGACTGGCTTTTCCTTTTTTACCAGCCCGGCCCGGGTGCTTTGTTTCTTCCCGTTTCGCAACAATCCACTCCGTTGACTATTGCCTTCAGCAACGAAGTCTTTTTCCGCCTGGGCGACATGAACATGGCACAACACTCGGCCATGCTGGGAATGATCTTTTCCCAAAACCACAGGAGTTCCCGCCTTACCAAAAGACTTGCCGAGATTCATATAGCCATAGGCGATGCGCCTGCCGCGGGAAAATACCTCGGCCTGCTTGAAAAAACGTTGTTTTACAGAAAATGGGCACGAGAACACCGAACATTACTGCATGCGACTGACGTTCCCCTGAGGGAAAAAATCCCCTCCGTGGATACGGTGCGCCTTGCCGATGATTACGTAAACGCGCTGGAAATTTTGCTGAAGAGCAATCCCGAAAACAAAATGGCTCTGGATTACCTGCTTTGCACGCATATTTTAAGAAAAGACATCCCGGCTTTCAGGGAAACTTACGACAGGTGGTTCGTCCGGGAAACTGAACCGGTTCCGGGTGTTTACGCACAGGCGCTTATTGTCTCTTTATACCGGGAAGGAGCATCCGATGAAACCCTCCGGGCATATGGGATTCCGGCCTCCGTAATAAATCATTTTATGGAATATACGAACGCTTATCAGGAATCCGGAGGAGACCCGGAACCGTTACAGGAAATGTACGGCAACACGTTCTGGTTTTATTACCACTTTGCCGTGTTAGAATAATGAAGACACCGATTTACATACTATTTTTATGTTTGATGGTTGTTATGACATCCTGCAGCCAACCGGACGGGGTAACGGAAAATAATGAATTCCCTCCCATTTATCCGGATTATACGGAAGTGACGATCCCTGTAAATATTGCCCCCCTGAATTTCATGGTTCGCCAGGCAGACAGACTGCAGGTTGTTATTGCTTCCAATGGCAAGACCATTAAACTTAAAGGCAGGAACAGGATCCTCATCCCGGCGGGAAAATGGCGCAGGATACTTGCTCAAGCCTCCACAAGGCCCGGCCGGATACGCGTAGAAGTTACGGCTAAAGAGGACGGCTTATGGACCCGTTACGCGCCTTTCAATATTTACATAACCCCTGAAACCGTTGATCCCTACCTGAGCTACCGTCTTATAGAACCCGGCTATGAAGTCTGGAAATCCCTGCAACTGGCAGAAAGAAATGTGGAAACGTTCCGCGAACGTATCATAGCCGATAACAGCCTGACCGACAACAGCTGCATGAATTGCCACACCTACGGGAACCAGGATCCCGGCCTTTCGTTCTTTCATTTAAGAGGACCGGGCGGCGGTACGGTTTTGAACCGGAACGGGGAACTGCGCAAAATCAATATCAACAACCCGGACATGATCTCGCCCGTTGTATACGGGAACATACATCCTTCAGGAGATTACGGGGTATTCTCATCCAACATTGTACTCCCCGGGTTTCACACCCTTAAAGGAGAAAGGCTGGAAGTATATGACTCTGAATCCGATCTGGTAATAGTAGATTTCAGGGATAACACGGTTACTCCTTTCCCTGAAGATTTTCCCCGGGAATTGAGGACTTTTCCTGTTTTTTCCGCTGACGGCAATACCGTTTTTTACTGCAATGCCCCGCAAATAAGTGTTCCCGACAGCATTTATCATTTGAAATACGACCTGCTCAAAATTTCCTTTGATCCGGCTTCCGGAAGTTGGGGATCAAAAGCGGACACTGTGGTAAATGCTTCTTCCCTGGGATTGTCCGTTTGTCATCCAAAAACATCTCCGGACGGAAAATACCTGCTGTTTACCATGGCCGATTACGGAACGTTTCCCATTTGGCATCAGGAAACGGATATGTGGCTGCTTAACCTGCACACCGGGGAGATCAGCAAATTGGAAGGTGTCAATTCCACTTATTCCGACACTTACCACAGTTGGTCATCCAACAGCAAGTGGTTTGTTTTCGCCAGCAAACGGGATGACGGCATTTACGGAAAACCTTATTTTTGCTTAATTGATGCAAACGGGAATGCCCGCAAACCTTTTGTGTTGCCCCAAAAAGACCCGCGTATCTACGACAACACACTCAAATCATACAATATTCCCGAATTATCCAAGGGGAAGTTGCCCTTTGGCGCAACGGATATCGAACGTATTTATAAAAAGACACCCGCAGAAAACGTTTCCATGAAATAAAACGCTTATCATGAATAAAACATATTACTATATTCAGAAAATCCTGCCCGTTCTTTTCGGGTTGGCAGTTTTTCTGTTTTTTGGCATGATATACCCTTACCATTTGCATTACCACGAGCAGTTTCAGCTTTTCCTAACCACTCCTGAATATTTTTTGGACACGATTTCAAAACCCGGCGGATTTGCCGACTACCTGGGAACTTTTGTAACTCAGTTCTTTCTGTTTTCCTGGTTAGGCGCTGGAATAATTGCCATACTTCTGATGTCACTTCAATGGCTTATACACAATATTGCCCGAAAGATCCGTCCTGCCGGTGCGTGGTTTTCCTTATCTTTTATCCCCCCCGTTTTTTACTGGATCCTTTTGTGTAATGAGAACTTTCTGGCTAGCGGCATCTTTTCCGTAATCCTGGGGCTGATCTTCTGGCTGAATTATTTTTACATCCGCAACACCGCGGCGCGTATGACATTCATCCTGATCTGCATTCCCATTCTTTACTGGCTGGCCGGAGGAGCCGTTCTCTTTTTTGCATTGGGATGTGCAATCATTGAATGGAGTAAAGAAGGTTCCGCTGCAAGAAAGATTACCCTGATTATGGCCGTAACGGTTCTGCTTGCAGGCTGTTTCCTGACAGCAAAAACGATCCTGCCGCAATATCCTTTTGCCAGGCTGGTCATAGGTACCGACTATTTCAGGTTCCCTGTACTCTATCCCTCAGGGATCTGGGTCATGTGGCTTCTGTGTCTGCTCGTACCCCTGTCCTTTCTGGTACTTCCGTCAGATTTCAGAAAAAAGAAAAACCGGGCCCTGACCGGTATCCTGCTCTCACTGGTTCTGGTCATCCTGAGTACATACATGGTAGCCATCAACACCCAGAAAAACAAAGAAGACATCATGGCTTATGATCATTTTGTAAGGATGCAACAATGGGATAAAGCCATATCCCGTGCCGACCGCGAATCCCCGTCTTCACCTCTTTCGGTTGCCTGCCTGAATCTTTCATTGTGTAAAAGCGGCTTGATGTCAGACAACATGTTCCGTTATTACCAGAACGGGCCTGAAGGATTGATACCCACTTTTGCCAGGGATTTTACAATTTCCATGATAACAGGAGAGATTTACTACCACCTGGGATTTATCAACACAGCGCAACGATTTGCCTTTGAATCCATGGAATCACTTCCCAATTACTGGAAAAGTGCACGATCCGTGAAAAGACTGGCAGAAACCAACCTGATAAACGGGCAGTACAAGGTGGCTCGGAAATACCTTGTTATCCTGCAAAAGACTCTATTTTACAAGAAATGGGCCAATTACGTTATGTCTTTTCTGGAGGACGAAGAAGCCATCAACAAGCATCCTGAATGGGGAACGTTGAGAAAATACCGCACGAAAACCGATTTTTTGGATTCTGAGCAGGAAAAAGACATGATGTTGGGAATATTGCTCCAGCAAAACTTCACTCATTATATGGCATACGAATACCTGCTGGCATACTGTTTACTGACCAAAGACCTGGATCGTTTCATGCAGTATTACCCGTTAGGCATGGAACTCCGTTACCGGCACGTTCCGGTCAGTTACCAGGAGGCCCTGATATACATCTGGTCGCTGAGCCACGAAGACCCTGTCAGAACCGTACCTTATCCTGTCAGCGATAAGGTTAAGCAAGAACTGGTAGCTTACCAGAATATTTATTTGAACTCATCCAACCCCGAAGAAGTGTTGAAAAAGAATCATTCGGGAACCTATTGGTATTATTTACATTTCAGAAAATGAAAAAGATACTCTTTATACCGGCAACAGTGATTGCCGCATTGTTTTGGAACGCATGTACGGGAGGTATTGCCAATGCAGATATCTCAAACACGTTACCTCCTGTTTTCCCGGATTATTCCGGTGTCACGATTCCGGTAAACATTACTCCCCTGGACTTCCAAATGACCGATAACGCCACAAAAATGTTTGTTAAAGTGGAAGGGGCAAGAAGCGGTTTACTGGAAACAGGGAATCGCAAATCTGCAGCTTTTAAGCTAACCCGATGGAAAAAAATTCTGGAAGAAAACGCCGGGGACAGCCTTTCTGTTACGGTATACGCAAAATACAAAGACAAAGGATGGATACAATATTTGCCATTTACTCTTTACGTGAATCCCGTTCCGGTAAACCGGTACCTGGTATACCGCCTGATAGCCCCGGGATATGAAGTCTACAGCAAAATGGGGATCTATCAAAGGAATCTGTCCTCTTTCAAAGAAATCCCCCTGCTGGAAAATACACTGATACCCGGAAACTGCATGAACTGCCACTCATTTACCGGAAACAATCCGGACAACATGAGCCTGCACATAAGGGGAGAACTTGGCGGAACCATTATGAAAAAAGGAGAAGAGATTGAGATCCTTAACACAAAAACCGAAGAAACCATAGGAAATTGTGTATACCCTTACTGGCACCCTTCAGGGGATTTTGTTGTGTATTCGGTCAATAAGACCATACAGGTTTTTCATGCCATAGAGGATGAACGCATAGAAGTGATAGATTTGGCCTCAGATATTGTTGTCTACCACCCGGAAAGCAAAAAAATCATCACAACCGACCTGCTGAAAACAAACGATTTTGAAACTTTTCCGTCCTTTTCTCCCGACGGTAAAACCCTGTATTTCAGCTCTTCGTCTTTTCAAAAAATCCCTGACGATTACCAGGAAATACGTTACAATCTGTGTTCAATAGGATTTGATCCACAAACCATGACATTTGCCAATCACGTAGACACCCTTGTCAATGCAGCCGCCATAGGCAAAAGCATATCTTACGCCAGACCTTCTCCGGACGGAAAATATATTATGTTCACTTTGTCTGATTACGGCAACTTTTCTATCTGGCATAAGGAAGCCGATCTGTGGCTGTACGATCTCAGGGACGGTTCTCTAAGGGAAATGAAGGAAGTAAACAGCGACGACGTGGAAAGCTACCACAGCTGGTCTTCGGAAGGCACCTGGTTTGTTTTCAGCAGCCGGCGCCTTGACGGTTTGTACACAAGACCGTTTTTTGCCTGCATAAACGAAAACGGTGAAATCTCCAAACCCTTTTTATTGCCACAGAAAAAACCATTTGAGTTTTACAACATGTCTTTTTTCTCGTATAACGTTCCCGAGTTTGTCACCGGCTTGGTTGACTGGGATCTGAAAAAAGTAGAAAAAATGCTGACCGAAGGAAAAAGAGATTCTATTGAATACGGCAACAACCAAAACAACAAATAATGAAAAAAATACTGTTATCCCTGATTGGCCTGCTGCTGTTCCTGCAGGCAGGAGCTCAACAATACCAGAATTTCAAAGTTTCCATTTATACACGTGCCTATGAAGTGGAAAAACTGAAAGACAGCCACTGGCTGGATTCTACATGGCGTATCATATCCGAACAGGTAAAGGTAGATAAGATCTATCTTGAAACCCACAGGGACTTGCTGATAGTACCCGATGCCACTCTACGCACAGCCATCCGCTTCTTTAAGGATAAAGGGTTAAAGGTAGGTGGCGGGATCACCTACACCATAGATGAGTCCAACAGTTTTGAAACATTTTGCTACACCAATCCGGAACATCGGAAAAAGGTACAGGAGATAGCTGAACATACGGCACGTTATTTTGACGATTTCATCCTGGACGATTTTTTCTTTACCAGCTGCAAGTGCCCGCTCTGCATAGAAGCCAAAGGCGATATGAGCTGGACGGAATACCGCCTGAAACTGATGACGGAAGCCGGGAAAACCCTGGTTCTGGATCCTGCCCGCAAGGTCAATCCCAATGTGCGGGTAATTATTAAGTATCCCAACTGGTACGACCATTTCCAGGGCCTCGGATTTGATCTGGAACACGGACCTTATTTGTTTGACGGAGTATGGACCGGTACGGAAACCCGGGATCCCTCCTCGGCACAACACCTGCAAAATTATCTGAGCTACAATGTTTTCAGGTATCTGGACAACCTTCGTCCCGGGTTCAACTTCGGAGGATGGGTGGACAGCGGAGGCTCCCATATGGGTATGTACAGGTATGCCGAACAACTTTGGCTCACTTTATTTGCCAAAGCACCTGAAGTGACCCTTTTTGCATACAACCAGCTGCTAAGACAACCCCAATTGGGAAAAACCGCACACGAAACATTCTCCTTCGTTGATCAGTTTTTAGGAGACCTGGGCAAACCAATGGGCATTGTTTCTTACAAACCATTCCATGCAACAGGAGAAGATTTTCTTCAAAATTACCTGGGAATGATAGGTCTTCCCATGGATATGCGCCCCGATTTTCCGCAGGACAAGCAAGTAGTATTGCTTACGGAACAGGCGAAATTCGATCCGCAAATTGAATCAAAGATCATAAAACAATTGCTCAAGGGAGGAGATGTGATTGTTACCACCGGATTGGTCAAGGCTATACCGGAAATGATCGCTTCCATTGCCGAAGTCCGTTGTTCGGACCTGAAAGCCATTGTGAATGATTTCGGATGGAACGGGAAAAGCACCAAAGATTTGCTGATCCCGCAGGTACTTTACCTGACAAACGATTCGTGGGAGATCGTATCGGCAGGCAAACCCCTTACAAAAGGAGTTATTGGTTATCCCATCCTGCTTAGATGTCCCTTTGCAGAAGGCAATATGTACGTGCTTACCGTTCCCGATAATTTTGCCGATCTTTATGAATTTCCCGATCAGGCCCTGAACATGATCCGTTTTTTCATGAGCCGGGACCTGGACGTTCGCATTGAGGGCCCTTCAAAGATCGGGTTGTTCGTGTACGACAACGGAACATTCATAGTAGAATCTTTCCTGGACGATCCTGCAGAAGTGACTGTGGTATTATCCACGCCGGAGACTTCTTTATCCGAATTGACCGGAAACACCGTTTACAAAGTACAAGATCACAAATGCACCTTTACCCTTGACCCACATACTTATAAAGTCTTTAAGAAGTAAAACCCCGGTCTCTTTATATCGTTGATTTGTTCTTCCGGTAATGGGCCCTGAATAATTTGGGCGTCATATTTCTTTTTTTCTTGAAGATCCGGTTGAAGTTGGAAAGGTTGTTGAATCCGCACTCAAAACAGATCTCAGAGATTGTTTTATTGGAATCTACCAGCATCCTGGAGGCATAACCTAACCGGATGTCTATTATGTAGTCAGAGAGTGTTTTACCCGTACGCAACTTAAAAAAACGGCTGAATGCTACCGGTGACATTCCAACCATCTGGGAAAGATCCTTTAAACTGAGCTCCCTGGTATAATTCTGATTGATATGATCTTTTACCTTGCATACCCGGCGGCTTTCGGTATTTCTTTCAGCGTGTGCAAATGAACTGCTGGCCAAACTTATGCTGTTTTCAGCTATTGATAATTCGTACAAAAGACTCAATAACCTCAGGAATTGATCAAAACCTTTTTCTTCTTTGGCAATCGTATCAATCAGGTTGTATACACGCATGATCGTATCCAGCTGAAAGGAAACTCCGTGCTCGGCCTTGACCAGCATTTTGCGGATGGACCCGAACTGATTCTTTTCCAGGAGGCAGGCGGGCAGGAGATCCGGTGAAAACTGAATGGTAATTTCGCGAATCAAAGGAGACGTACAATCCCCTTGTTCCCAGACGTGTTCCAGACGATCTCCCGATATCAGTATAAGATCGTAGTCGCCGGTATACTGGATATTATCCCCCACCGTTCTTTTCAAGCCTTTCCCGTGTTCAATAAAATTGATCTCATATTCCCGGTGTTGATGCAACGGGTAGGTAAATTCCGTTTTGTAACGCTCAACTACGTGAAAACAATCTTTATCTGACAGAGGAGGGATCTCGTTTAGAATATTGAGGTTCATAGGCACAAAACTAATAAAAATCAGGCGATCAGCAAACTGACTGCCATAACGGCCATACCGGCAATAAAGCCCAGAATGGACAAATGGTGTTTACCAAAACGTTCCGCTCCCGGGAGCAATTCATCAATTGAAATATATACCATGATACCCGAAACACCGGCCAGGACCACTCCTTCCAGCATTGGACTCCAGAACGGGAACAGGATCAGTATTGCCACCAGGGCACCAACGGGTTCAGCCAGTCCGGATAAAAACGAGTACCAGAACGCCTTTTTCCGGCTCCCGGTAGAATGGTATATGGGAACGGAAACGGCAATGCCTTCGGGAATATTGTGTATGGCTATAGCTAGTGCTATGGGAATTCCCACCTCCAGGCTGTTCAACCCCGACATAAAAGCGGCGATACCTTCAGGAAAATTATGTATGGCTATGCTCAAAGCAAGCATAATCCCCATTCTTTTTAACCGGCTGTTCTTTTCCATATCCTCTGCCAGATGGATTTCATGCGGGTTTTCATCCTCGGGGATCAAAAAGTCAATTATGGCAATCAACCCGATACCTCCGAAAAAAGACAGCAATAATTGCAGTTCATTTAATGCTTTTCCGGCTTCAGGAACCAGCTCCATAAAAGAAATATAGATCATCACCCCGGCAGAAAAACCCAAGGTCAGGGAAAGAAAATTAGTGTTAGTCCTTTTTGTGAGAAATGCGACCAGAGATCCAATTCCGGTTGCCAGGCCGGCGAAAAGAGTAAGCGCAAAAGCTATAATAATTTGAGAGAATTCAAATTGCATGATCGGAATTTTTAACAGTTAAACGCTGTACGATCTTAAACCGGGAAAAAAATTCACTGGCAAAAACACGCAGGACGGTATAGGCGGGTATGGCAACCAGCATCCCCACTGCACCTCCCATAAAACCTGAGATCAAAATGACCAGGAAAATTTCCAGGGGATGCGCTTTCACACTGCTGGAATAGATCAATGGTTGAAAGAGGTATGTATCCAGCATATTAACGCCTACATATACGGCAACCATAGCTGCAACAAACAACAACAATCCGGGATAACCCGAGGCCCCGTAAGATGTAGCTACACCCAATATCACTCCCAGTGTACCTGCCAGCAGAGGTCCTACATACGGTACAATGTTAAAGATCCCGAACACAAGTCCCAGAACAAGAGCCATCTGGTATTCTATCCTGACTATGAAATGCAATCCGGTGGATATCAAAACAGTCATCACAACCACCTGGATCAAAATTCCAACAAAATATCTGAACAATAATTCGTTAGAAGCTTTTAGCGCATGAGATACTTTTTCTTCATACTTCACTGGAACGATGGCCCGGAGCATATCCCCGAACATGTTTTCTTCCTTAAGGAAAAAGAAAGTAATGAAAATCACCGAAAACAGACCTACTCCAAAGTTAATCAGAAACGAGGCTACGGATCCAAAAAAACGTGTAAGTAGCTCGGGATGAAGGATCTTGTCTATTTCGGTCCAAAGCAAAGCTTCTATGGTAACTGACGGGTCAATACGGGGGAAATACCTGTGCATTAGTTCATTGACCTGACTGAGAGGTTGTGAGATCATGGTCGAAATATCCTGCAGTTTCAGGGACTCCAGACGAGACATGATCCCGCTTACCAAAGGCGTCATAAAATAAAAAACAAGAACTACCACACCCAGCATCAGCAACAATACCAGAATGGCCGAAAGGGCTTTGGGCATATGCCACTTTTTTATCCTTATGCGGGACATCTGTTTGACCAAAGGGCTTCCGATCAATGACAACAAGGCCGCAATCAGGATATAGGAAATGATGCTCCTGAAATACCAGACCAGGAATCCGATGATGGCAAGAACAGCAGTAGCAATTATGTATTTGGCCAGCTTATTCATTTGGTATCAAAAATACTCATTTTTTATCTTTCTCCTATCTGTCAGTACAATTCCACACAATTGACCAAAGGCGGTGCTCCGGCTTCCAGGATACTCACCCGGATTACCCCTGAACTCACGGGGGAAAACGACAATATCCTTTTATAACCTATTGTCGTACCTTGTGCAATTGTATGCCACATGCCGTCAGAAGGGTTAATATATTCTACAATAAAACGGACAACCCGTTGACCTAAGGGAATGTACTCCTGCAAAAGGATCATGCTGAATGTTTCTTCCTTATCCAGCGTCAGGGTAAACGAGGCTGCGGTCTTTCCTTCACGGGGAGTCCAATAGGTATCGTAAGATTTATCGGTTATGTTTTGGGGACCGAAACGTCGGAAATTTCCTGCCCTTACGGAAGAAGCTTCTACACGGGCAGATTCTGCTATATTTCTTGCAAACAGTGCCATGCGCCTGTTTTTGAATTCAATGAGTCTGAGCGAGTCGCCCGGGGGAATACGGCCGGACCGGTCGGGAGGCACGTTCAGTAACAAGTTCGCGTTCCTGCCCACCGACCCCAGGTAGATCTCCATCAGTTCATCCACCGTTTTCAGGCTGCTGTCCGTGGAAGGACTATAGAACCAACCCGGTCTGATGGATACATCGGCCTCGGCAGGTATCCAAAAATTGCCGTGACGGTTTCCGGAATTCAAAATATTCACCGGAGGCGCATTTTTTCCGGGACTATACCCGTTGGTATCCAGGCGTGACCAATTGGTTTCTCCGGCTATACCGCGTTCGTTGCCCACCCAACGACATCCGGGCCCCACATCGCTGAATATGATGGCTTCCTGCTGGTATTTACGAACGGTACGGTGAAACAGGTTCCAATCGTAAGGGGCAGCCATGTCATCTCCGCACGCCCCGTCAAACCATTGTTCAAATACAGGACCGTAGGAAGAAAGTACCTCGGCAAGCGTCCCGGCAAAAATATCATTGTACTGTGCAGATCCGTAAGCAGGATGGTTCCTGTCCCAGGGAGAAACATATACGCCAAATTTCAAATCGTATTCCCTGCAAGCCCGGGAAAGTTCTTCAAGGACATCTCCCTTTCCCTCCTTCCAAGGACTTTCCCGGACGGTATGCGAACTGAATTGACTGGGCCAGAGACAAAACCCGTCGTGATGTTTTGCTGTAACGATGATTCCTTTCATACCGGCTTCCCTGGCGGTAGAGGCCCATTGCCGGCAATCGAGTGCCGTGGGATTGAAAACGCCGGGATCTTCCCTTCCGGTGCCCCATTCACGGTCTGTAAAGGTATTGGGCCCAAAATGAACAAACATATAATACTCCATCTGTTGCCATTCCAATTGATTGGGGGAAGGTTGCGGACCATATGCCTGGGGCAAAGGTCCCCTGTTACAGCCTGTCCATAAGATCGTTGATATGTATAAAATAATAACGTGGACTATTTTATTTTCCATCGGAAATTATTACCTTTGTCAAATATTAATGATACAAACTATTTATCTTTTATAAAAATACAAAAAAACCATGAAACATCTTATTATAGGCGGCGTGGCAGGCGGTGCCACAACAGCAGCCAGGATCAGAAGAAACGATGAAAAGGCAGAGATCATAATGTTTGAAAAAGGACCATATATATCCTATGCGAATTGCGGGCTTCCCTATTACATCGGAGATGTGATCAAAGACAGGGCAAAGCTGTTTGTTCAGACACCCGAAACCTTTGGAACTCGTTTTAACATGGAAATCAGGATCAATTCGGAAGTGGTTGCCATTGATTCTGAAAAGAAGCAGGTTACCGTAAAAAACGAAAAAGGAGAATCATACATAGAGAGTTATGACAAACTCTTGCTTTCTCCCGGTGCCACTCCTGTAAAACCGCCCCTGCCCGGGATTGATTCAGAGGGTATCTTTACCATGAGAAACGTTGATGACACCGACAGGATAAAAGCGTACGTTCAATCCCATCCTATTCGCCGGGCCGTTGTGGTGGGAGCCGGATTCATAGGTTTGGAAATGGCAGAGAACCTGCATGCTACAGGAGCGCAGGTAGCCATCGTAGAAATGGCCGAGCAGGTAATGGCTCCCATCGATTTTTCCATGGCCGGTCTGGTACACCAGCATCTTTACCAAAAAAACGTTGCCCTGCATCTGAATCAGGCCGTCAAAGGTTTTGTCCCCAAAAAAGGACCGGATCCCGCCATTCGTGTTGAACTAGCAGACGGGAGTCAAATTGAAGCAGACATTGTAATCCTCTCCATAGGAGTACGTCCGGAAACAACGCTGGCAAAAAAGGCCGGCCTGAAAACAGGAAAAGCCGGAGGCATATACGTAAACGAATATCTGGAAACTTCCTCACCCGGTATATATGCCGTAGGAGATGCCATAGAATTCCCGCATCCGGTATCCGCCGAACCCTGGTTGAATTACCTGGCCGGTCCGGCCAACAGGCAGGGAAGAATCGTCGCGGACAATATGGTTTTCGGCAACAAGATCAAATACGAAGGGTCCATAGGAACTTCCATTGCTAAAGTCTTTGATATGACAGTAGCCTCTACCGGCCTTCCGGGCAAGAAACTTAAACAATTGGGCATTCCCTACCTGACTTCCACCACCCACTCCAATTCTCATGCAGGCTATTATCCCAATGCCTTGCAGATGAGTACCAAAATCACATTCAATCCCGAAAGCGGACGATTGTACGGCGGTCAGATAGTAGGTTACGAGGGCGTGGACAAACGGATCGATCTGCTGGCTCAGATCGTTAAAAAGAACGGGACAGTATACGATCTTATAACCCTGGAGCATGCCTATGCACCTCCATTTTCCTCTGCCAAAGATCCGGTGGCTATTGCCGGTTATGTGGCCTCCAATATTTTAAGCGGCAAAATGAAGCCTTTGTATTGGAGAAAAATGCAAAAAGCCGAGTCAGATAAGGTGGTTAAACTGGACGTAAGGACCCCGGAAGAAAATGCGCTGGGTACGATTGAAGGATCTGTAAACATTCCCGTGGATGCCTTAAGAAACAGGCTGGATGAAATCCCGCGTGATAAGCCTCTTTATGTATTCTGTGCCGTAGGTTTACGCGGCTACCTGGCTTCCAACATATTGATCCAAAACGGTTTCAAAGACGTTTACAACTTAAGCGGAGGCTATAAAACATATGAAGCAGCTGCAGAATCAGAGCATAAATCAGTTCCCATAACACCTGCCTTTTCCTCTCCGTATAATGATTCGGGAGACCCGTCTGATATGAGCAAATCAACACCTGTCAAATCCAGTGCCGCATCCATAAGTGCCAATATCCTGAAAATTGACGCCACTGGGCTGCAATGTCCGGGACCCATAATGAAGATCAAACACAGCATCGATGCCATGGAACCGGGGCAGCAAATGGAAATTCAGGCCACCGACCCGGGCTTTGCCAGGGATGTACAGGCCTGGTGCCAGACGACCGGGAACATCCTGTTGGAACAATCCGACAGCAAGGGTGTATTCCGGGCAGTGGTGGAAAAAAGGCAAAAACAGGAGTCCTCAACGACCCAGGCTCCCTCTGGAGGAAAGGGAAAGACCCTTATTATGTTCAGTGATGATCTGGACAAGGCCCTGGCCACTTTTGTACTTGCCAACGGAGCTGCCGCAACCGGTGAGAAAGTCAGCATTTTCTTTACTTTCTGGGGTCTGAACGTCATAAAAAAAGTGAAAAAGCCCAAAACAACCAAAGATATATTCGGGAAGATGTTCGGTATGATGTTGCCTTCACATTCGGGAGCCCTGAAACTTTCTAAAATGAATATGTTTGGGATGGGACGCCGTATGATGCGACATATCATGAAGATCCGCGGCATTGATTCCCTTGAAAGTTTGCGCAGTCAAGCCATTGAAAACGGCGTGGAATTTATTGCCTGCCAGATGTCCATGGATGTGATGGGTGTGAAAAAAGAGGAGCTCATTGATCATGCAACCATCGGAGGTGTGGCTTCCTATATGAACCGTGCCGTACAGGCAGATGTCAATCTGTTTATATAATCCAAAAATGGAAAATTCCCTATGTTTGATGAAAGATGTACTTAAGGCTTTTTATGATTTTGAAAAAAGCCTGGTGCAGGTCCATTCCCTGACAATGAACGAAGCCATACTGCTTTGTATCCTGGGTGAGAAGGGAGGAACCCGTGAAGTACATCTTTCAGCTTCAGACATTGCCGAGATAACCGGTTTTTCACCATCTCACACTTCCAAAGTATTGAGATCGGCGGAGTCAAAACAGTGGATAATCCGTTCGGTATGTGACAAAGACAAAAGAAAGATGTACTTTTCGTTGTCAGAAGAAGGGTTAAAAAAATACAGGCAACTCAAGAATTTGCCTGTACAAATTCCGGATATACTGAACAAACTCCTTTAATTGCCAACGCTTTCCATATATTCCACGAAAGCCCTGTTGACAAGTCGTACACCTCCCGGGGTAGGGTAATTCCCCGAAAAATACCAATCACCCGGATGACCGGGGCAGGCTTTATGAAGTCCTTCCAGGCTTTGATATACTATCTGAACCTGTGCCCCGGTCCCTGCGGGAGTCAACATTTCAGAAATTTTTGCCGAGATATCCGCCGCGGTAAATGGTGCATAGAGCTCATGTACATGGTTAACCGATGAGTTATTTGAATCCGTTTTGGCCTTTCGGTAAACGGTTTGAACAAGTTCTTCCATACCCCTTTCCTGCAGCAGCTTCATAGCTGCGCGAAAGGCAATAAACTGCCCCAATCCGGACATGTCTATACCGTAAAAATCGGGATAGCGTATCTGGGGAGAGGAAGATACTATTACAATCTTTTTGGGATGCAATCTGTCCAGTATTTTCAAAATACTCTGTTTCAAAGTCGTTCCCCTTACAATACTGTCATCCAAAACCACCAGGTTGTCTTTTCCCGGTACGATCGTCCCGTAAGTCACGTCGTAAACGTGTGCGGCCAGATCATCACGTGTATTTCCTTCGGCTATGAAAGTGCGGAGTTTTATGTCCTTGACGGCCACTTTTTCATTCCTAACAGAAAGAGACAGGATCTTTCCCAGTTGTTCCCTGTCCCGGCAGATACTGTCAGATAGTATCGCTTCTTTCTTGATCCCGTTCAGATGCTCTTCCAGGCCCTGCAACAATCCATAATAGGCTGCTTCTGCCGTATTGGGGATGTAAGAAAAGACCGTATTCCGGAAATCATTGTCAACGGCTTCCAGAACAGGTTTTACCAGATTGTTTCCCAGAGCTTTACGTTCACGGTAAATATCCGCGTCACTGCCCCTGGAAAAATAAATTCTTTCGAAAGAACAGGGTTTTACATTGCGGGGGGCCAGTATTTGGGGACATGAAACGTTCCCGTCCCGTGATATACGGAGTGCCTGTCCCGGCATCAATTCCCGGATGTCCTCCATATCTACGTTCATTACAGTCTGAATAACGGGACGTTCAGATGCGACAACGGCAATTTCCGGATCCTGGTAATAAAAAGCGGTACGGATACCCCACGGATCCCTGACACAGAACGTTTCTCCCGCTCCTGTCATCCCGGCCACTACATATCCTCCGTCCCATAAAGCAGTACATTTCTTTAAAAGTTCTGTCGCGTTAAATTGTTCTTCTATCTTACCGGTCAATTCAGTACCCCGGTATCCCTGCCCGTGAAACTCCCTGTAAAGGTATTCAATTTCCATATCCAGGCGATGCCCCATTTGCTCAAGCAATATATGGGTATCTGCCATTGACCGGGGATGTTGCCCTGCAGAGGTAAGTGACTGACAAATCTCAGGGATGTTTGTCATATTAAAATTACCGCAAAGAACAAGTGTTTTGGCAGCCCAGTTACTTCGCCTTAAATGCGGATGTATATAAGAAAGACCGCTTTTACCGGTAGTGCTGTAGCGCAGGTGTCCCATATACATATCCCCAATGAAAGGGGCGTTTTGGGACAGGTTTCCGTTGATCATTCCGTATACGGAATCAAAAACTTCATTGATGGCATTATTGCCTGTTTTGCGGTCGCGGAATATGTATTCTTCCCCGGGAACTGCTTTTGTGTTAACACAGGCCAACCCGGCTCCCTCCTGCCCCCTGTTGTGCTGTTTCTCCATCAAAAGGAACAGTTTCTGCAACCCGTACGTCCGGCTGCCGTATTTATTCTGATAGTATTCTGCAGGCTTTTTCAGACGTATGATGGCTATGCCGCATTCATGCTTCAACGTTTCCATGGCTGCAAAAATAAAATATTATATTTGTTCCTGTCATTTTCCGTAAAAAATGATCCCAATCTTATGAAAAATTTAAAATTTTGCAGCCGATGGATCCTTTTTTTTATGCTGATCCTCTTTTCCTGCCGGGGCCCCATGGACAGTCCCGTCGCTGAAACCGGACATTTCCGCGAAGTTTTGGGAGAAGGTATTTTTTCATTTAATGATCTGAAATCTTCCCTGCTGAGTGTATACCCGACCCTGGATATCACCAGCCTGGACAATATCACACGATTGGTTGATTTTTTCGATACTACAGCAAAAGTGAAGAGCACGGCCATCTCTTATATCACGAAAGACCCACACGGGTCAGAAATACTTGCATCCGGCCTCATCATGCAGCCTGCAGGCAGGAAGTCAAAAGGAGTGCTGCATTTCTTCCCCTCGGCAAAAATTGACAAGGGCAAAGCAGGCAGTGAGCTCTTGCTGACTTTTGAAGGTCTTCTGAGTTTTTTCGGGTATACTGTTATCGTTCCAGACCTTATAGGTTACGGTGTCAGCAGTTACGCTGAGTACCCTTTTCTTTTTTCAGACAATACCGGACTGGTAGCCTATGACATGCACCTTGCCACAGCCGATTACTTCCGTTCGGAAGGTATCCCCTTTTCAAACAAAGTCACTATTGGCGGTTATTCCATGGGAGGATTGGGCGTTGTTTCCCTGCACCGTCACATAGAACAATACGATACGGCAGGTCTTATTGTGGAAAGTTCTTATCCCGGAGGAGGGGTTTACGATCTGGGAATGGCTATGGATATTCTTTCCGAAACCGGATATTGTACATTTCCCTTTGTTCCCTATATGTATATTGCCATGGATTACTGGTACGAATTGGACCTTGATTATTCAGAAGTTTTTATTGACCCCCTGCTTTCCAATATGGATGACTGGCTTTCCCGGAAATACCTGGCTCATGAAATGCGCGAATTCATAGGCCCGTACCTCACAACATATATGCATCCCGACTTTTTTACCGATGAAAAAAATGCATCCTTAAACAAAGTGGATTCGTGCCTGAGGCTTCATTCCGTCATTGAGGGATGGGTTCCCCGTGCCCCCATGACCATCATTCATACAGAGGACGATACGATGGCTCCTTTTCAAACAGCAGAGCGTCTCTATGAAACATTTAAGCGCAATGGCGGCTATGTCACCCTGATCCGGGGTGATGGAGATCATTTCAATTACGGTTTCGAGTATTACATTACCATGCTCCTGTACCTGCTGTTGAAATGAGTGCATTAAAAAAACCACCCCGCATGAGGTGGTTTTTTTCTACTTCTCCTACTCCTATTTGATCTCTATCTGGTATTCCCTGGGAGCTGCCGGAGACTCCATATCCTTGGGAATGGTGATGCTGAGCACCCCGTTTTCCATAACAGCCTGTATCTTTTCCTTCAGGATGTCATCAGGCAGCAGAAATGCCTGTTCGTAGTGTGAATAGGAAAATTCACGTCTGAGGTATGTACCGTTCGTATCTTCTTTTGAATTTTCTTCTTTCTTTTCCAGACGTATGATCAGGCGGTTTTCCTGATCCAGCCGGATGCAGAAATCTTCTTTTGTCATACCGGGAGCGGCTACCTCAACCTTGTAATCCTTTTCGTTCTCGATTACATTGATGGCGGGAGATGTCGTACCGACCATTCTTCGAAATCCTTCATTGTCAAGAAATTCGTTAAACAACGAGGGCCACCAGTTCTGTGTTCTTCTTAATGTAGGTAACATAGCTATATCCTCCTTTTTTTATAATGTTTTCAACCATCAATTATACAAAAGGTGTACCTACAGAAAAAAAGGGTCCAAAAGCGGTCAGATTGACAGATTATCAGTCATTTTGGCAATTACTTCCAACTCGGCAAAGGCTCCTTTTTTGGGAAGGGCAGAGACCTCAAAAACAGACCGGGCCGGGAACGGAGCGTCAAAATACCTGGAATAAACCGTATTGAAAAGCGGAAAATCGTTCATGTCGGTTAAAAAACCGGTGCATTTAACGACGTCATCAAAACCGCATCCGGCTTCTTCCAGAATATATCCCACGTTCCTGAATATTTGTTCTATCTGTTCTTCTTTTGAAGATTCCACCAACGTTCCGGCTGCAGCATCAATGCCCAGCTGTCCCGAGATATAGAGAAAACCGCCGGCAACTACTGACTGGGAATAAGGACCCAGTGCCGGTGGCGCTTTAGGAGATTGAACAGTAATTCTTGTACTCATAATATTTAGTTTAAAACATATAATCCCAGACCGGCAATTGAACCGGTTCCTGATCCAGAGCCCTGATGGCTTTCGGGCTCAGGTATTTGCGATGAATAACAAAACGGAACATGTACTGGTCAAACCATTTGTCGGTAAAGGTCAGGTAGCCTTTGTTGCCGGCAGCCGGTCCCCAGCTGTTTTCGAACTCCCATTTCACGGGCACATCGTTCGTATCCGTATCACAGGCGATCAGCAGCATGGCATGGGAAGATCCGCTCTGACGCGTTAAAATACGTGCCTTTTTATCCATGTTCAGGTCTATTCCCAGCAAGGAGGCGTAATCATAATTCCCGGGGTCGAGGATCCCATTTTCCCTGTCCAGTTGTTTTCCCACATCGCAAGAGGTATACATGGGCTCATTGTCCTTTATGGAAGCCAGAGCGGCCGGTTTGATATCTTCGTTAGGAAGGTTCAGGTAGGTCCAGTTGATCCCTTCTATGGTATTCCTGTAATTTTTGATCTCGTATACCTTGTAATATTCCCTTGTGGGATCATTCATGACCATGATGTAATTCAGGGGAGAGTAATCACTTTTAATAATGCTTTTATAAAACTCAAGCGGGGTGGTTTCCAGGGAAACGATCTCTCCTTCTTTGTTTTTATACCTGAACGAAAAAGTTGCAGGAGGTTCTCCAAGGCACAATGCCAGAACCCTGTATACATCTTTCAGGATCTCTTTTTTCTCGATTCTTAACCGGTCTTCTGCAACACCCTGTGCAGCCATTTCCCTGATCACATAGCCACCGGCACGCAATCTTTCATTCAACAGGGAAACCATTTGCCTGGTGTTGTCTGAATGCTGGCTTTCAGGCATGACCTGTTTGGGTATCACCCCATACTTTTCAGCTACGTTGTAAAACAAATTCCAGACACCTCCGTCGTTCACAGGCGAGGAAAAGAAATATGTCACCTCCCTGTCATCCATGTTTGTGTGTGCGGTACGGATCATATTTTCCAGGAACAAATTGGATTTTTCAAGCATATCCCAGAAATAAACATAATTATGAGAAAAGTCAAAAGCCTCGGTACCCAGCAATTCGCGCACATCCGGACGCAGGGCATTCATGGATGTGAACATCCAGCACCTTCCGGAACTGTGTTGATCGGTTATGCCTTTAACATCAACCCTGTATTTGAAGTAATGATCAATTTTCCCCTGTATCTGCCTGTTTTTTGCATTTTGGGTAATATTGGCATCGCCCGTGAGAATGTTCTGTATAGCTACGGTTTGAGGTGTCTTGTCAAAGCTGTTTCGGATCTCTTTTAGTACAGCTTCATCAAGGATTTGTGCCTGTGAGAATAGGAAAGAAAAAGTAAGCACAAAAAGCAGGATCGGTTTTTTCATGATTTTTATTTTGTTTAGTCTTTCAAATAATAATTCACGGTGGTAACTACGCGTATTTTTTTGATATAGGGAGTGTTCTCGTCTCTGTCGGTGATAGAGAACTGACCCTGGTACGCATTTTTGATCTTGCCGAGTTTGCTTTCGGAATCCTGGGCAAACTTAATGGCGGACGTCCGTGCATTGCGGGTCGCCTCTTCGATCATCTGTGGTTTTATGTCGTTCAGCCCCGTGAACGAATAAACGGTATTGTAACGGTATTCGCCGCCGGTAATGGCAATGCCCTGTTTAAGCAGTTCTCCCTGGTCGCTTATAAGCTCTCTTACCAGATCCACTTTCCCGGAACTTACGGTAATAACCGATGTGACATTGTACCGGAAAGGAGGAGGGGACGTGCTATAACGCTCGGCACTCATGTCTATGATCTCGGGAGCGTTGATACCGATCTCCTGGTCGGTGATCCCGTTTTCTTTCAAAAAGGAAACCACTGCATTGTTATTCCGGTTGATCCGGACATAAAGATCCTGCAGGTCATTGCCCAATTCCTTGAACACCAGGGGCCAGGTGACTTTATCGGCAGGCACTTCCATTTCTGAAAGGCCTTTGACGTTGACGGTTCGTTCCCTTCCGGAGAATCCGTCAAGACCCTTTTTCAATAGCAATCCCATGATCACCAAAGCAACGGCCAGGATCAGGGCTTCGTAACGGTAAGTTTTCATAATGCGGCTAAATTACGAAATTTTATTATAGTTTTGTAAGATAAACAGGTTACTATGGAACTTATTGCCATTGGAAGCGATCACGCTGCATTTGATCTGAAAGAAAACATCAGGGAATTCCTCATTGAATCGGGTTATAAGGTCTTGGATAAGGGAACCTACAACCACACAAGTGTGGACTACCCCGATTACGGCATTGCAGTGGGAGAAGCCGTTGCAAAAGGGGAGTGCGATTTGGGCATAGTCATTTGTGGTACGGGAATAGGTATTTCCATAAGTGCTAACAAAGTAAAAGGGATACGTGCGGCTGCATGCAGCGATCCTTATTCTGCCCGTCTTGCACGGGAACACAACAATGCCAACGTACTGGCACTGGGGGCCCGGATTGTTGCGCCGGAATATGCCAGAAGCATTGTTAAAGCATGGCTTAATGCAAAATTCCTGGCAGGCAGACATCAAAAAAGAATACAGAAAATTGCACGATATGAATCGGGCGACCCCCATTGGAAACAGTGAACTGAAACTAACCCGGGAGCGTTTTGACGGTATTTACATAGCCTATTTCCGGCCGTTGTGCCGGTTTGCGGCCACGTACGTTCTGTCTCCGCAATCGGCTGAAAACATTGTGCAAAATGTTTTTGTCTTTCTATGGGAAAACCATAACACGTTGCAGATCCATACCAGTATATCTTCATACCTGTATACCCTGGTAAAAAACAAGTGTATAGATCACCTGCGTCATCAAAAGACTGCGCAGGAATACCAGGCAGAACAGGCGTTGAAACTATCGGCCCTTGAACAGCTGGATACCGGTTTGATATCCGGAGAAGATATTGAAAAAACGGTACAGCAAGCCATTGACAAACTGCCGTCAAGATGTCGGGAAATTTTTATTTTAAACAGGGTTGAAGGAAAGAAATACCGGGAAATTGCCGAAATTTTGGGTATTTCCGTCAACACCGTAGAAAACCAGATGGGCATAGCTCTCAAAAAGTTACGAAAAGACCTGGAACATCTTCTCTGATTTTTTTTTGTTCCCCTTTGGTGGTTTTTTTGATTTCAAACGTTCTATTAACAGAAAAGGAAACAACGCCATGGAAGAAATGCTTCAACGTTATTTTGCCGGTGAGCTCACTCCTGCTGAAAAAGAAGGGTTGATGGATGCTGTAGAAAAGGATGCCGAGCTCAGGAAGGAATTCTGCAAAATGCAGAACCTGAAGGCAATTACTTCCCTTTTCCCGGCATCGGGTGATACCGAAAAATCCACATCCCGTTTGCTGCTGTGGAGAAAGAGCAATCTGCGGGTATTTTACCGTCACTTTGTCGGTTATGCCGCTGCAGTTCTTGTTGCCGGTTTTGCCTTATGGGGATTGTTGCAACCCCTAACCCGCAATATTCCTGAAGAACCTGCAACTTATATGATGGAAGTCTCCACACCTTCTCATAGAAACAAAACGTTTAAACTCAGCGACGGAACGATCGTTTGTCTGAATGCCAGTTCGGTATTGCGTTATCCCAACAAATTTTCCGGAGAGGAACGAAGGGTAATCCTTACCGGGGAAGCATTTTTTGAAGTAGCCCAGAATGAGGCAATGCCATTTATAGTTACAACAGAACAATACGACATTCGTGTTCTGGGAACAAAATTCAATGTTTTTGCCTACAAAGACCACGATGTAATAACCTCACTGGTTGAAGGGTCCCTTGAAGTAGTCAAACCCGCTGCTGAATTTCCCACCGTGCGCATAAGACCCTATGAAAGCATAGCCTGGGGAGGAGAAGGCTGGCTACGCAGTACTTTCAGTGAGCCCGATTTTATTCTGTGGCGGGAAGGTATTTATGCCTTTGACAATACTCCTTTCAAAGATATTGTTGACAAACTACAGCTTTATTACGCGACAAGTATTGTGATAACAAATGATGAACTGGCCCAATACCGCTTTAGTGCCAAATTCCGGCAGGATGACGGACTGGAAAGCATACTCAAGACCATGAAGAAGATCTATGGTTTTCAAATGGATAAGAACAGGCAAACAAACACCATAATAATTGAATAAAAAAAAGCCGGCAGATGCTGCAACATCCACCGGCAGAACCGCTAACACAAACTATTGTATTAACTACTAATTCTACAAAGTTATGAAAAATTTTATTTTTTCGCTAATTCTGATTTCCGTGAGTGCATTTTCTCTTGCGGGAGCAGAACCCGATCTGTCGGTTCCTCAGGATGCCGTCATAACCATATCGGGCAATCGAATGACTCTGGGATCGTTCATAGACCAGGTTGAAAAACAAACAGACTATCTTTTTGTATACAGCAAAGAGAATGTGAACGTGAATGCTCTTGTTCCGGTAAAGGAAGGCAAAAAATCAGTTGCCCAATTTCTGGATGAAGCTTTTGGTAACAGCAATCTGAATTACGTATTTGAGAACAAATACATAGTGCTCACTTACAAAAAGCCTGAATATCTGAGTGTTTCCGGAACCGTAATTGATGCTCAAACCCGGAATCCCCTGGTATTTGCTTCTGTTTATATAGTAAATAAAGGCATTAGCAACGTCACCAACGGAGAAGGGTATTTTTCACTTAAGTTTCCCGCATCCATGGCATCCGATTCTGTACGTGTATCATTCCTGGGATACCATCCCCGTACTTTTAGCCTGAAAGATCTGAAGGATCTGGAAAAAGACGTGGAAATTCCGCTTAGTTTTGTTCCCACTACCCTTCCCGCCATCATGGTTACACCTACCAATGCGGCTGACCTGGTAGCCATGGCCATGGATAAGATCCCGGCCAACTACCCCGACCATCCTATGCAAATGACAGGTTTTTACCGGGAAATGATTCAGAAAGGAAACAATTACGTAACCCTGACTGAAGCCGTACTGGATATAAACAAGAATTCTTATGGACGCCTTTACGGCCTGGATCAGGTTGGCGTTTTCAAAGGACGCGGAAGTGTGGACTGGGCACGTATAGACACCGTATTCGTAAAATTCCGCGGTGGGATCAACTCGGCACTGGAAATAGACGTAGCCAAATTCCCGTTCCTGGGGACAAATATTCCCGAACTGAACCAGATCTATGAATTCCAGATGGAAGAACCGGTCCAGGTGGACGGAAGAATTAACCATGTGGTAAGCTTTGATCAAAGAGAAGGTGTACAGGAGATTCATTTCCGTGGAAAAATCTACATTGATATGAAATCCCATGCTATCAGCCGTGTGGAATTCAATATGAACGTAGAAGACCGGGCCGATGCCACAAGTATTTTCATATCACGCCGGCCTATGGGCTTCAGGGCAAACGTGCTATATGCCGCATACCTTGTTCAATACAAGGAAATCAACGGGAAATGGACATTTGACTATTCACGTACCGAAATCAAATTCGACTCCAAGTGGGACCGGAAATTGTTTAAAAACACGTATACCATTATGTCCGAGATAGCCATTACGGAACGTAGCGACCGTACCATGAAAATCCCGGCCGAACAACGGGTACGTTCCAGGGACATTACCCTGGACAAGGTTACCGACTTCCAGGATGAAGGCTTCTGGGAAGATTACAATGTCATTGAGCCCGAATCCGGTATTGAGCAAGTCATTGCCCGGATCACCAGGCAATTGAGAAGAAGAGCCCGCGAACAATAAGATCTTAAGAAAATGGGCAGGCAGGTATCAGAACCTTTCTGCCCATTATTTTCCCTTTTTGCATGTGCCGCATTTGGGATAGCAAATAAATAAAGGTTTCATACAATTTGTTTTCTGATTGAACGAATATAGCCATATATTTGCATATTATGAAAGATCTGCGTTCCATAACCTGCTACGAAACCGATTCTGCTAAAGACCTCAAACCATTTGCTTTTATGAACATTGCCCAGGAGCTGGCCAACCGGGATGCGGTACGCCTGGGGTTCGGATACGACAGGCTCATGGAACTTAATACCATATGGGTATTGTCTCGTATGGAAGTCAGGTTTTTGCGCGCTCCCCTATGGAGGGAAACCGTTGAGATAGATACCTGGCACAAAGGAGAAGACGGGATTTTTTCCCTGAGAGATTTTCTGATACGGAACCAGGACGGAACTGAAGACCTGGTCACAGCCACCAGTTCCTGGTTGATCATCAACCTGGAAACACGCCGTATTCAAAGGCCACAAGTGCTTTTTGACGATAACACCCTATCAGAAAAAAAAGACCGACATGCCATTGAAACCCCCTGTGCCAAAATTGAAGTTCCTGACCGGGATTTACTAAGGCCTGCGGGACAAAAAAAAGTACGTTATTCCGATATTGATTTCAACGGGCACGTCAACAATGCCAAATACATTGAATGGGCTATGGATTTTCTGGATATCCTACCGGTTACTTCACGTAAAGTGGATCATTTCCGGATCAATTACAATAATGAAGCGCACTTATCTGACACTATTGACATAAAAGTGGCCGGGACAGATCCTTTAACATGTTATGTAGAAGGTGTAAACGAAGGAAAAAATATTTTCAGGGCAGAAATTTCATTCAAACCCTGAGTGCAGAATACATATTACTTGTTTTTTCTTTTAAGAATATCTGTGTAGAGGTATCTTTTTATCTTGAGCGTAGGTGTCTTTTCAAACTCGTTTTCATGTTCATGGATACCCGTGATACGAGACATTTTTCCAACTTTGCTATTCACATAATTCATAATGTCGTTATACACTTCGGATATCTGCTCACGAAGATCATCTTTCAGGTCCTGCAAGTAAACAAGGGCTACCAATTTGCCCTCTTTTTGCAAAACCAGCGACTCAGTTACCAGTTCGTGCTGATTTAGAATGCTTTCTATATCTTCCGGATAAATATTTTCTCCCGTGGATCCTACGATCATATTACTCAAACGTCCCTTTATGAAAATACGCCCCGTTTTGTCCATCTTGCCCAAGTCGCGGGTGCGGAACCATCCGTCTTCTGTAAAAGCTTCTTTATCGGCTTCCGGATTCAGGTAATAGCCGTCCATAATACAAGGGGTTTTTACCTGTATCTCACCAACACCTGTTTTTGGATCTTTATCCTGCAAACGGATCTCTATGCCTTTCATAACCCTTCCGGTAGATTGAAGGAAAGTGTCCGGATGAACGGCTCCCGCAATAAGCGGAGCAGTCTCTGTCAAACCGTACCCAATGGAGTACGGGAAACGTGCATCCCGTAAAAATTTCTCGGTGGCCCTGTTCAGTTTTGATCCGCCTATTCCAAAGAACCTCATTCTGCCGCCAAAGGTGTGGTACAACCGTTTACCGGCAATCCGGTGTAGCATTCGTCTTATAAACCGGACCTTATAAAGGATCTTCATGACCTTATTTGATGTAAACCGGGCAAAGATCTGACGGGTATAGATCTTTTCCATGATAAGCGGAACGGTAAGCATAAAGGTCGGCTGAACGCTTTTCAGTGCCGGCAACATACTTGTAGGTGTGGGAGGCACTCCAAGATACACAACAGATGCACCTTGCATAAAAGGATACAACATCCCCAGGGAACATTCATAGGTGTGGGACAACGGCAATATGGAAAGAAAAACATCTTCCGGCACTACTTCAATCAGCGTTTTAACCATATGCAATTGATTGCATAACGCTTTATGGCTTAACATAACCCCCTTGGGAGAAGAAGTTGTTCCGGATGTATAAATAATGGCCGCCAGATCGTCCGGTTCAGGAATGGATCTTTCTGCCGGCATTCCTTCTCCGTGCATTTTCTTTCCGCCAATAACCGTCAAATTTACAGTCCTTATGATCAGATCCATTCTCTCCCTTGCCTCGTGAGGGATCTTGGCATATAGTTTATCGGAGACACACAAAGCCTTTGATCCGGAGTGTTCCAGAATGGAGGCGATAGCTTCCCCTGAAAAATCGGGTAAAATGGGAACAATAACCATTCCAAGAGTCACTGCGGCAAAATAGCACACGTTCCAGTTTGGCATGCTGGTACTCAGTAAAGCTATTTTGTCTCCTTTCTGAAGTCCTGAAGCGAGTAAAAAAGATTGAACACTTTCCACTCTTTGGGCAAAATTTCCATAAGTTACCGTTTCTCCTTCGTACAAAGAGAAAGCAATTCGTTCAGGATATATTTTTATACTGTTTGAATATACGTGAAATAGAGAAGGATAAATCATTGTTTCTTATATAAGTTAGTATATACGTACAATAATGATGCCGACAAAGGTATATATTTTTAATTTTACTATAGAATTCCTTTGAGTTTATCAGAAATCATTATATTTGAAATTATGAAAAAATATGCATTATTAGCCATTATTGCCTGTATCATGCCTCTGATGCCGGCCTTGGCACAGGACAATGATATACAGCAGGATACTCTTCGCAATTTCAGCGTTAAAATCGTGGACAGGAAAGGCAAACCCATCCCGAAGGTTGTGGTGTCTACCATTCAACAGGAGGAATCTTTTTTTACAGACAAAAACGGGACTGTTTTGCTGGAGGGAATTTGTGACCTGGATTCTTTGGTGGTATTTCTGCCCAATATTGGAGAAACCCACATACCCTGCCAGGGATTGGATTCCATACAGATTTCCGTAAAATCAAAAAGACGCTTCAAGATAGAAGATCCTCAGAAACTGGCTATCAGGAGAACAACCCCTACCAATTCCATTGAGAACGTACCCGAATTACTAAAAACTAGACCGGTCCGGGACCTTGCAGAACTATTGATGGGACAAATCCCGGGATTGCGCATTTCCAGCGGTCCCAACGGAGTGACTGCCAACATCAGGGGGATCAACACCATAACGGGCAATACAGAACCGCTCATTGTTGTGGATGGAATGACGTATGATTCGTTTTCCGTAGTAAACAGTTTTTTGGACGTACACAGCATCCAGTCCATCCAGGTTCAGAAAGACGGCGGTATGTACGGTATGCGGGGTGCCAACGGCGTGATCATTGTCACTACAAAAGGTTCTTCTGCAAACCCCTTGTCTTACTGACAAACAAGGCTTCTGTGACCTTCTTTCCCTACGGCACAGACTCCAAAAAAATAATTATCCTTGCTATACGGAATTCTGGCATGATTTTCCGTAACGAAAATTTCTTTTTCCCAGGCAGGCTGATCCGTCTGGCGCAATAAAACATAGTAGCCCGTGATGGAAGCACTGTCAGAAGAATGATCCCAGGTAAGTTCTGTATAATTGCTCAGATCCCGGGTGTTTATTCTCACATTGGCGGGCGCCTGGGGCGCTTTGGCCAGATTCATAACAGCGGCCATATTCACTGCTGTATTTTTTCTTACATATTCAAAATCAACTCCTGAAGGCATATCTCCATAAGAGATACCGTTTTCTGTGCGAACAAGCTGATGGGTTCTGTCATAATTTTCATAATATTCAGATATCCTGACAGCCGGATAGCCTGCCCTGAGGAAAGGTGTATGATCCCCGCCCCTGCCAAACCGGTCATTCCTGAAGATCATTTTTACGGTAAGATTGTCTACATACATTGCAGCCGTTTCCATTATGTACCTGGCCAGGTGACGCGAAGGACCTTCTTCTGAAAAAACCCTTGTACGGGTGTTTGTTTTTTGTCCAGTATCACTGGCCTGTGTGTTTCCTATCATGTCGTAGTTGATTACCCCCCGGATGTTCCAACCTTCGGACCGGGCCATTTCTGCCATTGCATCAGCGCCCAACAGACCATGTTCCTCTCCTGACAAGAATAAAAACCGTACAGTTGCCGGAAGGGGTTCTTGTGCGCACAATATCCGTAAACTTTCCATCAGGCAGGCTGTTCCGCTTCCGTTATCGTTTGCCCCGGGAGCAAAAGAAGTGGAATCATTGTTATCATTGACTCGACTGTCGTAATGCGCCAGCAAAACGATCTCGTGGGATCCGGTTCCCCGGAGTACGGCCATAATATTGGTCAGGCACACTTCTCTTTCCAGCCTGGTCCCCGGCCCTCCTATTGTATAAGGGATTTTATCCACTGTTAATCTTCCCTCAGAAGCGGGTATATACGAAGAAGCCATCCTGAAGAGCCATTCACCGGCAGCCCCTATGCCTTTATTTGGATCCTGACGTGTACTCAGGTTGTGCCGGGTTTCAAAATCCACAAGTTTCAAAATAACAGCAGCTATACTATCAGCAGAAATTTGAGAAATACTCCGGGTGATCACCTGATCCGGCTGCGCTGCGGCAGGCAGGAGCAGGCCGGTTACAAGCAAAAAAAATACAAATCTTTTCATGATTTCAAATATATAAAATAAATCTTTGTATTTTTGAAACCATGGAAAAATCAAGACCCCGTTCGTTTCTGATCATTTTACTGACATACGTTCTGGCTGTGATCGCCGGAATTTTCGTTTATAACCTGACAGGATCCCTTTGGGAGATCAAAGGGATCATCCCAAAAATTTTTATCGCAGACTCAGTAGCCACAATATTTGTCTGGCTGGTAGGCGTGTATTATAAAAACTCTTCTGTTTACGATCCGTATTGGAGTGTTGCGCCCCCGGTCATTATGATCCTGCTTGCTTTCCATTTGAATCTTTTAGATCCTGGAACCATACCGGCATCTCTTGTGCTGCTTTTGGCTGCCGTTTGGTTCTGGGGAATACGGCTTACTGCAAACTGGGCTTATACCTTCCGGAACCTGGGCATTCAGGACTGGCGTTACACCAAGTTCAGGAATGATTTCCCTGGGACCTGGCAATTGATCAATTTTTTTGGCATTCATTACATGCCCACGTTGATCGTCTTCTTAGCCTTGTTGCCTGCCCTGGTCGTAATGGAGAATCTGCACACTTCCCCGGGTAATGTGGGACCCGTCAACCTGTTGACTTTTAGTGGATTTGCGATCAGTACGGGTGCCGCTTTACTTCAGTTGATTGCCGACAGGCAATTACACAGGTTCCGCCATATACAAACCGGGAGCGTGTGTGAGACCGGATTGTGGAAATACGCCCGGCATCCCAATTATTCAGGAGAAATCCTTATGTGGTGGGGTGTTTATGTGATGAGCATATCCGTACTTCCATTCCATTATTGGTGGACAGGTCTGGGAGCTATGCTCAACACACTCATGTTTCTGTTTATAAGTATACCGTTAATGGAAAACCGGCAATTGTCAAACAAGCCGGAATACGCTTCTTACAGGGACCGGGTAAGTGCCCTGACATTTATCAGAAAAAGTACGAAAACGTAAGGGCCTGCATGCTGTTACGCACATTATAACCTTCAACTGCTCCCGGTTTGAACCGGTTGGTCAGTCCCAGCCTGAGTTCATACCCTATCTGAAAAACAGAGGCACGCAAACCCAACCCGATGCCAATCCCCCATTCATGACGCCTGAATACATCCGAAAATTCGAAAACGGGATTGCTTATCTGCCCGGCAATGTAGTACCTGTAATAAGTTGACAGGGATGCATAAAATCCAATGGGTAAATTATTATAGTGGGGAAAATACACTCTTAGCGACAACGGAACTCCCAACGCCAGCATATGGATCCTGTTCATATACGATACGCCCGGGGTTTCTGCATGACGTGCCCCAATATATTCCAATTGTAAGGCAGGATTCAACTCCAAAAATCCTTTCCACAGAAACCTGGCATCGGCTCCCACTGCTGCGTAAAAACCCGGCCTTCCCTCCAGAACTCCCCGCGTATGCCTGAACCGGTTACTCCCAAAAGAAACCGAAGGCCCCAGAAAGAAAGCATATTCGTTCACATGATGGATCACGGCATATTTCCCCGACGGGGCCAGATGCGAATACCCGGCAAGCCTGGAAACGAGGCTCCCCACGTAGGAAGTCACCCCAACCAGCCCTTCGTAATCAATCCCGTCCGCTTGATCTTCCACTTTGTGATAGGGGGATTCCGTTCCGGTAGTAATAAAAAGTGTCGGGATACGCGATTGTGCAAAACACCTGGTATCGGTAGCTCCTATAAGAGAATTTTCAAAAGATTTGAACCGGACTTTTAAAACGTCAGAGGGTGGCAGCCATTGCCGGGAATCATCCAATGTCCCGGTCCCGATAACCTTCAACACGCCCGATGTTCTGTAATACCCAACCATATCCAGGCTTATCATCGTTTTGATCCGGTCAGCAGGATACAAAGAATCTTTCAGGAAATGCTCCGAACCCAACAAGCCCTGTTCTTCTCCGTCAAAGGCCACAAACACAACGGTTCTGGGCAATCCCCCTTTCTCTTTCAGGGCCCGTGCAGTCTCTATCAAAACGGCCGTTCCCGAAGCATTGTCATCTGCCCCGTTATATACAGTATCCGAAACTCCGGGCTTCCCGGGAAGGCTTCCCAGGTGGTCGTAATGCGCCCCTACAATGATATATTCATTCTTAAGTTTTGGGTCTATACCGGGCAAAACCCCTATCACATTACAACCCTCCAGAACAACCAGGGGGATCTCACCAATAGCAGAAGGTATTTCCACATCAAAATAATGAAAATAGCTTATTCCGTTGAATTCTTCCAACCCTATGTCTGCAAAACGGTCTGCAATGTATTCCCCTGCTATAAGGTTTCCGTCAGTACCTAAAAGACGACCCCCCAATGAATCTGATGCCAGAAATGATACGTGCTCCCTAAGGGCTATTCTGGACAAAGTATGGGGATCGTGAAGCTGCCCTTTTAAATATCCTGATCCACAAAAAAAGAATAAAAGAACAAACAGGGAAAAAACTCTTTTCATAATATCGTGTATATATTACAAATATAAGCAATTGACAGCACAAAGCAGAGAATTAACAAACTATAACCCTGTGCCCCCCTTGCAAATTGGATTTGTAACCATTTACGTCTGAATGAGAATAATCAGTAAGTAAATAAAAAATCTTTTTTTTTTATTACTGTTTATTCTACTTTTGTCCTGGAATGAATACATCTTTACAGATTCTACGTGTCCGAGTAAGGGCTTAGGTTGCAGCGACAGCTCCTGCATCCTGTATGCCCTTCTTTCCGTCTAATTTTTCACTTTCCCATAACCTTAATTTTTTTGACAATGAATGTGCGCATTCTTGTTGCCAATGCCTCTTATACAGGCTATGCAGAACGTATTTGTGAACTGATGTACATTTCCGCCCTGGAACGCGGAACGGGTATCGCGCGTCGTTCTCCGGAATACATCAAAGAAAAGATGATCAGCCAAAAAGCCGTCATAGCAATAGACGGGAAACAACTGGTAGGCTTTTCATATATAGAAACCTGGAGCGATAAATCTTTCGTAGCCAATTCAGGCCTGATTGTGGATCATGCGTACCGTCACCTGGGTATAGCATCCCGGATCAAAAGAAAGATCTTCCATCTGTCCAGGGAGTTGTATCCCAATGCAAAGATCTTCGGCATTACTACAGGTTCAGCCGTTATGAAGATCAATTCCAAACTCGGGTACAGGCCGGTTCCTTTCTCGGAATTAACCCGGGACGAAGCCTTCTGGGACGGATGCAAAGGATGCCGCAATTACGACATCCTTATGCGGAATGAAAAACGCATGTGTCTTTGTACCGGTATGCTTTACGACCCGGCAGAACATCCGGTCAGGAAACAATCAAAAGAAAAACAACAGACAATGAAAAACCAAACCCCATGAAAACAAAAGTAATATTAGCCTACAGCGGAGGACTGGACACCTCTTTTTGCATTCCTTACCTGATGCGGGAAAAAAAGATGGAAGTACATACCCTCCTGGTAAACACCGGAGGATTTTCAGAAAAAGAAGTAAACGCCCTGGAGGAAAAAGCCCTGAAATTGGGAGCCGTCACCCATAAAACCATAGATATTAGAGAAACGTATTATAACCGGTGCCTGCGATATCTTATATATGGCAATGTGCTGAAAAACAATACATACCCGCTTTCAGTAAGTTCTGAACGCGCATTTCAGGCAATGACTGCGGTCACTTATGCCAAAGAAACGGGAGCCGGGGCCATCGCGCACGGAAGCACGGGAGCCGGTAACGACCAAATTCGTTTTGATTATTTCATCCACGTGCTTGCCCCGGAAATGCAATTGCTGGCTCCCGTCAGGGATTTAAAGATCAGCAGAAAGGAAGAGATCGCTTATCTAGGAGAGCTGGGTTTTGATTATAACTGGGAAAAATCCAAATATTCCATCAACCAGGGAATTTGGGGCACCAGTATAGGAGGCGCTGAAACGCTAAGTTCACTGGGCGAACTCCCGGAAGAGGCATTCCCTGTAAAACGCACCAAAACAGGGACGGAAACCATCGTCATTGATTATACAAAAGGAGAACCTTCCGCCTTGAACGGGACACCTATGGAACCTTTGCAGATCATTGAAGCACTACATAAAATTGCCGCCCCGTACGGGATCGGGCGGGATATTCATATAGGAGACACTATTGTGGGACTTAAAGGAAGGGTAGGTTTTGAAGCCGCCGCCCCGCTGATCCTGATCAAAGCGCACCACCTGCTTGAAAAACACGTATTGGGTAAATGGCAACTTTACTGGAAAGAACAACTGGCAAACTGGTACGGTATGATGCTGCACGAAGCACAATACGCAGACCCGGTCATGCGTAATATTGAAACCTTCCTGGAAAACACCCAGGAACGTGTCACCGGAAAAGTATGGGTCCGCCTGGTTCCCGATACCTTCTTCCTGAAAGGATGTGAAAGCCCCTACGATCTGATGAATGGAAAATTCGGGGATTACGGGGAAGGAACCACCGCCTTTTCCGGAACGGATGTGGAAGGGTTTACACGTATTATGTCATTACCCGTTAAAATATACAATTCGCTCGGCCATGAACAATAAGATACGTACAGCCGTTGCCGGTGGAGCCGGTTACACGGGAGGAGAACTCATACGGCTGCTCCTGCATCACCCCAATGTAGAAATAGCCGGAATTACCAGCCGGTCTCGGGCCGGAGAGGCAGTAACCCGGGTACATCGTGACCTGGCGGGTGAAACCGGAATTGTCTTTAACAAAACACTTCCCCAGAAAGAAATTGATGTATTGTTCCTTTGCCTGGGACACGGAAGGTCACGGCAATTCATACAGGATAACGATCTTGAACAGGTACGTCATATCATTGACCTGAGCAGTGATTTCAGATTCAGTGAAACAAACAGGGAAGGGCAAAGACAATTTGTATACGGATTGCCTGAAGCTTTTCCCCATCCGGATGAATACGCAGCAAAAGCCAAAACGTTGGGAAACGTTGCCAACCCCGGATGTTTTGCCTCGGCCATCGAACTGGCCCTGATCCCCCTGGCCCGGGCAAAATGGTTGCAGGAAGACATCCATGTCCATGCCATCACAGGAGCTACCGGGGCTGGTGCCAGGCTATCTGAAACATCCCATTTTCCTTACCGCAACAACAACGTGTCTGTATATAAGGCTTTCCGGCACCAGCATACCGGGGAGATCCGGGAAACGCTCTCTGCTGCCTTGGGAACGGAGATGCCCCCGCTGCATTTTGTGCCGTTAAGGGGTGATTTTTCGCGGGGGATCCTGGCCAGCATTTATACTTCCTGTGACTGCGACCAGGCAGAAGCCACAGCGTTGTACCGCCGTTATTACGATGCACATCCGTTTATTTATGTATCTGAAAATGAGATCAGTATGAAAGACGTAGTAAACACCAATAAATGCCTGATCCATATTGAAAAACACGGCACCATGCTGCACATAACCTCGGTGCTGGACAACCTGCTGAAAGGAGCCTCCGGAACTGCCCTGCAGAATATGAACCTGCTTACCGGCCTGCCGCAAAATGCAGGTTTGCAATTAAAATCCATCGTATATTAATCTGAAATGTTATGCCCGTATTTTCTGTATATAAAATATGGAACATAAACGCGGTAAAAGCACGCGGATGCGTCATTACCGATGATAAAGGCCTGGAGTACCTGGATCTTTACGGAGGGCATGCCGTGATTTCCATTGGCCACTCCCACCCTGTTTACGTGAAAAGCCTCTCTGAACAATTGCAGCGCATTGGATTTTATTCCAATGCCATTGTCAACCCCCTTCAGGAAAGACTTGCCGAGGCGCTTACGCGCATTTCAGGGTACACCGGATACGCTCTTTTCCTGTGCAATTCAGGAGCTGAAGCCAACGAAAACGCGCTGAAACTGGCTTCTTTCCGGAACCAAAGAGACCGTGTGCTGGCTTTCAAAAGGTCTTTCCACGGAAGGACTTCCGGAGCAGTCGCCCTGACCGATAACGCGTCCATCCAAGCCCCCTTCAATACCAATCACCGGGTTGATTTTATTGATCTGGAAGATTTTGAGGCCCTGAAAAAAGCGTTCCTCAAAAATCGTTATGCGGCCGTCATAGTGGAAGGCATCCAGGGAGTGGGCGGAATAAGGGAACCTTCAGCCGCCTTTTTGCAAAAGATCAGGGATCTTTGCACCGTTCACGACACGGTATTGATCCTGGACGAGATCCAATCCGGATACGGGCGGACCGGGAAATTTTTTGCCCACCAGCATGCCGGGATCCGTGCCGACATAATAACCATGGCCAAAGGTATGGGAAACGGGTTCCCCGTGGGCGGAATTCTGATAGCTCCGGAATTCATTCCCGTTCAAGGCCAATTGGGGACGACCTTCGGAGGGAATTACCTGGCCTGCACAGCGGCACTTGCCGTATTGCAGGTCATGGAAGAAGAAGACCTGATGGGCAACGCAGCACGGATTGGTTCCCTGATCAAAGATGAACTCGGCCATTTTTCAGAAGGGGTCCTTGAGTTCAGGGGACGCGGTCTTATGATTGGCCTTGAGCTCCGGCAGGAACACCCGGCAAGTATTACCCTGAGGGAGGATCTGCTTATGAAAGGACACATTTTCACCGGAGCTGCCGGTACCAATATAATCAGATTACTGCCGCCTTTATGCCTGAGGGAAGAACAGGCAGAAACGTTCATTAAAATTTTTAAGCAATGTTACACTTCACATCAGTAAAAGATACAGGATCACTTGATCAGGCCATTGCCCGCGCCCTGGAGATCAAGAAAGATCCCTTTGCAGACTGCACCCTGGGAAAACATCGGACGGCACTGTTGCTGTTTTTCAACTCCAGCCTCCGTACACGGTTGAGCACCCAGAAAGCGGCCGAAAACCTGGGAATGAATGTCATTGTGCTGGATGTGCAACAGGGAGCCTGGAACCTGGAAACACGAAAAGGTGTGGTAATGGATTCAGACAAACCGGAACACCTGCTGGAAGCCATACCCGTAATGGGATGTTACGCAGATATCATAGGCGTCCGTTCTTTTGCGCGTTTTGAATCCAAAGAAGCCGATTACAACGAAGAAATACTTAATCAGTTCATCAGGTATTCGGGGAAACCCGTCATCAGTATGGAATCCGCCACACGTCATCCGTTGCAGAGTTTTGCAGACCACATAACCATTGAAGAATACAAAAAAAAGGCAAAACCAAAAGTCGTTCTCACCTGGGCCCCTCATCCGAAAGCTCTTCCACAAGCTGTCGCAAATTCCTTTGCCGAGTGGATGGTCGCCGCCGGATACGATCTGACCATAACACACCCCCAGGGATACGAACTGGACGAACGTTTCACAAGGGGAGCAAAGATCGTCTATGACCAAGCAGAAGCCTTCCGGGGTGCCGATTTTATTTATGCCAAGAACTGGGCAGCCTACCGGGATCCCGTTTACGGCAAGATCCTGAGCAGGGATATGTCCTGGATGGTAGACAGCCGGAAAATGAGAATGACAGACAACGCGTACTTTATGCATTGCCTTCCCGTCCGCAGGAACATGATCGTAAGCGACCAGGTGTTGGACAGTCCCGCTTCTCTTGTCATTCCTCAGGCAGCCAATCGCGAAACCGCCGCCCAGGCAGTGATCAAAAGCATTCTGGAAACACTCATAACAAAGCCATAGTGATGTACCTGGATATTTTTAAAATTGGAGGGAACGTAATAGATGATCCCGGAATGTTTCAGCAATTCCTGGACACTTTTTGCAACTGCCCTGAACGGAAGCTCCTGGTCCACGGAGGCGGTGTCATGGCTACTGATCTTGCACAACGTCTGGGAATACCTGTACAAATGCACCAGGGACGCAGGATAACGGATCAGGAGACGCTCCGTGTTGCCGTTATGGTATATGCAGGATGGGTTAACAAGTCCCTGGTGGCTGCCCTTTTGGCACGAAATTGCCGGGCACTGGGACTAAGCGGAGCCGATGGGCAATGCATCATCAGCCGGAAACGGGATCCCCTCCCCGTTGATTACGGCCTGGCCGGGGATCTGACCCATGAAAGCATCAATGCATTGTTCATTGACGGCCTTCTGAATGAACACGTTGTTCCTGTTTTTTGTCCCATCACCTGCAGCCGGGAAGGACAATTGCTCAATACCAATGCAGATACGATAGCTTCTGCCCTGGCCCTTTCCTTATCACGTAAATACAAAGTCCGTCTGAAGTATGTGTTCGACCGGGAAGGGATCATTTGCCCGGGTTCAGAGAAACCCCTGGCCTTGCTTAGCCGGCGGCAATACCGGGAACTGCGCAAGGAGGGTATCATTTGCGGCGGAATGATCCCGAAAGTTGAAAATGCCCTGAAAGCCCTGGAATCGGGCATAGAAGAAGTATATATTGGCAAAACATCCGTGCAGTTATGAAAGAAGTCACAGAATTGCTCTCTCGACTGATCAAGACTCCGTCAATCTCGGGAAGCGAAGACAAAACAGCCGCTTTGCTTGCAGACTTTCTGGTTGAAAAAACTGGAATTCCGGTTGAACGCATTGGGAACAACATCATTGCGCATAAAGAACCTCACCGGACCGGCCGACCAACCGTTCTGCTTTGTTCACATCACGATACGGTGAAGCCGGCCGCCGGTTATTCCCGTGATCCTTACCAACCTGTAATTGAAAAGGATCCCGGTGGCAACCTGCGTCTTTACGGGCTGGGCAGCAACGATGCCGGGGCATCGTTAGTGGCTATGACCGAGGCTTTTTGCTCGCTCAAAGACCTGCCTTACAACCTGATGCTGATCCTGGCTGCCGGAGAGGAAAACTCGGACCCGGCAGGGATCGCTTCCGTTTTGCCTCATTATCCGGAGATAACCTGTGCCATCGTAGGCGAACCTACCGGGTTACAGGCTGCCGTTGCAGAAAGAGGCTTGCTGGTACTGGACGGGTACGTGCAGGGACGTTCGGGACATGCTGCGCGTAACGACGGCATCAACGCCTTGTACGGGGCTCTGGAAGATATTGCAGCACTCCGGGATTATTCGTTCGCGGAAAACTCGGCAATCATGGGAAAGATCCATTTGCAGGTAACGCAGATACAGGCCGGTACACAGCACAACGTCATTCCGGGAGAATGCCGTTATGTAGTGGACATACGTACCACGGACGCCTGCAGTAATGAACAAATCATGGAGAAACTAAGAGGAGTGGTATCCGGGAAACTGGTCCCAAGGAACCTGGCCAACAAAGCCTCGGTAACCCCGGAAGGTCATCCTTTGCGGGAAGCAGTGAAAAAAGCGGGGATATCCACGTTCGTTTCCCCTACCACATCTGATTGGATGCGTCTGCCGTGCCCTGCGGTTAAACTCGGCCCGGGAGATTCCGCAAGGTCACATACTCCCGATGAATTCATTTACCTGTCTGAATTGCAGCAGGGAATTGAAGTTTACAAAAAAGTACTCACACACCTTACTCAATTATGATCATGAAAACACTGTGGGAAAAAGGGATAGAAACACCGGCAGAAGTTACCCGTTTCACCGTTGGCAACGACACGCAATGGGATATGAGGCTGGCCCCTTACGATATCACCGGATCCATGGCTCACGTGCAGATGCTGGGAAAGACCGGTTTGTTGAAACAGCAGGAAACGGATGCACTTCTGGCAGCCCTGGAAGCTTTACAGAAAAAGATTCTTGACGGGGAACTGGAAATTGGTGAGGGAGCGGAGGATATCCATTCCCTGATAGAGTTGCTCCTGTCCCGCGAGCTGGGAGACCTTGGAAAAAGGATCCATGCCGGAAGGTCCCGTAACGACCAGGTAATGACAGATATTCATTTGTACCTGAAAGATGTGTGCCGGGATATTGCCCGGGAAGTGCGCAGCTTGTTTGACCTGTTGCAGGAAAAAGGACGCCTGTACAAAGAAGTGCTTATGCCCGGTTACACGCATGAAAGACCGGCCATGCCTTCTTCTTTCGGTCTTTGGATGGGAGCGTATGCCGAGACACTCGTTGATGACATTCATCAGTTAACGGCAGCGTGGATGCATTGCGACCAGAATCCGCTGGGTTCGGCTGCCGGATACGGAAACTCTTTCCCGCTGGACCGGGAGGAAACAACACGTCTGATGGGATTCGGAACATTGAAATACAACAGCATTGCCGCACAGATGAGCCGGGGAAGAACCGAACGGTCCCTGGCCTTTGCCATGGCCTCCCTGGCCGGAACGATCAACAAGCTGGCTGCAGACTGTTGTCTTTTTTCCGGACCGGATTTCGGGTTTTTTGATTTCCCCGAAAGCCTGACCACCGGCAGCAGCATCATGCCCCATAAAAAAAACCCGGATGTATGGGAGCTTATTCGTGCACGGTGCAATCTCATACAGGGAGTGCCGGTCCAGATCACTCTTGTATGCACCAACCTGACTCATGGCTACCACCGGGATTTCCAGGTGCTGAAAGACCTGCTTTTTCCGGCTATTGATTCCCTGTTTGAATGTTTGCACATGACCGGCTTGCTGATCGCTCAGATGAAAGTAAACGGGATGATCTTTGAAAGTACACGTTACGATCAGATCTTTACGGTAGAAGAAGTAAACCGCCTGGTCCTGCAAGGAATACCTTTCCGGGATGCTTACCGTATGGTGGCATCCTCCCTGCGTAAGGGTTCGTACCATGCAAACAAAGAGATCTCTCATATTCATACGGGAAGCATAGGAAATCCGGCGTTTGATCAGGTTGAAGAAAAAATGGAACGGGCTCTGTCCTCTTTTTTTATACCTTTGCTCAAATGATTAAGCAAAAGATCTGTGCCTTCATTGCTACACGCATCATGGGCTGGAAACTAATAGGGAAGCCGATTCCCGTTCCCAAATGCATTATTCTGGGAGTACCCCATACCTCCATGTGGGATTTTGTCATTTCTTACCTGTTCTATAACGGGATAGGGGGAAAAGCCAACGTGCTGGTAAAAAGCGATGTTTTCGTATGGCCACTCAGAGGATTATTGAGATGGGCCGGAGCCATTCCGGTAGACCGGGGCAAAGGCGCTTCTTTTGCCAGACACATGATTGATGCAGTCCGTAAGGAAGATTACATGCACCTGGCCATTGCTCCCGAAGGGACCCGTAAACCCACAAAAAACTGGAAAGCGGGTTTTCACACAATATCAAGGGCTCTGGACATTCCCGTATATTACGGGTATTTTGACTGGGGACGGAAGGAGATAGGCGTTGCCGAACAGGTACTCATTACAGATGATGTTCAAGCAGATATGAAGCGCATCAAACAATGGTATATTGACAAAGGGGTTACAGGCAAGCACCCCGAAGGATTTGATCCTTTTTAGGAATCCCTCAGATCCAGTGCATTGCCGTCACTGTCTACCATAATCTTCCCTTTCACATCCAAAGTGCCGTCCAGTATCCTTCGGGCCAACTCATTGACCAGTTCCCTTTGCAGCAAACGTTTTAATGGCCTGGCACCGTAGGAAGGTTCGTATCCTTTTTCTTGCAGGTAGTCCAGTGCTTTTTCTGTCAGTTCCATACGTATACCTTTCTCCAAAAGCATTTTGTTGATACCGGCAATCTGCAGTTTAAGAATGTCCCGGACGTTTTCCCGTGTCAGGGCATGGAACATAATGATTTCGTCTATACGGTTCAGGAATTCAGGCCGCAACGTTCTGCGAAGCAATTCCATTACCTGTCTTTTTGTTGCTTCAAACCGCACAGGATCTTCCGTGCCTTCCTGCATGTTTTCCTGTATCAGGTGGGAACCTGTATTGGACGTCATGATCAGTATGGTGTTTTTGAAATCGGCCACCCTTCCCTTGTTGTCGGTTAAACGCCCGTCATCAAGAACCTGTAACAAAATATTGAATACGTCCGGATGCGCCTTTTCTATCTCGTCAAGAAGAATGACTGAATAGGGTTTTCTTCTGACAGCCTCTGTCAATTGTCCTCCTTCGTCGTAGCCCACATATCCCGGAGGTGCCCCTACCAGGCGGCTCACCGAATGACGTTCCTGGTACTCACTCATGTCAATGCGGGTAATGAGGTTCTCGTCGTCAAAAAGGAACTCGGCAAGGGCTTTGGCCAACTCGGTTTTCCCAACCCCGGTCGTTCCCAGGAAAAGAAATGAGCCTATGGGTTTACGCGGATCCTGCAAGCCTGCCCGGCTGCGCCGGACCGCATCGGCTACGGCCCCTATGGCCTCGTCCTGCCCTATGACCCGCTTGTGAAGCTCGTCTTCCAGTTTTAGGAGTTTTTCTCTTTCTGCTGTAAGCATACGTTGTACAGGGATACCGGTCCATTTGGATACCACCTCGGCAATATCTTCTTCGTTTACGGATTCGTTAATCATTGAACGCGTAAAGGATTCTTTTCTTTTGTTCAACAACTCAATGGCTTTTTCAATTTCCACGATTTTCCCGTAACGGATTTCTGCCACTTTTCCGTAATCTCCGCGCCGTTCGGCTTCCGCCGCTGCATAGCGCAAATCTTCAACTTCTTTTTTCTTCTGCTGGATACCTTCCAAAATCGATTTTTCCTCTTGCCATTTGGCACGTTGTATGTCGCATTGTGCGGACAATTCCTCTATTTCTTTGCCCAAAACGGCCAGCTTTTCCTTGTCCTTTTCCCTTTTTATGGCTTCGCGTTCAATTTCCAGCTGGCGGATGCGCCGTTCCAGCTCATCTATGCATTCAGGTACCGAATTCATTTCCAGCCGGAGTTTAGCGGCTGCTTCGTCTACCAGATCAATGGCTTTGTCCGGCAAAAAACGGGAAGTAATGTAACGGTGTGACAATTCCACGGCCGCTATCAGGGCATTGTCCTTGATCTGTACCTTGTGATGTTGTTCGTAACGGTCTTTCAGGCCCCTGAGTATGGAAATGGCTTCTGCCGGGGAAGGCTCGTCTACCATAACCATCTGGAAACGTCTTTCCAGGGCTTTGTCCTGTTCAAAATATTTCTGGTATTCTCCCAGCGTGGTGGATCCCACGGCCCTGAGTTCACCGCGCGCCAGGGCCGGCTTTAGAATATTGGCTGCATCCATGGCCCCTTCACCTTTTCCGGCACCTACCAGGGTATGTATCTCGTCAATAAAAAGGATGATCTCTCCCTGGCTTGAAATGACTTCTTTAACAACGCCTTTCAGTCTTTCTTCAAATTCTCCCTTGTATTTGGCTCCGGCAATGAGGGCTCCCATATCCAGGGAATAAAGCTGCTTGCTTTTTAGGGTATCGGGCACATCTCCTGTTACAATACGCTGTGCGATGCCCTCGGCAATGGCTGTTTTTCCCACGCCGGGCTCCCCTACCAGGATGGGATTGTTCTTGGTACGCCGGCTGAGTATCTGGAGGACCCTTCGGATTTCGTCGTCCCGCCCAATAACGGGATCTACTTTTCCCGCAGCCGAAAGTTCATTCAGATTTACAGCGTATTTGTTCAGGGCATCAAACGTCTGTTCTGCCGTCTGGGAATCCACTTTTCGTCCCTGACGTATCTGTTCTATGGCTTTTTTCAAAACGTCTTCGTTCAACCCGCGGGAACGCATCATTTTGGCTACATCATCCTTCCCTCCTGCCAATCCGGCCAAAATGTGTTCAACGGTGACAAACTGGTCTCCCATTTTAGTGGCAATGACCCTGGCTTTCTGCAGCACGTCCTGGGAATCACGCGATAAGTATGTATCTGAAGCTCCCTGTTGTTTTGGGTATTTATCCAACAGGGAAGTCAGCTCTTTTTCCAAAATATCGGGATTTACCCCGGCCTTTTGCAAAAGATACACACCTACTCCTTCCCGGTCAGCTAAGATGGCTTTTAATATATGACCGGTCTCTATCATCTGGTTGGAACCGGCCTGCGCCGTGAGAACTGCCGATTGCAGCAATTCCTGCGCCTGTATGGTATATTTCTGTTCATTCATAACAGCCTTATAATCTCAAACCTTGTTCCAAAGCGTTTTTTCTGACAATTTGTCACAATTATTCTTTACATTTGTACAATGAACTCTTTATTGGACGATGGCCGTCTGCTTCCCCTTGTAGAAGACTTTTATACCCTGCAGGGAGAAGGATTTCATACAGGCCGTGCAGCTTATTTTATCAGGTTGGGAGGTTGTGACATAGGTTGCTCCTGGTGCGATTCCAAATGTACCTGGAACCCTTCGCTTTTTCCGCCTGTTCCTGTAAGCGATATCATTGCCCGTGCCGTCAGTTATCCTGCCCGGGCCGTTGTGATCACCGGCGGAGAACCATTGACCTACCCGCTCGGTCCGTTATGCAAAGGGTTGAAAGCAGCCGGGGATATCAGCATTTTTCTTGAGACTTCCGGGGCCAAACCTTTGAGTGGTCAGATGGACTGGATCTGTCTTTCTCCCAAACAAAATCACCCTCCCCTTCCCGGGTTTTACCCCCTGGCCAATGAATTAAAAGTGATAGTAACCGGTCCGTTGGATATGGAATGGGCCGAGTTCAACAGAAAGAAAGTAAGCCCGGAATGCCACCTTTTCCTGCAACCGGAATGGAGTCGCAGGGAAGCGGTTCTCCCTCATATCGTTTCTTACATCAAGGCCAATCCCGAATGGCAATTGTCGTTACAAACCCATAAATACATTAATATACCCTAAAATCAAGATTTTTATGAAACGTATCTTATTCTGCATCATGACCCTGGCTGTCTTTACTTTTTCTGCTACGGCTCAGGAAAAAGAAGAAAAGAAAGAGGAGGGATTTCAATTTACCGTGATCAAAGAAAACCCTATCACTCCGGTAAAGAACCAGAGCAGCACCGGAACTTGCTGGTGTTTTTCGTCGTTGGGATTTATGGAATCCGAACTTTTGAGAATGGGCAAAGGGCAATACGATCTTTCCGAAATGTATGTTGTATCCAAAACATATACCGACAAAGCTGACCGGTACGTTCGTCTGGACGGATTTTTGAATTTTGCACAGGGAGGCGGATTTGATGATTACCTTTATGTTATTCGCAAATATGGCATTGTCCCAAACGAAGTCATGCCCGGTTTGAATTACGGAGAAGAAGTGCATCGTCACAGCGAATTGACAGCCGTTCTAAAAGGAATTGTGGATGCCGTCAAAAAGAACCCGAACCGGAAACTGTCAACGGCCTGGAAAAATGCATTCCAGGGAGCGCTGGATGCATATCTTGGAGCCATTCCCGAAACATTTGAATACAACGGAGCAACTTACACACCCAAAACGTTTGCCGAATCCCTGGAATTCAATCCCGATGATTACATTAACATCACATCTTACACCCATCATCCCTTTTACACACAATTTGCACTTGAAATCCCGGACAACTGGCTTTGGGGTACTTCATACAACATTCCGATAAAAGAACTTATGGCCGTTATTGATAACGCGGTTATGGAAGGTTATACCGTACTTTGGGCATCGGATGTGTCCGAGATGGGATTCGGACGGACCGGTATAGCCATGTATCCCACAACAAATCCGGAAGAAATGGTTGGATCCGATCAGGCCAAATGGCTGGATATGTCTGCTACAGAAAGAAATAATGCTTTTAGAAACCTGAAAGCTCCTGTGGCCGAGATCAAAGAAGTCACACAGGAAATGCGTCAGGAAGCCTACGACAACAAGCAAACCACTGATGACCACGGGATGCAGATCTACGGAATTGCCAAAGACCAAAACGGTACAAAGTATTATATGGTAAAAAATTCCTGGGGAGATGATGCAGGAAATTACAAAGGCCTGTGGTACGTTACAGAAAAATTTGTACAGTACAAGACAATGGACATTCAGGTGCACAAGAATTCCATTCCTAAGGATATCCGCAAAAAATTGGGTATTAAATAACGCTGTTAATGATGAAAAAGACATTCCTGCTCATAATTGTTGCTGTTGTACTCTCAGTTTCGTTGAGTGCGCAGCAATATGAATTCACTACCGTCACCGACAACCCGTCTACAACTCTTAAGAACCAGGCCCGTACAGGAACTTGCTGGTGTTTTGCCACGCTTTCTTTCCTGGAAAGCGAGTTGATACGAATGGGACAACCGGCGATGGATCTCTCGGAAATGTTCGTGGTACGCAACACCTACAAGACCCGTTTCTTTGACAACTACCTGAGAAGAGGCAACGGGAACCTCGGCCCGGGATCCCTTAGCCACACCGCGACTAATACCATTGCCCGGTACGGGATCATGCCCGATGAAGCCTACCCCGGGATCGCTTACGATTCTCCGGGACACAACCATTCCGAGTTGCAGGGATATGTTGACGCGTTGGCTGAGATTCCCGTAAAGACAAAGAAATTCAGTCCCGAAAGCGGGGAATTGCTGGATGCCCTTCTGGATGTATACCTGGGAGAAGTACCTGAAACATTTGTATACCAGGGGAAGGAATACACACCTGTTACCTTTTTGGACCACCTGGGGCTGAATATGGATGATTACGTGGAAATAACCAGTTATTCCCACCACCCGTTCTACGAACAAGTACCTCTGGAAATACCGGATAACTGGGAACACGAACGTTATTACAACGTACCGCTGGACGAATTCATGGCAATTGCAGATTATGCGCTGGAAAACGGGTATACCCTGGCCTGGGACGGGAACATATCCCGGGATTTTTCCCAGGAAAACGGTGTGGCCATTGTCCCGGGCAACGATCCTTCCGTTGATGAAGTAGCCGTTACCCAGGAAATCCGCCAGCAATGGTACGAAACATTCCAGACCACAGACGACCACCTGATGCATGTCACCGGAATTGCACACGACCAGTATGGTGTAAAATTCTATATCACAAAGAATTCATGGGGCGAAACCGGGAAATACAAAGGTTTCGTACATATGTCAGAAAATTATTTTCGCGGCAAATGTATCGGTTACATGATTCATAAAGATGCCATTCCCAAAGAATTCCGTAAAAAGCTGGGACTTTGAAAAAAATGCTGCGACATATTCCCAATGCCATCACCTCTCTGAATTTGTTGTGTGGTGCATTGGGAATTGCTTTTCTTTTCAGAGAAAGGATAGACATTGCTTTTTGGCTGTTGATCGCTGCCGCCGTTTTTGATTTTCTGGACGGATTTGCTGCCCGGCTACTCAATGCTTATTCTCCCTTGGGTAAAGAATTGGATTCCCTGGCCGATGCCATCAGTTTCGGCCTCTTACCGGCATTTATGCTCTATGTGGTATACCTTCCGGCAGCTCCCCGGGAATGGATGGCGTTCATCCCTTTTCTTGTTGCCGTTTTTTCTGCTTTACGCCTGGCCAAATTCAACGTGGATAGCCGTCAGACCAACAGTTTCCTGGGATTACCCAGTCCGGCCAACGCACTGCTGATTGCTGCTGCCGTATACTATACCCAGAACAGCCTCCCCTGGAAAACACTAATGCAGACATCCTGGTTCATACCCTGTGTGTCTGTTGTCCTGTCTTTTCTGCTGATCAGCAACCTGCCCATGTTCTCCCTCAAGCTCAAAGGATTCGGATTCACGGAAAACAAAGTCAGATACATCTTCCTGGGATTGTGTTCTGTGTTGGTCATAACCTTGCTGGTGACGGGAAATCATCCCGGCCTGGCCATGATGGGTTGTATCAGTCTGTATATAATAATGTCCGGGATCCTGAGGATCTCCGGACATCATCAATAAAGGTTGAAGAGGGCCCCGTTTAACTCAGTTCGGGCTGAGGTCCTATTCCGAATTTCTCTACCAGTACACTGGTCACGTTAGGTGACAGGAAAGCGGGAAGTGTCGGCCCCAGGTGAATGTTTTTCACACCAAGACTGAGAAGTGCCAGCAATACAATGACTGCTTTTTGTTCGTACCAGGCAATGTTGTAGAAGATGGGCAGATCGTTCACACTTTCCACTCCGAAAACGTCTTTAAGTGCGAGAGCTATGACGACCAGCGAATAACTGTCGTTACATTGTCCCGCATCCAATACACGCGGTATCCCGTTTATATCTCCCAAAGGCAGTTTATTATACCTGTATTTGGCACATCCGGCGGTAAGGATTACGTTGTCTTTTGGCAGAGCCAAGGCGTAGTCCGTATAATACTGACGTGATTTCATACGTCCGTCGCATCCTGCCATTACCACAAATCGTTTGATCGCCCCGGATTTGACAGAGTCCACAATCTGATCGGCCAGTGCAAGTACCTGGTGGTGTGCGAAACCGCCAATGATCTCGCCTTTCTCAATTTCTTTGGGAGGCTGGCATTGTTTTGCTTTTTCTATCAATTCAGAGAAATCTTTCTTTCCTCCTTCTTTCCTGGCGGGTATATGTTTTGCTCCCGGATAACCTGCCGAGTTAGTGGTATACATTCTTTCCAGGTAGGTTGCATCTTTCAGAGGAGGAACTATACAGTTGGTCGTGAAAAGAATAACTCCGTTGAAAGCTTCAAATTCCTCACGTTGCTTCCACCAGGAATTGCCGTAATTGCCTACGAAATGATCATACTTCTTGAATTTCGGGTAATAATTGGCCGGTAACATTTCTCCGTGGGTATAGACATCCACTCCCGTACCTGTTGTCTGTTCCAGCAATTCTTCCATGTCTTTAAGGTCGTGCCCGCTGATAAGGATACCCGGATTTTTTCCAACCCCGATATTGACTTTAGTCATTTCAGGATTCCCGTATGCAGTAGTATTTGCCTTATCCAACAGGGCCATTGCTTTAACCCCGGTTTCTCCTGTCTTAAGCACCAGGGAGATCAATTCGTCAACGGGTATATCGTTCCGGGAGACCTGGTACAGGGCTTCTTCCATAAAACGGTAGATCTCTTTATCCTCAAATCCCAGGTTCAATGCGTGGTCCGCATAAGCAGCCATACCTTTCAAACCGTAGATAGTCAACTGTTTAAGTGACCGGACATCTTCATTTGACTCACTCAACACGCCTACTTCTGCGGCTTTTGCCTGGTAACCATCAGGTGCTAGCTCAATGTTGACTTCCGGCATATCGGGAACATCAACACCGTTTTCGCGGGCTTTTTGCAACAATTCCTTTTTCAGAGCAAACGCTTTATCAATACGCTCACTGATAGCAGTATCATCAAAATTGGCATTGGTTATGGTGCAGAACAAAGCATCCATAAGAAAGTGGTCGGGAAGGTCGGCAGCCAGGCCTTTCTCCCGCAATGATTTTTGCACAATAGCCACACCCCTGCTAACATATAGAAGCAAATCCATTAGAGCTGCAGTCTGTGGTTCCTTTCCGCATACTCCTTTAACAGTACAACCCTGGTTGCGGGCCGTTTCCTGGCATTGAAAACAAAACATACTCATAACTAAATAATTTAAAGTGTATTATAATCTTATTGAATCCATTCTTCGGATTTAACATTTCCTTGTACCGTAATAACTACTTTTTTCACCGGTATGTAACGCCTGCATTTTTCGCGCGCCCGGTACACCAGTTCCATCAATCCCGAACAACAAGGGACCTCCATGACCAAAACCGTTAGTGTTTCGATTTTCGCCTGATCTATCATCACGGCCAGTTTTTCAATGTATGATTCGCGGTTGGAATCCAGTTTGGGGCAGGCAATGGCCAACACCTTGTCTTTCAGGAAACGGTTGTGAAAACCTGTTGCTGTGAAGGCTGTACAATCGGCAGCCAGTAAAAGATGCGCTCCTGCAAAAACCGTGTTTACGGGATTTATCAGGTGCAACTGAAACGGGAAATTCACGGCTTTGTGCATTACGGGAACAACGGCAACAGGTTCCAGGTCGGGCGTTTTCTTCTGAAGGGAAGACAGATCCACCTTGATATTGTGCTTATTCAAATAATCAATTCCCTGGTTCATAAAACCGGTTTCACCATGGTCTTTCAGATGTTTTAAATGAGCCAGTATCACATTGTCACCCTTGGGAGCTATACGTTCCATGACAGCTTCTTCGTTGTAAGGTTCTGCCTCTCTTTCTTCAAGTGAAATTGCCCCCAGGGGACAATCGGGTATGCACGCACCCAACCCGTCACAATACAGATCACTTACCATAACGGCCTTCCCATCTATCATCTGGAGCGCTCCCTCATGGCATCCGGTAACACAAATCCCACATCCGTTACAAAGTTTTTCATCTATTTTGACAACTGTCCTCTTCATTTATATCAATTTAATTTACAAAAATATAGTTTTTTACAGAGTTATTATGTTACTTTTGTTACATGGAAGACATTTACCAGTGTCCGTTATTCCGCGGCGTTGACAAACATACTTTGGAAAGTATGCTGGACGGAAAATGCCGTGTCCGTGATTTTTCACGGGGCGAAACAGTAGCCATTCAGGATCAAACGTACAAATCGCTCTTAATTGTAGAAAAGGGTACGTTACGGGCCGAAATGATTAACCGGGAAGGAGTAAAAGCTGTCATTGAAGACATTTCGGTTCCCAAGGCTGTAGCACCCTCATTTCTTTTTGCATCAAAGAACAGGCTTCCTGTGACATTAACTGCTCTTACGGGATCTACCGTTGTTTACATCCCTAAAAATGTACTTTTTTGGCTGATGAAAAAAGATGTCCGGATATTGGAAAATGTATTGAACAGCATCTCGGACAGGTGTCTTTTCTTATCAGAAAGGGTACGTTTACTTCAGTTCGGGACCATAAAAAGCAAACTGAAGTCCTATTTTATGGAACAAAAACACATCAACGGATCCGGCACTTTCACCATTCCTCATACACAACAGGAATTGGCAGATACGTTCGGTGTAACCAGACCGGCACTTGCCCGGGCCATAAAACAAATGGAACAGGCAGGAACAATAGTCAGAAAAGGGACCCGTACGTACGAATTGCATTAGTAATTATTCTCATATTCTTCCCATAATTCGGATTCTTTCGAATAAGCATCATCAAGAAAAGATCCCGAATTGTTTTCAACAAAATCAGCAAAATCGTCCATCTCCCGGGCTTTGTCCAACAGGGAAGCTTCCCGGGCAGCTTTAGCCCTATGTCTGTAAAGCTCAATGATTTGGTTAAGTCTTTCCTGTTTCATACTTTAAATATAGGTATAATTCCCTTATCTTTGTCTTTATGGATATTCTTGAAATTTTGACGGACGATCGTCCAATGATTGAAAACCCCCTGCAAGAAAAACGTTTGACCGAACACGGTTTAAGCATTTATTTTGAAAAAGAAAAGCGTAAGTGGCTGCTTGATACCGGTCTTTCTGGGCAGTTTGCGGTGAATGCCACCAGCTCAGGTATTGACATATCACAGGTAGATCACCTGGTTTTATCACACAACCATAACGATCATACCGGAGGCCTGGAGACTTTCCTGCAAAACAACTCAAAAGCTATTATTCATTTATCTGAATGGGTACGAGAAAGCACGTGTTTTTCAATGAGAAACGATCAGAGCATGGATATCGGCCTGGACCGGGATTTGCTCAACCATTATGCATCACGGTTTGTGTGGCATCCTTCTGAAAATGTAAAACTGTCTGATAATGTATGGTTGTTGGCAAATATACCCTCCACCTATCCCCTGCCTCTGGCCAACGCGAATCTTTTATGGAATTATAAAGAAAAAGACGCACCTGACCCTTTTAAGCACGAAATAGCCCTGCTGATCACAGGAGAAAAAGCGAATACGGTTATTTCATCATGCACCCACAGAGGGATACTAAATACACTGGAAGCGGCAAGTGCCGTGGTTAAAGACCCCATAACTTCATTTGTAGGAGGTACACACCTGAGGGATGGATATGAAACAGAAGAAGACATATTGGGCATTACGTCCCTGATAATCGAAAACCATCCCCAAGTGCATCTGTATACCGGTCATTGCACCGGGGAAAATACAATGAGAGTCTTGAAACGATTTTTTCCTGGTCATGTAACTGCTTTTTATTCAGGTTTCAAGACGAATGTTTGATTTTTATATTGCGTTTTCTTTTCGTATCTTTGTAAAAATTTTGATATGAAAATTATGAACGTAATTCTGTCCTGTGCGGCACTGTTTTTTGCGGCCGGATGCGGGGCTCAGGATAATCCTGAATTTAATGTAACCATAGATGATACTGTAAAGGAATTGGATCTGAACCGTTACCTGGGAAAATGGTATGAGATCGCTCGTTTTGACCACAGTTTTGAAAGAGGACTGGTTGGAGCAACGGCCAATTACTCACTGAGGGAAGACGGAAAGATCAAAGTGCTCAATACGGGTTACAAAGACTCTTTTGAAGGAAAATTCAATGAAGCCGAAGCTAAAGCATACATACCCGATGAGAACTATCCCGGAGCTCTGAAAGTATCCTTTTTTCTTTTCTTTTATTCAGATTATTGGGTCCTTGATCTTGACGAAAATTACACATTCGCCCTGATAGGCAGTAAAAAAGAAAAATATCTATGGATACTTTCGCGTACTCCTGAAATGGCTCCTGCTGACCTTGACCGGGTATTGAACAGAGCCACTTCTCTTGGTTACAATACAGGCGAATTGATCTGGGTAGAGCAACGCGACTAGCAAATCGGGAAAAATTGCCAACATATCGTGAAAAAAAGCCATTGCCCGGTATCCTAAAATGCCGGACCTTTGCATCATGAAAACAATCATGACATTTATTGCTTTGATCCCGGCCCTGGTATTATTCGGGGCAAATGATGGTAATACTGATAAAAAAAAGGAAACTAAAATTATGGAACTCACAAAAGAAGAATTCATCAAACGCGTTTATAATTACGAAGCCAATCCTAATGAATGGAAGTATGAAGGAGACAAACCCTGTATAGTGGATTTTCACGCTACCTGGTGTGCCCCCTGTAAAATGCTTGCACCTTCCCTGGAAGAAATCAATCAGGAATACAACGGCGACATATACATCTATAAAGTAGACGTTGACAAATCTCCGGAACTGGCTGCAATATTCGGGGTACGTAGTGTTCCTACGCTTTTATGGATTCCCCTTTCCGGCAAACCCAGTATATCCCAGGGAGCACTCCCCAAGAGCCAGCTGGATTCTATTGTCAAAAGCACCTTGCTAAAAACAGAATAGGTTTATTATCTTTGCTGAATGGAATATACGTATATCACTCCCCTGCAGGGGAGTTTGATAGTTACGGACGATTTCCACAGCAGAGACTCGCTTCTCCGTAACAAAGACTTTTATAAATTTATATGGGTCCGTAAAGGATCCATAGATATTGAAATAGATCACATGGGAATACACCTGGAAAAAGACCAGGTTATTCCCTTGTCCAATTTACACCACATCACCTTTACCAGGATAGAAGGTAAATACGTTTCCATTCTTTTCAATAGCAATTTTTACTGTATCTTCAAATCCGATAACGAAGTGTCATGCAATGGCTTCCTGTTCACCGGTTATTCCGAACCCATGCGTATGCCGCTAAACATATCACAGTCTGAAACCCTGGATAGGATTATCACGGATATAGACCGGGAATACCTGGAAAATGATTCTCTGAAGGAAGAAATGCTTCGTCTTCACTTGAAACGTTTTATTATTGTCTGCACCCGCATTGCACGTGATAAGTTCTCCTTTGAACCGGGTAACGAAACCACTTTTTATCTGTTTCGCGAGTTTTTTACCCTGGTTGACAGACATTATAAAGAAAAAAAGAAGGTGAATGAGTATGCTGACATACTGAATCGTTCCCCAAAAACCCTTACGAATCTTTTTGCCCTTTACAACTTGCCTTCCCCACTTCATATCATTCACCAGCGTATACTGGCTGAAGCAAAACGCCTTTTACTTTACAGCAATAAAAACGCTAAAGAGATTTCCGATATCCTGGGCTTTGATGATATGGCTTCGTTCAGTCGTTTTTTCAGACGAGCTTCAGGAATGAGCATTACTGAATTTCGTAACAAAAATATACCGTCATGATAGCTGCAAGTCGCTTCTTTGTAGTTTGTTTTTTCACTCTTGTATCGTTGTTATTTACAAACTGTGAGAATAACAGGATATACAACATGGATGAAAAAGCCGTTAAAGAAATTGACATCAAACGTTTTATGGGGAATTGGTATGAAGTGGCCCGTCTTTGTACTAATGGCAAAAAGAACAATCTTGTAGCTGTAACCCTGGAAGCATCAATGGATCCCAAAGGAATCATTCACCTGTTCCTTACGGGTCACAAACTCACGCCATACGGTCCTGTTAAAAATTTGAGAGGAAAAGGGAAATGGAATGAAAAAAAACCCGGTAGGGTCCGGAATACTTTTTTTCTGAATTTTTACATGGATTACTATATTCTTCACGTAGAGGAAGATTATTCCACAAGCATAATCAGCGATCAGACCGGGACCAGGTTGCATATTTTGTCACGACGCCCATCCTTATCTGTTGAAGAGGTTTCTTCCATAAGAGATAAGATCCTTTTACTAGGTTATGACCCCGGAGAATTGTGCTGGTCGGAAACTTATTTTTGAAAAAGATCGTTCAACGCATTAAGCTTTTCATCCAGATCGCGACATTTCACCTCATACTGATCTTCTGAAGGTATTTCAGTCCTTACTCCGTAATAATACTTGATTTTTGGTTCAGTTCCGGAAGGTCTGATAGTTACAACTGTATTATCCGCACAGACAAATTGTAGCACATCGGATTCGGGCAGGTTGATCTCATACCTCAGATCACTCACCAGATCTACCGTTTCCCTTTTCTTATAATCATGAAACAAAACGACTTCAGATCCCAAAAGCCGGGACGGGGGATTTTCCCTGAAACGGTTCATAATGGATTTTATCTGCTCCATCCCGTCTTTTCCTTTGAGTGTGACAGATACCATACGTTCTTTGAAAAACCCGAAACGGAGGTAAACTTCACTCATCAGATCATACAGCGTTTTACCTTTTGATGCCGCCCAACAGGCGACTTCAGCCGCCAAAGCACAAGTGACGACGGCATCTTTGTCTCTCACGTACTGTCCAACGTTAAAGCCGTAACTTTCCTCACCCCCACATATAAAAACTTTCTTGCCTTCGTTGTTGCGAATCACTTCGGCAATATATTTAAACCCGGTAAGCACATTGTAGCAGGCGACACCGTAATGATCAGCTATGGCTTTTAAAAGATCGCTGGTTACGATCGTTTTGACTATGTATTCATTACCCTTCAAACGTTTTGCTTCTTTCCATTTTTCCAACAAATAATAAGTCAACAAGGCAGCTGTCTGATTTCCGTTGAGCAACTCCATTTTTCCGGAGGGATTCCTGACGGCAATACCCACTCTGTCAGCGTCCGGATCGGTAGCCATTAACAGTTGTGCCCCGGTTTCCTCAGCTTTTTCAATAGCCAGCTTTAAAGCAGCCGGTTCTTCCGGATTGGGAGAAATCACTGTGGGGAAATTGCCGTCTGTCACATCTTGTAGTGGAACGTGAAAAACATTAGTGAATCCCAATGTTCCAAGAGCTTTGGGAACCATCTGTACACCTGTTCCGTGCAAGGGTGTGTAGACCATTTTCAAATCACGGAAGGCTTCTATGGCCTTGGGGCTTAAATTTATGAGGCTTAAAATGGCATCCAGGTACAAGGTATCCGCCTCTTCACCCAACATGACAATTTTCCCTTTACCGCCCGAGAATTTAACCATAGAGGGAGTAGCTATCTTTTGCACTTCTTCAATGATCATGGCATCCTGGGGAGCTACCACCTGTGCTCCGTCGTTTCCGTAAACTTTATAGCCGTTATACTCTTTCGGATTATGGCTGGCCGTAATCATAACCCCGATATTGCATTTATGCGCCCTGACTGTAAAACTCAATTGAGGAGTAGGTCTTAGAACATTATAAAGGTATACCGTAAAATCATTGGCAGCCAGAACTTCAGCAGTGATCCTGGCAAATTCCGGGGACTGATTTCTGCAATCAAACGCAATGGCCGCTTTATAGGGTCCGGCTTCGTTCTTTTTTACAAAATCCGCCAAACCCTGGGTTACCATACCCACCGTGTAACGGTTCATTCGGTTTGTTCCTGCACCCATGACACCCCGTAATCCCCCCGTTCCGAATTCAAGGTTTTTGTAAAACGAATCTTCCAGTTTTACAGGATCCTCTTCCATCATTCTGGTCACTTCATTACGTGTTTGTTCATCAAAGGACGGGTCAAGCCATTCCCGGGCTTTTTCCATAATACGTTGTTCCATATATTTTCAAATTATATTTTCAATTCCTTCCTGCCAGTGAGGTACCGTGACCCCGGGTAACTGACTTATTTTTTGCGGACTCATTACAGTATAAACCGGCCTGGGAGCCCCTTCCGGATACCCGGTCTCAACAGGCAAAACGGGAGCAGGAAAAAAGGCAGGATTTTTCTGTCGCATCAAATCCCTGACCTTCAGTGCAAAAACGTATCGGCTGCAACCTCCTCCAGAATTGGTATAGTGAAACAAGCCCGAGTCAATGCGGTCCTTCATCAGGCAAAACAGAGCATTAACAAGGTCCGGTGCATACGTTGGCGAATTCTTTTGAAATGCGTCTACATACAACGGTCCGGTTTGGTTTCCGAGTAAACCGGGTACTGCAGCCAAAAAATTCCGGGAGTGACGGGAATAGACCCAGCTGGTGCGGACTACGATGCCCCTTGGATAGGCCAAAACCTTCAGTTCTCCGGCTCTTTTGGATGCTCCGTATACGTTTACAGGCGAAGTCTCATCTTCTTCTGTGTAAGGTTTGTCTTTCTTTCCGTCAAATACATAATCCGTAGATAAATGGATCAATACGGTACGTGTCTTTTCACTTGCCTTTATCATTCCCTCCAGACAGTCTGCATTCAACCGGTATGCCATTCGCGGATCTGCTTCCGCTTTGTCCACATGAGTAAAGGCTGCCGCATTGATCACATAGTCCGGTTTTTCGTGAATGAAACAGGACATTACAGCACGGGGATCTGTGATATCCAACTGTTCCCGTGAAAAAGCCGCTAATTCAATACCAGCCCTGTCAGCGGTCATCTGACGAACTATCGAACCCACACCGCCATGTGCTCCTGTGAGAACCACTTTCATAGTAACAAATATATTAAAAAATTATCTTTGCATACAGACAATTGCTATGTCAAAAAAAGACTACAAACATCAAATGATCCTGCTCCTGGCCGTTTCACTGCTGGTCAGGTGTATTGTGGCTGCCTTGACAGAACTGGGAAACGACGAGGTATATTACTGGACATATGCATTATACCCGGACTGGAGTCACTTTGATCATCCTCCTATGGTAGGATGGATCATACAATTGTTCACGTTAAATCTCAGGTACGATTCCGCCTTTTTCCTCCGTCTGCCGGCCCTGATCCTGGGAACAGTCAATACGTGGATGATTTACCGACTTGGAACTCTGATAAGAAATCCCAGAACAGGTTGGTATGCTGCCCTGCTCCACACAGGATCACTCTATGCGACAATCCTGGCCGGAACTTTTATTCTGCCCGATACCACCCTGAGTACTTTTTACCTGCTTTCCTTATTTTTTATGTTCAAGGCCTGCGGGTTGAATACACGACAAAGCCACGACCCCGGACCTGTCAATTTTATACCGGCAGGTATTTTTGCCGGACTGGCCATGCTCAGTAAATATACCGGGGTTTTTCTGTGGGCGGGAACGTTTCTTTTTGTTCTTTTTTACAGGAGAAGTCTCTTTAAAAACATGTATTTCTGGCTGGGTATACTGGTATCCGCGTTCCTTTTTTCACCTGTCGTTATCTGGAACCTGACACAGGATTATTCCAGCTTTGCTTTTCATTCAGGGCGGATTTCATTTTTTGGAGAAGGCATCAAACCGTTTCTGTTCGGACGGGAGATCATGGGAGAATTTTTATACAACAACCCGGTTAATTTTATACTTATCATTTGGGCCGTCGTGTTTTCATTGAAAACAAAGTACAAAGAAGCGCCGGCACGTAATCCCCTATCAAAGGACACAATACGGATGATCCTATTACAGTCCGTTCCTCTGATTGCCACCTTTTTGTTTTTTTCACTTTTCAGGGAAACCCTGCCCCACTGGAGTGCTCCGGCATTCTATCCCCTGATCCTTCTGGCAGCCGCTTACGCCGATTACCGCACTTTGGCCCGGCCGGTCAGAGCTTCGGTTGCCATTCTGATCGTTGTGGTTGTAATGGGTGTAATGCAGATCCAGACGGGATTCATTCCCCTGACTCCTCCCTCATCCGCAAAGGAAGTATCTTCAGCAGACCCGTACCAAGAACTTGGCAGAAACGATTTTACACTAGATATGTACGGATGGGAAAAACTTGGAGAACGATTTGCTTTTGTTAGCCGCCAACAGGAAATACTCTACAGCGAATCAGACGGGAACAAAGGCATACCTGTTGAAAGTGCCATTTTGGCACACCGCTGGTTCCCCGCAGCACACCTGGATTACTATGTAGCTCGTCCTGTAGGTAAAGTAGTAAAAACAAAGGGTCCCGTGGAAAGGACCCATAAATACGACCAGATCACAAAACTAAGAGGGGGAATCGCTCCCGGGGAAATGCTCTATTATATTGAATCAAGCCGTTTCCCGGAACAAATTGACAACACCGTGCCGCTGGACACATTTTTTGTATACAGGTGCGGTAAACCCGTGATAAGATACGTGATTCACAGTGTCACGTCAGAATAGGACCTGTACCTATCAGAGTTCGACGGTGGCAAACAGTGTATCCACCATAACGGTGAAAGTTCCCGGTTCTACCCTCCATTTACCGTCGGCTCCCAGGAATTTCAACTGATCTTGCCGTACTTCCAGCTTTACTGTTTTGGTTTCACCGGGATTCAGACTGACTTTTGTAAAAGCTTTCAGTTCCTTAACGGGTCTGGTCATGGATGCATAATCATCCCGCATAAACAGCAAAACAATCTCCTCTCCTGCACGCGAACCGGTATTGGTCACATTCACAGATACTTCCAGGGCCCCATCTTTAAAACCGCCTGATTGCAAATTGGCATATTCATACGTTGTGTATGACAGTCCGTAGCCGAATTCGTAAAGAGGCATGGGATTTTCCATTACTATGGGATGGAAGTAATGCGAAGGCATATGATTGTAAACAGAAAGAATGTTGCCGGTGGATCTTGGAAAAGTGACAGGCAATTTTCCGGAGGGATTCACGTGGCCGTAAAGGATCTCGGCAAGGGCAATTCCGCCTTTCATACCGGGTTCCCAGGCTTCCACCAAAGCATCGGCCTGCCGGGCGATCCATTCCACCGCCAGGGGGTGTCCGTTATTCAGCACCACTATGCAGGGTTTCCCACTGTCCAGGATGTTTCGAACCAATTCTTCCTGGAGTCCGGGCAGGCGCAAATTGCCCCGTTCCACATCTTCCCCGGACGTTTTATTGTTCCAGTCCTTGCGATTCACATACTCTCCCACAAACACAATATTCAGATCGGCATTACGGGCCATCATCCCGGCTCGACGGACTTTTTCAGGATCCATATAACGGATGGATTCTCCCTGGTCCAGGAAAGTAAAACGCGTTTGGGGAGCCACCGATTTCAGTCCTTCCAGGAAGGTCACCACATTTTCATCGGGTTGCGGGAACGTCCAGTCGCCCATAATCCCCTGGGAATCAGCATTGGGTCCGGTCACAAATACGTTTTTGTATTTTCCTCCGTCTGTCAGGGGCAGGATCCCGTTGTTTTCCAGAAGCACTATACTTTTGCGGGCAGCATCCAAAGAAGTCTGCACGTGTTCTGCTTTTAAAAGAACCTGGTCTACAGCAGATTCCTCAAAGAAAGGATTTTCAAACAGTCCCAGACGGAATTTCATTTCCAGTATCCTTCTGCACGATTGATCAATCCTGGATTCGGGGATCACTCCCTCTGCAACGAGTTTCATCATAGCCGGCACAAAAGCGGGACCGTGCATATGCATATCCATACCCGCCATTACGGACTGGGCGTAAGCATCTTCCACGGAAACTGCTGTACGGTGCAGATCATAAATATGTTCCATATCCATCCAGTCACTTACCACGAATCCTTCAAACCCCATTTCACCCCTGAGCACGTCCTGCATCAGCCAGGGGTGCGCATGACACGGAATTCCGCTCAGTTCGTTGTGTGCCATCATAAAAGTAAGTGCCCCGGCATCAACGCATGCCTTGAAAGGCGGAAAAAAGACTTCCCGCAATGTTCTTTCCGAGACATCGGTCGGAGCTCCGTTGGTGCCATTTACAGGCTGGGATCCTCCCACAAAATGCTTGGCACAGGCAAGCACCAGGTCCTTCTCCAATCCTTCATCTCCCTGGAATCCTTTAACAGCAGCTTCACCCATCAGGGATACCAGGTAAGGATCCTCTCCGAATGTTTCTCCTACCCTGCCCCATCTCTGGTCCCGCGCCACCTCGACATTGGGTGCAAAAGTCCAGTGCATGCCGATGGCACGCATTTCCAGGGCGGTTTGCCGGGAAGAGATATAGACCAGCTCCGGATCAAAAGTGGACGCCATGCCTATGGATGTCGGATAAACGGTTGTTCCGCTTACCAGGGCACAGCCGTGTACAGCGTCTATCCCCATTAGCAAAGGTATGCGAAGCCGTGATTCCATGGCCAGCTTCTGTAATTCGTTGGCTTCTCCTATAGTGACCGAATGCAGAAAGGAACCGATTTTTCCATCCCGTGCCATTTGAGCAATATCTTCTTTCAAGAACCCGGGATAAAAAGCCTGGGCCGTATTGCGCATCAGATCTTCTTCGGTCATGCCGGCCTGGGATTCATCAATATGATTCAATCCCACACATTGATTCATCTGGCCTATCTTTTCCTCCAGAGTCATCCTTTTCATCAGGTCGGCCACGCGTTTTTCCACGCTCAGATCAGGGTTCATATAAGGCGGATTGTCTCCGGAACCGCCGGAACAGGAAGCGGCAAAAAACAAAGCTGTCATAAATAAAATAATTATTCCTTTCATAGATAAACATATTACATGCGTTGGACAACAAATGTAGCCAATTTTATGTGTTTTAGATAAAATAAGCAAAGGATATCAGGGCAAAAGACATTAAATTTACATTTTGAAAAGCTTGCGACATTTAACCGTAACATCATGAAAAAATACTTCTTGTCAATTATTGCATTACTCCTGCTGGCAGGGTGCAACCAGCCCCCTGAAGTAAGGGAAATAGTTTTGGATCCTGTATGGAAATTCCAAACAGGAAACGAGATCCAATGGGCTTCACCCGAATTTGACGACAGCCAGTGGCCCGTGATCTCTACTGCCGATTCCTGGGAAAACCAGGGGTACACCAATTACGACGGGTATGGCTGGTACCGTAAAACCATAACGCTTCCCGATGATATACTCAAAGCCGCACAATATTACGGAGGGTTGCTCATCCGCTACGACAACGCTGACGATTCGGATGCATTGTATTTTAACGGGCAAGTCGTAGATACGACAGGCAGTTTTCCCCCGGATTACCTGAGCCTGTACGGAATAAAAAGAGCTTATACCGTCCCCGTTGAAAAGATACGAACCGACGGGCCCAACACCATTGCCGTCCAGGTCTATGACGGTGGCGGAGACGGCGGGTTGCTAACTTCTGCATTTATCATCCAGCCTATTGCGCCGGCACAGGATATTTCTCTTGATTACACCGTGGATGCGGAAAACGGCGTTTTCATGGGAGACGATCCCCGGACGCTTACCGTTACCGTAACCAATAATGAAGATAAAACAACCAGGTCCGTAATCCACCTGACCGTAACCACGGATGATTACCAGCCTGTACAGGAATCTTCATACAAAGCCCGGATCAAACCGGGAGCGGGAATGACATGGGGCATTAATCTGGATATTACCCAGCCGGGATTCTACCGCTGCACCCTTCGTCTGGAAACCAACGGATTAAAGGGAGAACCGACAACTTTCAATGTGGGGTACGAACCTGAAAAGATCGTATCTCCACAGGACGCACAGGAAGATTTTGATGCATTCTGGGCGGAAACACGTGCGGAACTGGATCGTACACCTATGCGCGCCACCATGAAACTGCTCAGAGAACATTCCACCGGAGCCAGAAACGTATACTACGTGGAAATGAGATCCCTGGACAACCAGATCATGGGCGGCTATTACGCCGCTCCCAAAAAGAAAGGCAAATATCCGGTGATCATCACATACATGGGATACGGCTCCAATGCATGGATGCCTCATACCGACGGAGAACCCGGATTCATTTCATTTATTGTATCGGTACGTGGACAAGGCATCTACAAACCTGGAAACAAATACGACAACAAATGGATCGTATCCGGCCTGGAAGACAAAAACACTTACTATTACCGGGGTGCTTTCATGGACCTGGTCCGCGCCATTGACTTTGTTTGTTCAAGGCCCGAGACGGATACGGCACGGATCGCTGCCGAAGGCGGCAGCCAGGGAGGTGCTTTTACCATGGCCGCCTGTGCCCTGGACGACCGCATAGCCGTCGCTGCCCCGACCATACCTTTTTTGAGCGATTACCGGGATTATTTCCGGATCGTGGACTGGCCCAGGAGTGATTTTGATGCTTATATGAAAGAAAACCCGGAAGCTGAATGGGAAAGTATTTACCGGTTACTGACCTACTTTGATATCAAAAACCTGGCCTCCCGGATCAAGACACCTACTATCATGGCCGTGGGGTTACAGGATGAAACCTGCCCGCCTCATACCAATTTTGCCGGGTACAACCTGATCACGGCACCCAAGGAATACCGGATATACCAGGAAAACGGACACAACACACCACCTGAATGGCAGGAGGTTCGTATGGCCTTTTTCAAAGAACATCTAAACCTGGAATAACATGAAAAAAACAATATTCTTTTTTACCGGACTTTTTTTGCTCTCATTGGTAGTCACGAGCTGTAACAATACAAACCGTATTAATCCGTTCGTTCATGTTGAAAACGGACAATTCATCAGAAACGGTGATCCCTATCATTTTATTGGGTTCAATTTTTGGTATGCCGGAATATTGGCCTCGGAAGGAACGGGAGGGAACAGGGACCGGTTGCAACGGGAGTTGGATTTTCTGAAATCTGCCGGAGTGGACAATCTCAGGATTATGATAGGGGCAGACGGACCGGAAAACAGGGCAAAGGTGCGGCCCAGTCTGCAGATTGAACCCGGAGTATACAACCACACATTGCTCAGGGGGCTGGATTACCTGCTTGTTGAACTCGGCAAAAGAGATATGTTGGCCGTGCTGTTTTTCAACAATACCTGGGAATGGACCGGAGGTTATTCCCAATACCTGGAATGGGCCGGTTACGGCAAGGCTCCGGTTCCCGTTATTGACGGATGGCCGGCATTTCAGGAATACGTAGGTCAATACCTGGGTTGTGAAAAATGTGACAGTTTATTCAGGGACCACGTAAAAAACATAATCACCCGGGTTAACAGCATTTCAGGTGTTCCCTATATTGAAGATCCGGCCATTATGTCCTGGCAGATCGCTAACGAACCCAGACCCATGGGGGCTGATAACAAGGATTTGTACGAGAAATTCATCTTATCTACGGCAGAATTTATTAAATCTCTGGATCCCAATCATATGGTGTCGGTGGGATCTGAAGGGTCTTACGGCAGCGAAAACGATATGGACCTTTACCGCAGAGTACATCAGACAGAATACGTGGATTACCTGACGTGCCATATATGGCCAAAAAACTGGATGTGGATCGATATCCTGGATATTCCCGGATCGGTGGAACGTGCCTCTGCTGCAGCAGATAAATACCTGGATGAACACATTGCCCTGGCCGGGGAACTGAATAAGCCCATCGTACTTTCTGAATTCGGGTTTCCCAGGGACAATCACCTCTACGACAGGGAAGATCCTGTAACTGCCCGTAATGCTTTTTACGAACATATCTTTAACCGTTTACTGGGATCGGTCCGGGAATCAGGTTCTTTTGCCGGATGCAATATGTGGGCATGGGGCGGTTTTGCGCAACCCCGCAATGTATTCTGGCAACCCGGCGACGATTATTGCGGGGATCCTTCCCAGGAAGAACAGGGCCTCAACTCTGTTTTTGCACAGGACAATACGGTTTCCCTTATAGAATCCTATGTTGAATTGATAAACGAATAGTCCGGATTATGAAAAAACAATTCTTGCTTTTTATCCTTTTATTTTCGTTCTCAGGCATTGTTCATACGGTTCACGCACAGAAATTTCAAAATATGGCTCCGGTTCCGCCCATGGGATGGAATTCATGGAACCGGTTTGGATGTGACGTTAACGAAAAAATGCTTAAAGAAACGGCAGACATGCTGGTAGAAACAGGGATGAGGGATGCCGGTTATGTTTACCTGGTCATAGACGATTGCTGGCACGGGGAAAGAGACTCCCTGGGTTTCATACAGGAACACCCGGATCTGTTCCCTTCCGGAATGAAAGATCTGGCCAATTACATACATGCACGCGGTTTGAAATTCGGCATTTATTCATCGGCCGGTTTTAAAACATGTGCGGGAAGACCGGCCAGCCGTGGACACGAATACCAGGATGCCATGGTATATGCTTCCTGGGATGTGGATTATTTGAAATATGACTGGTGCGGTACAGAAGGCCTGAGTGCCTACGGAGCCTATATGACCATGCGTGATGCCCTTTACCAGGCGGGAAGACCTGTGGTTTTCAGTTTGTGTGAATGGGGAAACAACAAACCGTGGCTTTGGGGGGCGGAAATGGGACATCTTTGGAGAACTACCGGGGATATTTGTGCCATTTTTGACGGATTTGAAGATCATGTCACCTATAAGACTTTAGGGGTATTACAAATATTGGATCTACAGGATACACTACGCACTTATGCAGGTCCCGACGGGTGGAACGACCCCGACATGCTACAGGTGGGCAACGGAATGACTATAGCAGAAGACAGAGCTCATTTCACTATGTGGTGCATGCTGGCTGCTCCCTTGATGGCAGGTAACGACCTTAGAAATATGAGTCCGGAAACAATCGAAATCCTGATGAACCGGGAAGCCATTGCCATTGATCAGGATCCTATGGGTGTACAAGGATTCCCTTTCAAAAAAGACGGCGATCTGCACACCTGGTTAAAACCTTTGTCCGAAGGAAAGTGGGCCATTTGTTTTCTGAACCGGGGAACCGGGGACATCCCTCTGACCATTGACTGGACGCAGTTTGTCGTAAAGGATGAGCTCAGCGGACAGCATCTGGATGCAAACAAAAATGTGTATTCCATAAGGGACATATGGGCGAAGGAAGAAATGGGAACTACCGGCAGCAATGACCTTACCACCCTGCTTCCGGGTCACGATGTTTTTTGCGTTGTTCTCACGCCGGTTAACGCTCTATAAGCATGGAAAAGATCACTTTCAGGGAAAAACTGGGTTACGGGTTCGGAGATATGGCTTCCAGCATGTTCTGGAAGATCTTTGGGATGTACCTCCTGTTCTTCTACACAAAGGTGTTTGGCATATCCCCGGCAGCAGCCGGGACCATGTTTCTTTTAACACGCATATGGGACGCGGTGAACGATCCCATTATGGGACTATTGTCAGACAGGACCAACACCCGGTGGGGTAAATACAGGCCGTATCTTTTATGGGGCGGTATACCTTTTGCCCTTATTGGCATAATGACATTTTTCACGCCCGATTGGGGTGAAAATGCAAAACTGGCATATGCCTACGTCTCATACACCCTTATGATGATGATCTATACGGTGGTAAATGTACCCTATGCGTCACTGCTGGGGGTGATGTCCCCACATCCCAAAGACAGGAATACCCTTTCGTCTTACCGGATGTTCTTTGCCTATGTTGGAAGTTTCATCACATTTATGATCCTGCAGCCATTGGTAGACGCCTTCAGCAGCGAAGGATCACGGGGGGATCAGATTTCCACCGAGCCCGGGGCCTGGACAGCTGCAGTGGCCGTTATCGGAGCCCTGTGCGCTTTCCTGTTTTTTATGTGTTTCAAGTGGACCAAAGAACGGGTAAAAGCTGCCGACGAAAGCAAGAACAAAGCATCCATTGGAACGGATCTGAAACGTCTTTTCTCCAATGGCCCCTGGTGGATCCTGTTGGCCTCGGGAGTTTCGGCGTTGTTATTCAATTCAATCCGGGACGGGGTGGCCTTGTTTTATTTTTCCGATTACGTTACTTCCGGTTTCAGGACAGCAGCGTTCGGATGGACCATCGGGACCATCTATCTCCTGGTGGGACAGGCTTCCAATATGCTGGGCGTTGCACTGGCAGCCCCTATAGCCAATAAGATAGGCAAAAAGAAAACATACCTGGGAGCTATGGTTTTGGCTGCTTTGCTGAGCTGTTTCTTTTTCATGCTCAGACCGGATCAGATCCTGTTGATAATGGCTTTCCAAGTGGTCATAAGTGCCTCTGCCGGCATTATATTCCCGCTTCTGTGGAGTATGTATGCAGACATTGTGGATTACCAGGAACTAAAAACAGGCAGAAGGGCTACGGGACTGATCCTGAGTTCATCTTCCATGTCACAGAAATTCGGATGGGCCGTAGGCGGAGCCATAACAGGATGGTTGCTGGCCGCATTCGGTTACGATGCCGATCTGGCCGTTCAAAGCCAGAACGCCATACACGGAGTACGCCTGATGATGAGTTTTCTGCCTGCCATCGGTTGTATACTGGCGATCATTGCCATTGCTTTGTACCCGCTCGGAGAAAAAAAGGTACTGGAAATAACGGCACAATTAAATCAAAGGAGAGCTATGAATGGATAACCGGGAGAGAATAGAAAGCTTGCGCCTGGAACTTTACGAAGAACTGACACAAAATATCCTGCCCTACTGGATAAAGCTCCGGGACAATCAATACGGAGGTTATTACGGCCGGGTCACCGGGAAGGAAGAGCTTGACAAAGAAGCTCCCAAGGGAGCCGTTCTCCAATCCCGGATCTTGTGGACTTTTTCGGCGGCTGCACGGATACTCCGGAATAAGAAATACCTGGATTATGCCGCTAACGCGAAAGACTTCATCCTGGAAAAGATGTACGACAAAACATGCGGGGGGATTTTCTGGAGCGTGGATCATAAAGGAAACATTGCAGATCCCAGGAAACAGTTTTATGCCCTGGGATTCGCACTTTACGGATTAAGTGAATACCACAGGGCAACCGGTGATCCCGTTGCCCTGGAGAAGGCGATTGCCCTTTTCAATGATATTGAGACCCATTCTTATGATAAGATTTACGGAGGATACCTGGAGGCGACTGACCGGGATTGGAGTGAGATCCGCGACCTGAGGCTTTCTGCAAAAGATGCCAACGAGAAAAAAACCATGAATACACATTTGCATATCCTGGAACCTTATACCAATTTATTCAGGGTATGGAAAGATCCCGGGCTGGAACTGGCATTGGCACGTCTTATAGAAGTATTCCTGGATAAAATTGTCAATCCCAAGACACATCACCTGTCGTTGTTCTTTGATGAGGAATACCATGTGAAAGGGTCGGGCCTGTCCTACGGACATGATATTGAGGCGTCCTGGTTGCTGATGGAAGCTGCCAGGGAACTGGCCGATTATAAACCCGGGGTATACGGTGCTTTATTGAGTCGTGTTACCGAAGAAAGCAAAAACATTGCTTACGCGGCACTGAAAGGTCTGCAACCGGACGGAAGCCTTATATACGAAGTGGAATCCAGCGGAAGAATCGATAAAACCCGTCACTGGTGGGTTCAGGCGGAAACGGTTGTAGGTCTTTATTATTTGTACGCCTGGCACAAAGTGCCTCATGCCCTGGATATGGCCATCAATTGCTGGTCCTATATAAAAGAGAATCTCCGGGACAACCTGAACGGAGAATGGTTCTGGAGTCCCGGAAATACTACCGATGACAAGGCGGGTTTCTGGAAATGCCCTTATCACAATTCCAGGATGTGCCTGGAGATCATAGGTCACAAGCATCCACTGCCTTAAGCAAAGGGTCGGTGCTTACGCGTGATCCGACGGCCTGTTCCATCCACAATTGGGGGACCAGATTTCCCTGGGTAAACATACGTTTTATCTCTCCGGCAAGCGTTTTTCCGTTTTTGTTCAGGTTGTCTTTGAAATGCGCTTCCAGCTGGAATTCTATGATATGCCCGAAAGGATAATTGGGCAGGTACATGGGACTGTTTATCATATGCGAGTATATGCCCAGCAAGGGACAATCGGGTTGACCCAATACCGGCTCATAATAACGGTTCCAGACCAGGCGTGCTTTTTCCAGAACGGCCTGTTTCAACATTTCCGCAGTGGCTTCCGGATTTTCGTACAACCACTGCCATACGTACATATCCACAAGGGCTACTCCCATGATCTCGTAACACCCCCAAAAGATGTCCAAAACCGTATTTTCGTCCATCTTTTGTGCCGGATAACCCAGCAGTTGCAGATCCCTTTTCTGGAATATGAAAGCCAATGCCTCTGTGAACGCCGTATTGGGAACGCCGTTGAGCATATAGTGATCTACATCGTACAGGCTTAAGGTTTGTTCCACATTGTGTCCGAATTCATGCACCGCAATGTTGTATCCTTTATAATCCATACCATTGGGACCTATTCGTGTTCTCAGACGCGACGGTTCCCAACGTCCGGCTGCGCCCCATGCGTGACCGGAGCCCCTGGCAGGTTCAACCACTATGCGTGATGCGATTGTCTGAGCTTCCGGTCCTTCAAACCCAAGTACCTGCAACATGCGGGGCATATCCGCCTTGAAGGCATCCGGATTGGGATATTTCTTCCTGGTAAGGGAAGACAGTTCGTCTTCCGGTATGGCTGTGCGGCTTTTGAATCCGTCGTACCAGATATCGAAGGGTTTCAGTTCCCTGCCCAAACGTTTTTCAATATAAGCCGCCACTTTTTTAACCTGTTCGGAAGATATCAGGTTAACAAACAGATCTTCTATCTCGCGGGCAGAGATCTCCATAGATCCTTCAAAATTCCTGACTATAGCCGTAGGCATGTTCGGATGGTAAGGATCCATTTGTTTTTCAACAGCATACGTTGCCAGCAAGTGTTCGTAGCGAACCACACCTTCCCCGGCTGCCTCTATGTCCTGACCGTCTTTATATACCGTATTTGAAAACGGTTTCCAGTCGTATCCGGGATTGTTTATTACACAGGCAGGTATCGTCTGGCAAACAATGTGTTCCATTACCTTTTGTATCATCTGCTGTTTTTCTATAGCATCCGGAAGCGCAGCATAATTGGATTTGATTTCATCCCGAAGGTTCCAGTGAGACAACAAAACCATATCCTCCGGGAAAAGGCGTCTTTCGTCTTCTGTAAGCAGGTGCCCCATCATGATATTGTAAGAGGCAATATAATTCTCTGCATTACCCGAAACCCGTGCCATTTCCTGATTCAAAACAGACGGTGTCCTGTGGGTGAAAAGATCTCCCATCCTGGCAAACGCCCATTGATTTCTGTCCCATTGGTGTCCCTGAACGTCTTTTTCCTCAAGCGTGAAGTTTGGAAAGTTGAGAACGCAGATAAAAGCCACTTTGTTGGCATACATATCTTCCATAAAATGTGCGGAAGGTCCGTAGTTTCCCATAATCAGATCTATCTGTGTCAGATCGTCACCCTGCAGGTGAACGGGTTTCTTGAGCGCTACACTCAATTGATTGGCCGTTCCAAAAATGTTTTCAAAGACAACGGACAATTTATTGAACAGGACTTCCCTGGCCTGTTTGTCCACACAATAATTTTCCAGGCAGAAGTCAATAAATTCATCCTGCGTGCCGTCTGCTTCCCTCCATAAAGAGGCAGCCTGGCTGACTCCCCGTTCTGCCAGCGGAGACAATGCCTGTTGTGAATTTTCGCCCAGGCGGGAAAGTACGGTCTGAACCGTCTGTTGAGTGATATTGGACATTTCTGTTGTTGTTTTTGCCGTACTGCATCCCGTAAGCACGGTCAATACAATGATTAAAATTTTGTTTTTCATATAGTTTCCTCCCATTTTGTTGCATGGATCAATATACGTGAATCTTTATTGTTTTTACGCACCGTTGTTGCAAACAAGTATTCATTTCCGCCCTCGGCAATTTTTGTTTTCATTCTGATCTGATCCACGGTTAAAGGGAAATTACGTACAGATATATTGGCTTTAGGAAAATTCTGTACCAAATGCCTGGTATTGGCAGATGAAAACGGGATCACTTGCCTTATTGTAAAAATCCTGCCCGGAAACGAAGCTGCAGGACGGTCAGAAAAATAAAGGTGACTGTGCCTGTGTATCTTTTTTATCCCGTATTTTACGGCAGTCAAAGCAAAAGCACCTGCTTTCATTACAGATACTTCCGGTTCAAATAAAAAACTGCCTTCTTTTATAACGGGATCGTCATAATCTTTTTCGATCAAAGATGCGGCCTGGATTTCCTCACTTCTGTGAAATGACAATCCTGCGGAACAGACTATCAACGGATCAGCGGGAATACCCTCCCGGGATTTGAGCAGGAACAACAACTCTTTACACTCATTTTCCAGAGAGACCACATGTACTTCCGATGTTCCTGGCAATAATGCAAGGGTCCTGGTAATATCGGTCATTGGAGAAATTTTTACCAATAAAGCGCGGCTTCTTTTCAATAGTGCACGTTGCAGTTGAGTAATATCCGGACTGTATTGTTCCAAACCGAAAAGCCTCCGGCCGGTTGCATCCCTCCGGGAGGGATCGGCATACACAAGAGCAGATTCAGGAATGTCAGGAATGGTTTCCCACAGATGTTCTGCCTGTGAATGCACAACCCGAATGCGATCTCCCTCACCCAACACCCGGAAATTGTATTCTGCTGCACGGCATAATGCAATTTCCCGTTCTGCATAGATCACATGATCCGAGCTTTTTGAGAAATAAAAGGCATCCACCCCCAATCCCCCGGTAATATCCAGAACCGGACCGTCCCCGTCAATGAAAAGTTTTTTGTAACCTGCTGTAAATGAAGAAGAACATTGTTCTGCCGCAAGTAAAGAAGGAATAAACACTTCCCTGCAGTCAAACCATTCGGGAACCTTATCCCTGATCTTTCGCAATCCTTCTATCTGCCGGACACATTTTGGAATGTCCAAACCGGTGTATTTGTTCGCGGAAAGCAACAATTTGTGTACATCGTCTTCCAGATGTTCCCTTATAAATTCGATTTCCGCGGCAGCCAGCATAGGCTATTCCTCCAAAAGATAGCGGGTCCAGAAGGCCAGGTCTTCCTCGGCGGAAAAAGAGCCCTGATACCCCCTGTAACCGTGCCTCTGGCCCGGATACATCATAAAACGGAAATGTTTGTTGGTCTTCATAAGTTCATTGACAAGGCGCATGGCATTCTGGAAATGAACGTTATCATCCGATGTGCCGTGTGTGATCATCAATACAGAAGGTCCGAAGGATCCGTAAGTACCGCATTGTTCCAGCACGGAACCGTTCTTGTATCCTTCAGGATTGTCCTTAGGTGTGTCCATAAACCGTTCTGTATAATGGGTATCGTAGAATGTCCAGTCATAAACTCCGGCACCGGCAATTCCGTAAGGAAAATAATCTCCTGCAGTGCATACGGCCAAAGCCGTCATATACCCGCCGTAGCTATAACCTGTAATACCTACTTTCGCGGGATCTGCACAGCCCGTTTCTCTAAGGTAATCAATCCACAATTTGTAATCGTGAATTTCCCATTTACCCAGGTTTCTGTGCATCATATCTAAACCTTTTTTTCCGCAATGCCCGCTTCCGCGGTGATCCATGGCTATCTGGATAACTCCTTGTTTTGCCCAATGGTATTTTGAGGCCGGTGAAGTCCAGCGATCCATAACGCTCCCGTTATCCGGACCTCCGTATATACTGACAATCACGGGATATTTTTTCCCTTTTTCCATTTTCAACGGAAAAGTGATTACGGCCGGGAGGGTAAAGCCATCATCGGTAGTTATAAAATGCATCTGCGATTGAGGTACGTTACCGGCCGCCATCTGACTGTCATATTCATCACCTTTGGAATCTCCCAATATACGCACCAGGCCCTTTTTAACGCTGTACAAGGCTGCCTGTGCAGGAGTGGAAACGTTAGAATATAAAACCGTGAAATTTTGGTAATCCGGGGAGAACAAAACATTGGTAAAATGGTAATCGCCAGATGTCAGACGACGGATCTTTGGCTCTTTTACGTTTTTCCCGGTTTCTATGGGGACTGTATAAACATCAGAACGGGTAGATATCTCCCTTCGTGCAGAAAAAAACAGGTTTTTCCCTTTGGGATCAATACCGTGAAGTACAATCCCCCAGTTGTTCCCGTTGGTTAGTTTATGAAATTCTTTCCCATCTGTTGAACACAGGTAAATCTGCTGCCAGGACTCAAAATCCCTGACCATGATCATTCCATTTTCCGTAAAAACAGGAGCAGCTATCCAGTCCAGCCAGGCTGATTGTTCTTCACTGTATATGACTTTACCCGTTCCGTCACAAGGATTGACAGAATAGAGTTTTAACCGGTTCTGGTCCCTGTTCATCCACTGAACAAGCAGGGAAACTCCGTCAGGGGTCCAGAAAGGCTGCCCAAAATACTGGTCGGCAGCCGGATCAAAATCCGCCCAAACAATAGTTGAATTTTCCTCCAGCGAAACGATCCCTACCTGAACCTGAGGGTTCGTATCCCCGGATTTGGGGTAACGTGTTTCTTCCAGGTAACCGTGCTGTCCATCAGCCACGTATATGGGAAACATGGGAACGTTGGTGTCGTCACACCGGAAAAAAGCCAGTCGACGGCTGTCTGGGGACCACCAGAAGGAGCGGTAATTACTGCTTCTTCCCAGGATCTCTTCGTAATAGACCCATGATGCATACCCGTTAAGGACCGTTTGGCTGCCGTCAAAAGTGAACCGTCTTATTTCTCCCGTTTCCAATTCTTTAGCGTAAAGATCATTTTCCAGGGTATAGGCTACATACTTTCCGTCCGGGGACAGGGTGGGATTCATCGCTTTTTCATCCAATCCGTATCCGGCAGTCTTTCCGGGAAGCGCTCCCGGCGGTTCCGAAGGCGTACGTTCTCCGGTGACAATATCCTCGGCAAAATATTCACTTTGCTGCCGGTCGCCTGAACGAAACAATAAAGTGCGCGCATCGGACCAGGATACAGGCATTGCAAAAGTTTTGACCAGTCCTTCAGGAGGCGTTTCACGGACAATGCGTTCTTGCGCAACTGCTGTCTGGGTTAGAAGAAAAGAAAGAAATAGCGGAACAATAAAACGTTTCATGTTATGGAATTTAGAGATTTATTAGATACAATTGTTCACGGGCCCGGGTAAAAGCCGTATAATACCATCGCAATACATCTTTATTACAAATATCACCAAAAAAGCCTTTATCCACAAAAACGGCTTTCCATTGTCCGCCCTGTGCTTTGTGACAAGTAACCGCATTGGCGTATTTGACCTGCAGCGCATTCAGATACAGGTCTTCACGCACGGCACTGTAACGTTTGCGTTTGCCTTTGATGTGGGCATAATCCAGCGAGACCCCTTCGTAGAGCTGCTGTTGCTGTTCCCGGGACAAAGCGGGTGATTCGCTCTCCAGGGTATCCAGCAGCAGGCGCACATCCAGTTCCACGTCTTTGTAATCGGGGAAACGCAGGACCGCCTCGGCAAAACGAAATCCGTAACGTTCCCTGAAATTGTGTATACGCATGATCTCGGCAATATCCCCATTGGCAATGAAATCCATATCGGGTACATCTTCCAGGAACTGGTAACAGTTCTTCACTACCATGATACGATCCCCTTTGGTAATATCTTCTTCACGGTACAGAATGCTACCGCGGATCCCTCTGTTATACCTGTTGGCCCGCCTGTTGGAACGGCACAGCACAACCACTTCTTCCAACCCGTAACGGGATATGGCATCGTTAAGGGCTTCCATCAGCTCTCCCGGGCCGATGCGGTGTATATCGTTGAATCCCTCTGTTTTCCACTGGGGAATGGAGTACTCCTCCCCGACAATGTTTTGCCTGAGCAATGTTGCATTATACAAAATACCCGAGTCAAAGGACTGCCTGAGTACCTCTTTCATTTCCATATAAACCACCTTGCCATAGATCTCCATATGTGCCGGGTCGAGTGCCGGAGATATATCCAGCCCTATGGGAGGGAGCTGTGCCGAATCGCCCAGCAGAAGCAGCTGATTCCCTTTCCCGTTTAACACATAAGCTAACAGGTCCTCCAACAGATTCCCGCTGCCAAAGAGCATTCCTCCCGGTGTATTGGAAAGCAGGGATGCCTCGTCCACTATAAAAAGTGTGTTTTTATTGCGATTGGGATGCAATTCAAAAACTCCGAACCCTGTTTCATCGGAAGCAAGGGGGGGCTTTTGCCGGTATATGGCTTTGTGGATGGTATGAGCCGGCGCCCCGGCATAGCCCATCAGAACCTTTGCCGAGCGGCCTGTTGGAGCCAGCAGAACGGCCTCCTTCTTCAGTTCCCTGAGGGCTCCTACCAGGGCAGCCATGGCTGTGGTCTTTCCGGTTCCTGCATAACCGTTCAGAATAAATACCGGATCCCCTGAAGTTATGAAAGCAGACAATGATCTGAAAAGTTGTTCCTGGTCATCGGATGGTTCAAACGGCAGATTTTCCCGGATTTTTTGATAGATGTACTGTTCAATGCCCATAAACGGATGCGTTATTTACGGGAACTGAAAAGTATGAAGAACCCGAACAATTCTATACGGCCCATGATCATGACTATGGACAGTACAAATTTAGAAAACCCGTTAAAAGCACTGTAATTACTCATAGAGCCCACATTGCCGAATCCCGGCCCAATATTCCCGATATGTGCAAATGCCGCCGAAACGGCGTCCATCATATCCAGGCCTGTCAGGGAGAGCAGGACAGCCACCACAAAAAGACACAACATATATAAAATGATGAACAGATTTACGCCTGATACCATTTCGGGATCCAGAGCCTGACCTCCCACCCTCGTAGGAACGACCGACTTGGGATGAAGCCTTTTTGTAATATTCGCTTTTATTGAATAAAAGGCTATCAGTATCCTGTCCGATTTAATTCCACCTGTAGTGGATCCGGAACAGCCTCCCTGTAAAGACAAAAACAGTAGTAGCAATATTGAAAAATATGGCCATACTGACGAATCTGTAGTAGCAAACCCGGTTGTAGAGATTATTGAAAAAGTTTGAAAAATACCATGCCGGAAAGACTCACCCAGAGAATCAAAAGTGCCTGTGTACCACAAATTCACCGAAATCAGTGTGCCAATTGCCATCGAAAATAGAAGATAGAACTTAGTTACGGGTGATCTGAACAAAGTAGTGGAACCTTTAGAGATCAAAAGAAAGATCATCCCAAAATGTATCGCAGCTAAGCACATGAACACCAAAACTATCATTTCTATTAAAACACTGTTGTAGGATGCTATGCTTAAATTCCTTGTACTGAAGCCTCCGGTCGCAATTGTGGCAAAAGAATGACATACTGCATCGAAAAAGCTCATCCCGGCCAGCCAAAGAGCGATGATTTCCAACAGAGTCAATCCAAAATAAACGAATGCGATCACCCGGACCGTTTCTTTGGCCCTGAAGCGGTAAGAGTTTTGGGACAAGGCACTAATCTCAATTTTTGATAACCTCAGGCGAATGGAACTTACCTCAGGAAGGATCAGCAACATAAAGATGACCACTCCCATACCTCCTATCCAGTGTGTGGATGCCCGCCAAAAAAGCAGCGATTTTGGCAAGATCTCAACATTCGTCAAAATGGTACCTCCTGTTGTGGTATAACCGCTTACACTTTCATACCAGGCATTGATCAGGGAAAATTCACCTCCCCAAAGCAGGTATGGCAGCATCCCGAAAAGACATGATATGGCCCAGGAAAGGACTACGATCACATAACCCTCACGGGTTGCAACTTCCCCTGAACTTCTGACAAATATGTAAGGAAAAGATCCGATGGTCGCAGTGATGATGGCTGAAAGGAGCAACGGAGAGAACCCGGTGTCAAATCCGTTTATTGCCGAGACAAAGACGGCAATGAACATGAACAGGGCATTGACCAGGAGAACCAGGCCCATATTCCTTGCTATCACGTGGATCCTCATAGCTTATTGTGTTCGTAGCAAAGTTTTGTAATGGATTCGTTCAATTCCACCAATTCGTCATCTGAAGGCAGTTTAACCTGGTATTTTGTTTTAAACAACAAAGTATTCTTGACTCCCAACCGGATCTGCCTGAGCGGCAGGATAAGGTAAATGCGGATAAAATAAGACAAAAGGAACAACAGCAATATGCTGCTTGCCACTGCTATGACACCCGGCATAAGGCTCCTGTAGAACCCGTCCTGTATCAATTGCGTATTCTGATGGAGTAATTCCTGCTCCAGGGATATCAAATCCTGAACGTATTTACGCAGCCGGGAATAAGTAGGATACAATCTTTGTGTATACCATTCCCTTCTCTGAATATATCCGTTCTCCTGCCATACCGATCTGGCTTCATTCAATATTTGCATATAAGCGGCATAGGCAAACATAATGGAATCAGTGAGGGCCATTTCCTGATTTGTGGCCAATGTAGTTCTGGTGGCCTCCAGATAACGGCTAAAACGCGCATCATCATAAATGGATTGCATTTCCAGTAAAGAATCAGGGGTAATACCTATCTGGCTGAGCAATGCAAAATTATTCTGATCGGTCACTTCAAGCAATTGACTGGATATGTTAATGTTCTCTACATTAACTGAAATAACGTCTCCTACAGAACGGCGAATCCTGCCAATTTCAAATATACTGACCAGGCTGGCCAGGACAAGAACAAATCCTACCACCAGAAAACCCAGATTGATCTTATTGCTTATTCCCATAAGTATCCAAAGTTAAAAAAAAACTCCATACGCTGTCCAGAGACTGAATGGCAGACAAGTCGGAAGGGAACCTTACCGGTCTCTTATCTTTGAATAATTTCCCCGACACCCCTTCCACAGAAGGATCTAGTGCCAGGAAAACCGTGGTGGAAGCACCTCTGGGAGCTTGTCTTATAACGGGTCTGAAAAAAATATCGGCAAGGGGATCAACCCATTTGTGCAATTTTATTATGGGTGTATTTACTATTCCGGGATCGACCATATTAACGCTTATTCCTTCTTCTTTCCATAAAGAGGCCATGCGAATGGAGCAGAGTGTAAAAGCCAGTTTGGAACAGGCATAACGTTCAAAACGATTGAACTTTTGAGGTGACATAGGGAAATAAACCGGAATCTTCCCCCTTCTTAGCATTACCGATACAGTATTGATCACGCGGCTGCCCTTCCCCAACAAAGGCTTAATCAGCCAGGTAAACATAACCGGGCCCAGGCAGTTGACCACATTATGCATTTCATATCCCTCCGGAGTAATTTCAGGTTTCCATCCCAACATGCCAGCATTGTTAATCAATATGTCCAGGTGCTTCTCTCTGTCTTTAAGACCCAGAGCAGCCTGACGGACAGAATCAAGTGATGAAAGATCCATTTCAAGGATAGAAACCGTTTCTTCACCGTATTCACTGACCATGGAACGGCAAAATTTCATACCCTCACTTCCGGGACGACAGGATAAAATAATTTTACAACCGGATTTGATCAATTCCTTGCTGATTTCCCTGCCTAAACCTCCGTTAGCTCCAGTGACAAGTGCTGTTTTGCGGTTATTTGATTTCATTTAGCAGTTTTTTGGGGATATCATCCAGATGCTGATGACATACCATATCTTTACTGTACATCCTGGCAATGCAATAATTGGTATGCTTGCAATTACTGGAATAATCGCTTCCGGTCCCTTTCTCTTCCGCTTCCCTCATATGTTTGACAAAGGAAGGATCGTTGATCAGGGGACGTGCCATGCCTATGAATTCAAATCCGTCATCAAGTGCCTGTTCAATTACAGTACGAGAGAATAATCCTCCCAGACACACCAGGGGTATGCGGATATGCTTCCTGAATATCCGGGCATCTTCCAGGAAATAACCTTCACTGAACGGAACCGGGGGAATCATCCATTTCCCTATCATCCGAACCCCGATCTTTACATAATTCCACGGCATATAATGCGTCAGGGTTTTAACGGGCATTTTTCCGCGCATAACATACATGGGTGCCCGGCTTACGTAACCGCCGCTAAGGACCAGGGCATGAACACGCAGTTTTTCCAATAGAGTTGCCACTTGCAGGGATTCATCCAATTCCATCCCTCCCCTGAACCCGTCCCGCATATTCATTTTCACAAGAACAGCCATGTTCCGTCGCGCTGCCACTTCCATGACTTCTTCCATGACCTGTGACGTGAACCTCAACCGGTTGATGAAACTGCCCCCGTATTCGTCTTTTCTTTTGTTCAGCCATGTTGACATAAATTGGCTCAGAAGGTACCCGTGACCGGCATGTATCTCCACTGCATCAAATCCGGATTCGTACGCCATTTCTGTCGCTTTTCCAAAATCCTTCACCATAGCCAGTATCTCGGACTTTTTCAAAGCCCTGACAAACGTAGGAGAATACATATTGAACCCGTTGCTTGCAGAAACAGGTGTGCACCCGCAAATATTGCGGTGGCTCATATTGCCGCAATGGCCCATCTGAATGGATGCAGCGGCTCCTTCATTATGAATACCATCTGTAAGATGTTTCAGGCCGGTAACAATTTCCGGCCGCATCCATAGTTGTGTAGGGAAAGACAGTCCGCTTCTGTTTATTGCTGCATAAGCAACTGTAGTCATACCAACCTCACCCGCTGCAACAGATGTATGATAGCGGTAGAGGGCATCTGAGGGTCCGTTGTCAATACACATCCCTTCAAAAGCGGCTGCACGGATGGTACGGTTGCGCAATGTGAGAGGACCTATGGCAGATGGAGTGAATAAAAGAGAACCGGGGATCATATCTTAGTATATAAAAGGAAAAACACGTTTTCTGGGTTCCCGGGACATCTCTGCGGAAAATTCATTTTTATATCTTTTATATATGGCATGAGCCCTGGGAACCAGGTTGGCAAATGTCCACAAAAAGAAAACAAATCCGCTCAATGACCATGTCAAAACAGCAAATCCCAACCATTCTACGATCTCTCCAAAATAATTGGCACAAGTCACGTACCTGAATAAACCCTTTTCCGGTAAATAATGATTTGTATCTCCTTCCTCCCTGAGATTGCGAATGATCCCGTCAGAATGAACATTGATCACAAGACCGGTAATAAATAAGACAGTTCCGCCAATGAAGCGGGGATCTCCCAGCCATGATTCCGTGTACATTTCCGGTGGTGCCAGGAAAAAGATCCATTGTCCCTGCATAAAAGCATTGGCCAGGTTAAACACGATACCCATTAACATGATCATTACAGGCATCCTGCTTTTTCCTTTGATCAACCAGGGAAAAATAAATGCCCGTTGCAGGTAATGTGTTTGAAAAAGCAAAAAGAAAGCGAAGGGAATCAGGTCCCATTTCCGGGGCGACATAACCCAGAACCAACACATGGCAATAAAAACGGGAGCTTCCATGATCATCCAGGCCCATTTGTTTGATAATGTGATCCCCCAACCTTTGTTGGACAATATTCCGTAACCTGCTTTTATATAATAAAGGGCTATAAAAACCACAACGGCTATGACGGCCATAATGAACAAAAACAGGTGGAAGGTTTCCAGGGAAATATTCATAACAGGCAAATGTAATAAAATTTTGTATTTTTGTTTTATGAAGCTTCGATTCCTCCGTCCTGTATTGATATTACTGGCGTTGATTACGGTGTCCTGCATACGGGGAAACAAAGAGAATGCGAGAAAGCCCCTGACTTTCAAGCCGCCCTCCGTTCCCCTCATGATAGGATCGCAGGAAGAAGCCGTTCACTACCAAACCATTCATTACTGGGATCATTTTCCTTTTGAGGACTCCCTGTGTATCATACAGGAAGGTTTTGCCGATCAGGTTTTCACAGGATATGCAAACTTACTGCAACAGGCTGAAATTCAAGATGCTCAGGAAAGCATTAAACGTATGATGATACGGGCAGGTACAACGGCCGAAGATCCGGTCGTAAGGAAAAGGATTCTCATGAAATTTTTCAATTTAACGGAATATTTTTTCTATCATCCGAATTCTCCCTTCAGGAACGACAACATTCTGATCCCGGCTTTGGAGGTGATGGTTTCCTCCCCTTTACTGGATTCCATGGAAATTCAACGCCCCAAATATATGCTGGACATAGTCCGCAAAAACCGGCCGGGAGACAAGGCCGGCAATTTTTCTTTTATCCGTGCAGTCAGAAATTTTCCTTATACGGATGACCCGTCTTCTATAGAAGAATTATACAATCTGGACGCTGATTTCATCCTAATCATGTTTATTAACCTGGGATGTCCTTCCTGTAATCAGGTTAAGGAAGAGATCCTCAACTCCGAACTGATCAAAAAGACGGTTGAACAAAAAAAACTTACCATTCTGACGGTATATCCAGACAAAGATCTGGAAGGATGGCAGGAACATTTGCAGGAACTTCCCGCTGAATGGATCCATACTTACAATCCGGAAGGTGAGATCAGGAACGGGTCTATGTACGATTTAAAAGCCATTCCCACTTTGTATCTTCTGGATAAAAACAAACGTGTCCTGGTTAAAGATGCCCTGTCCGTTAAGCAATTGGAAGATACGATCAGGCAACAGGCATATTTTTTGTAGCTTTGCGCCTCATCTACTCCGGACAAACATGAACCAAAGGGTAACCATACTGATACTTGCCATCCTCTTTTCCTCTTTTGGAAAAGCAACAGGCCAGACTGACTCGCTCAGTAAGGTTTCCCGAGACACATTGGAAACAGCACTCCCTGATTCATTAACCAGGATCTACCTGGACAGCCTGCGTATTCCTTATACCGAGGCTCATCGTGTTCCGGCTCTGGATTCATTGCTAAGGATAAAGGCAGACGAAAAAGGGTTGTTTTATAAGTTGGATAGCCTGGGACTTATGATAATGAATGAAAATGGGCTGCCTGTTATTGATTCCCTGAAAAGCTATTCTGCCAGAACGCTTTCCCTTATGTCGTTTATGGATAGCCTGAAACTGCCTTTAAAGGATACAATCCGAATTCCAGCACTTGATTCAGCAGGCAGACAGGTTCGGGACAGCCTGGGGTACATCTACCAGACAGACAGCACCGGTTTGATCAAACTGGACAGCCTGGGATCTTTCCTGATAGATTCCCTGGCAACTTACACCACAAAAGAACTCCGGAAAATGGCCCGTCAACAAAGAAGGGAGGATAAAGCCATTGCAGATTCCATATGGAACAGTACGTTCCATCCCCTTGAAACATACGTTGTTCCGGATTCACTTTTATACAAAAGAGTTATCTCGTGGACGAACGACGAATATTTCAACGACCTGAATTTCAAACAAATAGACACAAACATCAATAGCAATTTTCACGACTATGCCTATCTGCAAAAGGACGTGGGAGCTGTAACCCTGGGAACGGCAGGATCTCCTGCCCTTCCGTTTAACTTTTTTATCAGGGAGACCAAAGAGCGTTTTGATTTCTGGAGCCCCGGAATGTACGAAGCCTATGACAGGAACACCATTCCGTTCTATAACACCAAATCGCCATTTACAGTAATGTCCTATACAGGAACATTGTTCTCCAATAAGGAAACCGAAGAAATGAATGTGGGGTTCCTTCACACCCAGAATCTTTCACCATCAACGAACGTACAATTCTTTTATCAGAAGAAAGGCACAAAAGGATTGCTTGAAAACGAGAGTACCAACACAAGAACTTTGGCCGTAACGGCTGATTACCTGGGGAAAAAATACATTATGCACGGAGGTTATATCCGGAATTCCCTTCAAAAGGATGAGAACGGAGGTATTCAGGATGACGGATTTATACTGGATACCCTGGTAGAAGCACGTACCATACCGGTTAATCTGACAAATGCATCTTCCCTGCTTAAAAGCAGTCAGCTTTTCATAACCCAGAGTTACGGGATCCCAATTAAACTGTTTAAAAGAGATACTCTGGATACCGGGGAAGGAACTATGATGATCCTGGGACACTCGGGAGAGTGGACCACACTTACACGCAATTACAATGATGAAATAAATCTGACCGATCAGGCGGGACGAGCTTTTTATAACGACCGGTTTTATTTGCATCCTACCCGTTCAGCAGATTCTTTACGAACAATGATCGTAGACAACAGGTTTTTCCTGCGTTTACAACCCTGGTCCAACACTGCAATCATTTCAAAGATTGAAGGAGGAGTGGGATATGAGCTCATATCCAATTATTGCTTTGATCCCGATTTCTATACGGAAGGCACTTCCAATCGGTGGCAGAATAATATGTACGTATATGCCGGAGCTTCGGGTATGTTCAAAAAATATTTCCGGTGGAACGCCCTGGGAAAACTGGACTATGCCGGTTATTACGCAGGAGACGTCTTGTTGGATGCCAACGCACGTTTTTCTTTTTATCCTATGGAATCAGGAATTCACCTGACTGGCAGGTTCCTTTTTCAGAGGCAAACCCCGGACTGGTTTACTCAGAATATGTATTCCAACCATTACACCTGGAATAACGATTTCCAAAAAACAAATGAAACAAGGATCGAGGCCCGATTATCTATCCCGGGATGGAAAACAGAAGCCACATTTTCATACGGATTACTTGGAAACCGGATATATTACGACACCCTGGGAACAGTTAGACAGACAGAAGACCTTGTTAACGTGATGACCGCAACATTAACCAAAAATTTCAGTTTTTGGTATGTGAGACTTGATCACAGACTGATGTTCCAGGTATCTTCCCGCCAGGACATTGTTCCTTTACCCACATTCAGTGCCAACCTCAGGTATTACTTGGAAATACCCGTCGTTAAAGACGTTATGACAGCTCAGATAGGTGCCGATGTTACTTTTCACACGGCTTATTATATGGAATCCTACAATCCCGCCCTGGGTGTTTTCCACTTGCAAAACGACAGGAAATACGGGAATACTCCTTACATAGACGCGTTTATAAATGTAAAGTGGAAAAGGGCGACCATTTTTGTCAAATATGTGAATGCCGCCCAAGGGTGGCCGGACAACGATTATTTTGCCGCACCGCATTACATTCGTCCTCAACGCGTATTTAAACTCGGCATGACATGGCCGTTTTACATAAAACCCGGTAAGACAGCTGCTCGGGCTTCTTCTTCCGAAGGCCCTCCCGTAAGAGCAGCAGGAAACACCGCCCGCTGATGTCAAAAAGGAAAATTTTCATATCACTACTTGCTGCCTTCTTCATATCATTCCTTTTTAAGGAATACCACACACGATTAATCCACTCTTCATCCAATATGAGGACAGAAAGGGAAGTATTGCGATCTCACAGCGATACTCTCAAATGTACCATTTACCTTCCCTCACACGCAGGATCCCGGGTAGGATACCATTATGAGATTATGCGACGTTTTGCTGAATCCCATGATCTGACATTGAAATACATTCCGGTAAACGATACGGTTTCTGTATGGGATATGCTTGAAGGAGATCAAACAGATATTCTGGCTGTGAATATTATTCGTGATCCTATCCCGAAATCCCTGACAGGGAAATTATGCATTACACCTAAAATTACACCATTGGGAGAGGTGTGGGTTATGGTAAAAAACAGATGCCCCTGGCATTTAAATCTTGTGCATTGGCTTACCTTATTCAAACAAGATCCGCAATATCCCGGATTTCGAAGACGTTTTCTCCCCGCTTCTCCCAACAGATGTCCTTACGATTCACTCATCCGTGCAGCCAGCAGGCCACTGGGCTGGGATTGGCGCATACTCAGGGCGGTTATGTACCAGGAATCAAAATACAGGATGAATGCTTATTCGGGAATGGGAGCTGTCGGTTTGATGCAAATGAAAGAATCTACAGCCAAAGACATGAAAGTAAAGGAAATTTTCGATCCCGAAGACAATGTAAAAGGAGCGATTCGGTATTTTGCTTATCTCAAAAGAAATATGCATTTGACGCATCTGTCGGAAGAAGAAGAGATCCATTTTGTTCTGGCTGCATACAATGCCGGCATGACACGTATTCAAAAAGACCGGGAACAAGCTGCTCTGGAAGGAAAGGATCCGGATATCTGGTCAGAAGTGGCTCCTTACGCTCCTTCCCAGACTCAATTATACGTCGAAAAAATAAAAACAAGGTATCTGGACTGGATTACCTCATCCGAATAGCTTTATCGGGACTGATCCTGATAATGTTTTTCAGGGGAAGCATCAGAATTCCCAATAGCAGTCCAACAGCAGCAACATCTACCATTAAAACATGATACCAGGACAGATCAACCGGGACACTGTCAACAAAATATGTGGATGGATCCAATGGGATCAATCCGGTAGTTTTCTGAATGACAAGAAAGATCACTGCCAGAACCGTCCCTGCTGTCATTCCTTTCAGTGCTACCCCGGCCGCGTTGTACAGAAAGCTGTTCCTTATGCTGCGGTCCTTCATTCCCATAGCCTTGAACAATCCAATGGCCGCTGTTTTTTCAAACAACAAAATCAGCAACCCGGACATCATATTAAACCCTGCTACAAGAACCATCAGGGTCAACAAAATAACCACGTTAATATCCATTAAATCCAGCCAGTCGTAAAGGTGTGAATATATCCTCTTTATACTGCGCAGAACAACCCCGTCATCTGTATCGGAGCTGTTGGCAATTATAAAATCTTCAATAGACTCCTGCTGTGCTTCAATCCGTTTCTTGTCATTCAAAAAGATTTCCATGCCGCTTACCTGGTCTTCCCTCCACCCGTTTAATCTTTGAGTATGTCTTATATCACCAATTATTAAATGATTGTCAATATCTTCCAGTTGTGCATCATATATACCCGATATGATAAAACGACGCATCCTGACGTTATCGCCTATGAAATACATGGTTACTACATCCTTTAACCCAATCTCTAGAAGTGTCGACAAGCGGAGTGATATCATGATCTCACTGGAGGACGCGTCCTGAGAAAAGACGGGAATACGGCCTTCCTTAAGGTGTCTTTCAAAGAAATCCCATTGGTAACCCGCACCTACTCCTTTCAGGGATACGGCCTGGATGGCATCCCCTGTATTGATGATTCCGTATGACACCGCAAATTCCTGAATATGATCAATATCCGGATGATTTTTTAAACTTTCCAGGTATGACAGATCGGTTGAAACTGGTATGGCTTCAGTAACGAATCCGGCACCCGGAGCCTCCATCAGGATCTCACCGGTAAAGCCGACAGCACGTTTTTGGATCTCACTTCTAAAGCCCCTGACAATAGCGATGGAAAGTATCATTGTAAACACACTGACGGCTACACTAACTATGGCTATCCGGTTTCCCATACGACTGACCCGGCCTGTGGAAGTAGCATCGCCTTTAAGTTTCCCGGCTATGTATAGGGCGATATTCATGTTGCTTATAAAAAATAAATCGCTATATTTGTTCCCCTGTTTGGAAATGCGGGAATAGCTCAGTCGGTAGAGCATCAGCTTCCCAAGCTGAGGGTCGCGAGTTCGAACCTCGTTTCCCGCTCTTAACCAAACCTGAAACCTGACCTTTATTCATCTTCCTCGTCAATTTCTATGAGAAGGGAATGGTCTTTCCCAAACATTTGCATTATTTTTTCCAGCTTTGAAAGAATCCGGTTGTCGGTGTTTTCCTCTATGGCAGAAAAACTATAATATAATGTTTCGGTATAGATCTGTGCCAGATCCGCCGACCGTGCTTCGCGAAATGATTCAGCAGGAATTTGCAGGTTCATGTCACTTAAAAATGACCTGAGCTCGGTATGTGGAAATAACAGGCCGTTCTTATAAACATTGACGTAGAACAAAACGTTGCCGGAACTATCTGTAACCGCCGGAAGAAATCCGCCCTTAAATACCCTTCCCCTGACAGATATTCCTGAATGATACGCGATCAGCAGATAAATAATACCAATAATGACCGGGCTTCCTTCTTTATTTTTCAGGGCCTTGTGAAAAAATGTTTTCCCGGGATCTGAAAACATAGGATCTACGGTTTTATAGCGTAATCTGTTAAAGAAAACGTGGTTGTATAATTTCACTTTTTCCATAAATGTTTGATCGTCGTTCATCTCCACAACAATCTCATTTACGTGATCCATCAGAATATCCTGTAAAACCTGTTGATCCACATCATTGCTCAACAAATCCTGTATAAGACAAAGACCGGTCATCAGATCGTCTTTGGTATCACCGATCCACTTCTGCAGGGCATCGAATTTCAGTTCTTCCCTTAACGCAGACAACATCTCCCCTACACCGGGATACTTATCTTCATTTTCTTCCCTGCAAATTCCCTCCAGTTCCTCTATAGCCGGACGTCCCATATTTTTGAGCACGCGGAACAATGAATCCCGTACATATTGATCGGGATCGTCCAGAAGGGGTACAATGTCCAATATTTCTGTGCTACGAATCATAATCATTACAGAATTTATCCAGGATCTCTGCTGCCTTTTCTACCATCAAGCCTTTGTAATCCACATTCATGTCTTTACTGCTTCGTTGTGCAATAATCATGCAAACGGTGGCTCCCCGGTGTCCCATAAGACGGGAAAGTCCGGCTATGGCCGAGCCTTCCATTTCAAAATTAGTGATCCTCAGATCATTATAACGAAACGACGCTAATTTTTGCAAATAATCGGGATCCGACAAGGGAAGTCTTATGACACGTCCCTGGGGTCCGTAGAACCCGGGAGCTGAAAGGGTAATACCTTGCATGGCATCCTTAAAACGTTTCCCTGTCTCCTCTGAATTTTTCACAAAATACGGAGTGGCCAGCAGCGGAGACCATTGCATATGATCCATAAAAGCCTTTTCCATCTTTTTGTCACATACCGCATCCCTTCCTTCGTACCAGTTAAGTAATCCGTCGATACCTGCTGAATAACGTGAAAAAACCAGTGTCCCTGTGGAAATATCAGATTGTATGGCTCCTGAAGTACCTAACCGCAGGATATCTAATGAACGGTGTATTCTTTTGAATGTTCGGGTTTTGAAGTCTATGTTGGCCAGTGCATCAAGTTCGTTTATGACTATGTCAATATTGTCGGTCCCTATTCCGGTAGACAATATGGTCAGTCTTTTACGGCCATAGTAACCTGTTACTGCCACAAATTCCCTGCTTTGCGAAACAAATTCAACATCCGTCAACAGGTCGCGTAATAAGATCACCCGATCGGGATCCCCTACCAGCAATACATTATCCGCCAGCTGTTCCGGGCGTAAGTGCAAGTGAAATACACTTCCGTCACTGTTGATCACCAATTCAGAAGGTTCAATAATTTTCATTCTGCAAATTTAGCGGAAAATCACGGATTTTCCGCTAAATTTGTTCCAATAAAACGATCGACTCATGATACAACGCATTCAGACATTATACCTGACCGTGGCTTTAGGTCTTATGATCTCTTTATTCTTTGGAGTATATGCCACTTACATCCCTTTCATAGTTCTGACAGGTGCTATATGCGCATTGCTGGCAGTTATCATTTTACTATTCAAAGCCAGAAAGATCCAGATCCGTCTCTGTATCTATACTTCCCTGATCATGCTGGGCCTCCAGGTCTGGATGGGGGCGGTTTACTTCAAAAATATGGCCAGTACGCGGTTCCCCGTCACTACGGTTTTCCCCCTTATCAGCATAATATTGGTGATTCTTGCCCTTCGTGCCATAGGCAGTGATGAAGCCCTGGTGCAATCCTATAACAGACTTCGTTCAGGGAAAGGAAAAAAATGATTTTTTTATTATCTTCGTAAACTCAAGCAATCCATTTCATTAAACGATAAAATATAAAATCTATGGAAAAAAACATCTCTCGAAGAAATTTCTTACAGAAAAGCGCCATGGCCACAGCCGGTGCTATTGTCGCTTCTTCTCCGCTGATGGCAAAAGTTCCTCTGGAATCACAGAAGAAAAAGAAAACAGCGGCTACCGACAAGCTTAACATTGTCGGAATAGGTATAGGAGGAAGAGGAGGCGGAGTTATCCGTGAACTGAGTTCTGAAAACATTGTCGCTTTATGCGATGTAGACTGGAAATACGCTGGCGGACAATTCCAGACATACCCGAATGCGAAAAAATACAAAGATTTTCGCAAATTGTTTGATGAAATGGGAAACAAGATCGATGCCGTTGTAGTTGGTACGGCCGACCATACCCATGCTGTTATTGCCGCCCAGGCACTCGCCATGGGAAAACACGTTTATTGCGAAAAACCCCTTACTCATACCGTATATGAAACAAGGCTTCTGACTCGTCTGGCCGCGAAACATAAAGTGGCCACACAAATGGGGAACCAGGGAGCATCAGGTGCCGGCGTAAGACAGATATGCGAAGCCATATGGTCCGGTATGATTGGTGAAGTAACCAAAGTAGAAGCTTTCACGGACAGACCAATCTGGCCCCAGGGACTGGAAACTCCCGCTGAAGTCCACACCCCTCATCCTGACCTGGATTGGGATCTTTTCATAGGACCTGCCCCTTACCGTCCATATAACGAGATCTATCACCCGTGGAACTGGCGCGGATGGTGGGATTTCGGCACAGGAGCCCTGGGCGACATGGCCTGCCATATCCTGCAACCTGTAGTTAAAGCCTTGAATCTGAAATCTCCCGTTGCCGTTCAGGGCAGCTCTACTTCCCTGATGACCGATTGTGCCCCTAATGCACAGATAGCCAAATTCGTTTTCCCGGCACGTGACAATATGCCCAAGGTGGGTATGCCCCGAGTGGAAGTAACCTGGTACGACGGGGGACTTATCCCCGAATATCCCAAGGGCTGGCCTACCGGCCGCAATATGAATGACAGCGGTGGCGCCGTTATTTTCCACGGAACAAAGGACACACTTATCTGCGGATGTTACGGAGTCAACCCGTGGCTGATTTCCGGGAAAGAGATCCCGGCACCTACCATGACACGTGAAGTCCCGGATAACAATCACTATACGGACTTTATTCGTGCCTGCAAAGAAAGTCCTGAGAGCCGTATTAAGACTGCGTCTGATTTTTCAGAAGCCGGACCTCTGAACGAAATGGTAGTTATGGGTGTTCTGGCTGTGCGTTTGCAGGGCCTGAATCGTGAACTCCTGTGGAACGGAGATGATATGAAATTCACAAATATTTCTCCCAACGATACCCTCAGGATGAAAGTTAAGGACGGGTTCTCCATCAAAGACGGTCACCCCACTTTCAACAATGAATATACAGATCCGATCAACGCCCTGGAATTCTCGAACGAATTGATCCGCCACACATACAGGGCCGGTTATTCATTGCCTGAAATGCCGTAAACTTAAACTCAAAATATTATGAAAAAACTGTTAATAATCCCCTTTCTTATGACTGCGTTGATCGCAAGTTCCTGTGCATCCTGCAACAACAATAAAAAGGAAGTACAGGAAGAAGACCCCAACGTTGTAGTTCTCTTTGACGGAGAAACTTTTGAAGGCTGGCGTGCTTACAACGGCACCGGTATCCCCGGAGCCTGGACCATAGAAGACGGAGCCATCAAGATCAATGGTTCCGGTCGTGGTGAAGCCGGAGCCGAAAACGGCGGTGACATTATTTTTGACCGCAAATTCGGTAATTTTGAATTGACTTTTGAATGGAAAGTCGCCAAAGGTTCCAATTCGGGAATATTTTACCTGGCCCAGGAAGTTCCCGGAGAACCAATTTATATCTCGGCACCCGAATACCAGGTCCTGGACAACGCAAACCATCCCGATGCCATGCTGGGTATTGACGGAAACCGTCAATCATCTTCCCTTTATGACATGATACCTGCCAAACCTCAAAATTCCAAACCTTTTGGCGAATGGAACACAGGCAAGATCCTGGTTTATAAAGGTACAGTGGCTCATTTCCAGAACGGGCAACCGGTATTGGAATACCATTTGTGGACACCCCAATGGCAGGAAATGCTTGACAACAGCAAGTTCAGCAAAGACAAATGGCCTGTTGCCTACGATCTGCTGCTGAATTGCGGAGGAGAAGAAAAAGCGGGCTACATTGGTTTGCAGGATCACGGCGATGATGTATGGTTCAGAAACATCAAAGTAAAAATCCTGGACTAATGGTACGTAGTATTCTTACAACAATTATAATGGCAACGGTTTCTGCTTTCAGCCTGGTTTCCTGTGCTACAGAACCCGTACAAAAAGAGATCGGTCTTCAGCTGTACTCCATAAGAGAGCAAATAAGTGAAGATCTGAACACTTCGCTGGATGCTGTAGCCGAAGCCGGCTACACATTTGTGGAAATGGCCGGTTACAATGCCCAGGAGGGAACTTTCTACGGCTTGTCCGGGGATGCTTTTAAAGAACTTTGTAATTCCAAAGGACTGGCAGTGATATCCTCACACATCAACGGACCGGATCCGAATGTCACTCCATGGGAAGAATGTATGGCATGGTGGGATAAAGCTATAGCTGATCACCTGACAACCGGCGTCCTGTATATAGTTCAGCCTTCTATGTGGAAAAGTGCCTATGAATCCCTGGAAGGACTTTCAAAGTATTGTGAATTGTTCAATGCGGTTGGTGAAAAATGCAATATGGCAGGCATCCGTTTTGGATACCATAATCATGCGCATGAGTTCACAACAGTTTTTGACGATGTGGTCCTGTATGACTATATGCTTCAAAATACCGATCCCGAAAAAGTTTTCTTCCAGCTGGATGTCTACTGGAGCCAGATGGGCGGAGCTCCTGCTGTCGAATACCTGGAAAAATATCCAGGCAGGTATGACCTGTGGCATGTTAAAGACGAAAAAGAGATAGGAGCCTCCGGAGAGATCGATTTCCAGGCCATCTATGAAAAAGCAGAACTATCGGGTATGAAATACGCCATAGTGGAACAGGAAGCATTCGATATGGCACCTTTTGAAAGTATTAAAGCTTCTTATGATTATTTGAACAACGCTGCCTACGTAAAGGCCTCGTATTCTGAATAGTCCATTAACAGGTACAAACCAGAAAAATTCTGTGTTACTCATCCGTAACACAGAATTTTTTTATGACACTGTAGGCATCCTGAATACCTAATTCCCCTGCAGTGGATATGTCCATACAGCCCTTCTCTTTCTCTTTAAGATAGATCTGTATCAGGCCTCTGTTGTAATAGGCTTCTGCAAGATAAGGGTACAATTCCAGTGCTTTTGAATAATTGTTTATGGACTGGGGAAAATCTCCGGACAAACAATAGAGGTTCCCAAGGTTGTAATAAATATGGGCAAAATCGGGGGCCAATAAGGCTGCTTTTTCCAGATCGTTTATGGCTCCCGAATAATCGTATTGATGCCTTCCCTGTTCCTGTACTCGCGTACGTGTTGTACCCGCCTGGTCCAGGGTGAGGATCTGCACGTTATTCTCCATAGAAGAGATGAAATCTATCATCTCACTCTGTAAAGCAGCCCGGTTGATATAATAAAAAACATTATCGGGATCTTTTTCTATGGCCCGGTTATAGGATGCCAGGGAAGCATTGAACAATTTGCTCTGGAAATCCAGGATGCCCCTGATGAAATAAAGATCCGGAGAATCAGCTTCTCCCTGGATCAGTTTTTCCACCTGTTCTCTTTGAAATTCAATACGTTCCGGATTTATTTCGGGCTCCTGACTGAATAAACTGACAGGTATTGACTGCCGGAGCATAAATTTTTCCAGATCCTCGTAATAATACCTTTGTTCCAACGAGATGGTGTTTTCCGCAGGCCCTGTTAGCAGTTTGTACAGAGGTTTTAGACGTATGTCCACATCCCTGTATTGAAGCAATTCGTTATTGAAGTCTTTTTTGGCAAAATCGGCATCCAGTGCCAATAGCCGGTCAAAACGCTGGGTAGTGTCTGCAAATGCCGAGTATGAGGTATCTCCCAGCCGGGATTTATAGTCGTTGACCTTGTCCTGCGCCACCTTATAATCCAGCTCTGCTGCCGCAAACAAACCGAGTCTGTTCTTGACAAAGGAACGGTTCATATAGGCATTCGCAAAATCCGGATACAATTCAATGGCCTTGTCGTAATCCCGCATGGCATCTCTGTAACGTTCCATTTGAATGAACAAAGCTGCCCGGTTGTAATAAGCCAGTACGTTGTTGGGATTGATGGAAATAACCCGGTCATAATCTCCCAGGGCGTTGTTGTAATCTCCTATCTGGGTACGTATCAAAGCCCGGTTGTATAAGGTCAGGGCATTCCCGGGATCTTCCTGTAGTACTTTTTCAAGATCGGTCAGTGCCCCGTTCAAATCATTCTGATTGTAGCGGATCAAGGCGCGGTTAAAATAGGCAAACGAATTTTCCGGATCCAAAGACAAGGCCTGGTCCAGATCCTCCAGGGCCAGAGGATATCGCTCCTGCATGGCATATACGCGCGACCTGCGGATGTAGCCTTCGGGATCGAATTTGTTCAGTAAAACAGCTGTATCGTAATCATGAAGGGCTTTTACAGTATCCTTCAGATACAAGTAGCAAGCACCCCTGTTCAGGTAGGCTTCGCTCACCCGGGGTTCGTGACGGATAAAACGGTTGAAATCCTGCTCTGCCAATTCAAATTGCTGGGACAGCAGGTAGGTAACCCCCCTGCTGAAATAGAGCCCGTTATAGCCGGGACGCAAATCAATGGCTTCCTGCAAGTCTTCCAGCGCTTTTTCGTATTCTCCAAGACGGGAATACGTAATTGCCCTGTAATGGTAAGCCATGGTAAATATGGGATGGATAGATATGGCCCGGTCAAAATCCGTGCGGGCTCCCATAAAATCTCCCAGGTTATACTTTCCTATCCCTCTGAAAAAATAGGCTTCATGTAAAGAAGGGTCCAGCTGAATAAGTTTGTTGAAATTGTCAATGGCTTGCTGGTAACGTCCTTCGAACAACAAATGTTGCCCGCGGTAAAAAAACTGCTGTTTATCATATTGGGCCTCCGCTTTTCCCACGGAGAAAAACAGGAAGACCAGAAAGACAATATAGAGGCTGTGTTTTTTTACCATTTATCAAAGGTATGAAATTTGAAAGGAAAAATTTGTTCCTTTGCAATTAAAAAACAAAAAATATGCCGCGCCTTTTCCTTATTGTGTCTTGCATTTCAATAGTTCTTCTGTTTAAGTCAGTCCCGTTGGAGGCACAAACGACTCGTCCGGAAGATTATGCCCGCACAATCACCTCACAAGAACTGGACTACCATATACGTTACTTGTCAGATAGTCTTTTACAGGGCAGGGAAACCGGTTCGACTGGCGGTTCTGAAGCAACCCAATACATCAACAGGATGTTCGATGAATCCGGGTTACGTCCCCTGGGTACGGCAAACCCTTACCGGTACAACGGTTCGTACATCCAGGGATTTGTATGTCCTACCGGCCAGAGAGGCCGCAATGTGATCGGTTGGATACCGGCAACAGGAAAAGAAAGCAGCGAATACATAATCATATCTGCCCATTACGATCACCTGGGAGTGATCGATGGCGTTCTTTATCCCGGGGCAGACAGCAATGCTTCGGGTGTAGCCGCTTTATTATCCCTGGCCAAAGCTTTTAGTGCTGCAACAAATGACGGACACGGACTTTCACGTAACCTGATCTTTGTAGCTTACGACGCCAAAGAATTTTCAATGACCGGAGCAAGGATCTTTGCTTTATCCCTGGGAATTCCGGCCGGACAGGTAGTGTTGAACCTCAACCTGGACCAGATGGGCACTACCCTGGCACCTCCCGGAGAGTCAAGTAAGTACATGCTGATTCTGGGAGCGGAAAAAGTCCCTGAACATATTATCCGTTCAATGAACAACACCAATGCTTACTACAATACAGGGTTGGAACTGGATTATTCGTTTTATCAGAGCCCGGAATTCGCTGAAATATTTTTTACTATGACCGAGCAGTATTTTTTATCCCTCCAAAATATTCCCTCTCTTCTGGTAACATCAGGAGTGAACGATCACACTTACAAGCCCCGGGATACACCTGATATTATTGATCTGCCCGTTCTGGAACTCAGAACGTGGTGGCTTTTCTTTACCTTGTGGGATCTTCTTCAGCGTTGATAGATGCGGATCAAGTCATAAGATACCGTAACACTGCCCCGCATTTGTTTCATTTTGTAATCGAAAAAATCACTTCCGGGTTGAAAAATATCTTTTACACCCATCATGACATGAAGTCCCATACGGATACGCGGGAATATACGGGCCTCGTAACCCAGGAAGATACCGGTGTCCCAGGTGTCAAGCAATGAGGAAAAATCCATCACCTGCGCTGTGGTTATTTCGGAATCAATCCGGTCAGGTTCTGATCCTATAAAACCTTTAACAGCATTGGTAATTAAGTGGGATTTGAAGACATAAGCCCCAAAAAATCCCAGCTGGATACCATGCTGCCTTTTTTTACCGGCCAGAAATTCCAGATATACGGGAAGTTCCAGCAAGGTAAATTCCATAGACATCTGGGAAGTTCCCGTAAAATACTGCACCATATTTTCTCCTTTGAACTTCTGATTGGTAACCCGTGCATCCGCATCCATGGCTATGGTCTTGTAGTTGAGGTTAGCTCCCAGGGTCCAGCGCGAATGTATGTTCATAAAAAAACGGGCTCCAAGTGTTGCATTCAGCTTGGGATATGCGTTGAAAGAACCTCCAACGGCATTCATGGGCACTGGCATCGCCCCGCCTATGTCCGTCCCTATCTGCGGAGCGATGCAAAATGACGGCACAAATGATACAGGATCTTGTGCCCTTAGTGAGTTTGCAGACAATACACCCAGGCAGATGAGTGTTATGGCAAATACGGTAAGACTATTTTTCAGGACCATTTGGTAAAAATAGTAAAATTTTTGAGCGCAAAGCCCTTCCGGTATGAAGATCCGTTCTTTCAGCCAAAGCCCGGGGTGTTCCGCAAAAACAACAAGTACCCCCATCTTGTCCAGCATCGGGTCCCATATCTATAACCCAGTCGGCACATTTTACCACATCCATATTGTGTTCCACCACTATTACGGAATGTCCGTTTTTAATAAGAGCCCGGAAGGATTTCAGCAGCTTTTCAATATCAAACACGTGCAAACCTGTTGTGGGCTCGTCAAAAATAAACAACCTGTTTGTCTCTGAATTCTCTCGGGATAGGAAATAGGCCAGTTTTACCCTCTGGCTTTCACCTCCGCTTAAACTGCTGCTGCTTTGCCCCAGTTTGATGTATGAAAGGCCCACCTCATCCAAAGGTCTTAGCTTATCGGCTATTCGTAAGGCCGCAGCTTCTTTTTGGGCAGCGAAGAAAGCTATTGCCTCTTCCACTGTCATCTCAAGGATATCATAGATGTTTTTATCTTTATACCTGACTTCCAGAATATCCGGTTTAAATCGCCTGCCACCGCAGGATTCACATGTCAGGACAACATCGGCCATAAACTGCATTTCCACTTTCACAACGCCTTCTCCCTGGCATTCGGGGCAACGGCCTCCTTCAATATTAAAAGAAAAATGGGAATGCCCGTAACCGTTCATCCTGGCATAAGGCTGTTCGGAAAACAGTTTTCGGATGTCGTCATACGCTTTGATATACGTTACGGGATTGGAACGGGAAGACTTACCTATGGGATTCTGATCTACCAGTTCCACCCCTGCCAGCCTGTGCAGGTCTCCTTCCATACTGTCGTATTTTCCGGGAGCGGGTGTCCTGGACTGGTTGTATTGCCTGCTTAAGGCATAATACAGAATATCCCTTACCAGCGAAGATTTTCCCGAGCCACTGACTCCGGTAACTGCTGTAAAGACCTGCAAGGGAAACTTTACATCAATCCCTTTCAGGTTGTTATGGGTAGCCCCCCGGACTGTGATATAAGAATTCCATGTCCTCGAACCTTGCGGTACCGGTATAACGTTGGGATCGCTTAAAAAACGGAGGGTGCGGCTTTCGCCCGGATCAATCTTTTCGCCCGGCTTTACAGGGGGTCCCTGGTACATCAGGGAGCCTCCGTCTTTACCGGCCAGAGGTCCTATGTCAATGATCTGATCGGCAGCCCGCATGATCTCCTCGTCGTGCTCCACTACCATCACGGTATTACCCATCTCTTTGAGTGCTTTCAGGGAAGCAAGAAGTCTTTGGGTGTCCCGGGGGTGAAGCCCTATACTCGGCTCGTCAAGAATATAAAGGCTTCCCACCAAAGAACTTCCCAGCGAACTGACCAGGTTCACCCGCTGGCTCTCACCACCGCTCAAGGTGGCAGACCGTCTGTTCAGGGTGAGGTATCCCAGCCCCACCTGGTTCAGAAAATGCAACCGGGACCGGATTTCTTCCAACGTTCTCCCGGCAATTTCCAGTTCCCTTGCGGAAAGGCTGACCTTGTCCATAAATACAGACAACTGTGAAACAGGCATATCCAGAAGCTGATCAATGCGCTTATCCGAGATACGGACATAAGAAGCTTCTTTTCTTAACCTTGTCCCGGAACATTCCGGACATAGTGTCTTCCCCGTAAAACGGCTGATTATGATCCTGTACTGGATCTTGTACCTGGCCGATTCCAGTTGCTTAAAGAACTTGTTTATTCCGGTTATGCGGTCGTCTCCGTTCCACAACCAGTCTTTTTCCCGGTCTGTCAGTTCCCTGTAAGGCTTATGTATGGAAAAACCGGCCGCGGCTGCGTTCCTTATTACTTCCTCCTTGAAAGATTTCATAACATCCCCCCTCCAGCACGCCACTGCATCCTGATATACAGACAAACCGGTATCCGGGATCACCAGGGATTCATCTATTCCGGTAACCTGTCCGTACCCGCCGCAAACGGGACATGCTCCCAGGGGATTGTTAAAACTGAACATGTATTCATTGGGCTCCATGAACGTGATCCCGTCAGCTTCAAAGCGGGTAGAAAACGGGACGGTCTCTTCTTCGGTCTGAACATACAACGTTCCCCGGCCTGCAGAAAAAGCTGTATTGAGCGATTCGGTTATACGGGCCCTGTTATCGGGATTATCCACCGGACTCACACGACCGGTCAGAAGGAAAATCTCCCTGTTGCCGTATTTTTCTTTTTGCTGCAAAATATCTTCTATCCGGATCATTTCCTTACCGTCCCAAAAACGTACAAGTCCTTCCTGTTGCAGTTGTAAAAGGATCTCCACACGGCGTTGCCGGTCTTCCCAGCCGAAAGGAGCCAGGATCAAGGCATAGGATGTTTCCGGCAACGAAAAAAGGAATTCCAGTACATCCCCGACCGTGTGACGGGTTACTTCTTTTCCGGTAACGGGAGAATAGGTTCTGCCAACCCGGGCGTAGAGCAAACGCAAATAATCGTATATCTCTGTTGATGTTCCCAGGGTTGAGCGGGGATTGCGCGTATTCACCTTTTGTTCTATGGCAATGGCCGACGGTATGCCTTCTATCAGATCCACGTCGGGTTTCTTAATCCTTCCCAGAAACTGGCGGGCATATGCCGAGAGGCTTTCCACGTAACGCCTCTGCCCTTCGGCAAACAGGGTGTCAAAGGCCAGGGAAGATTTTCCCGAGCCCGAGACTCCGGTAATTACTATGAACTGATCCCGGGGAATTTCAATGGAGAGGTTCTTTAAATTATGAACCCGTGCACCTTTAACAACAATCTTTTCTTCACTCATAACATCATTCCCTTACTGCCTTGATGATCCCCTTGATCTTTCTCAGATGGAACAACAGCAGGTCCACCTGTTTGTTGGAATTAACGGCTACCTGCAAACGTCCCACGATCTTTCCGCCGTGTCCCGAAAATGTATAACTTCTCATATTGAGGGAAAGATTTCTCATCACTTCCCCGATCTCTCCCGTCAACCCGATCTCCTCGTAAGCCGTTACCCGTATTCCCACCTGGAAAACGGCAGATGTCACCGTATTGCGCCACCTTACCTTTTGTATCCTGTAAGGGTATTGCTCCATCAAACGGGCGGCATTGGGACAACTCATCCTGTGAATTTTTATGCCTTCCTTAATGGAGACAAATCCAAAAACAGGATCTCCAATAACCGGATTACAGCACTTTGCCAGTTTGTATTTAATACGACCAAAAGAATCGTCTATGACCAGGTAATCTCCTTCTCCGTAGCGTGTATGATCTTCTTCCTTTTCTGTCGTCTGGGTTTCCGGGGATTGCTTTGCTGGTTTTTCTTCTTTGCCTGTTTCTTCCTGTGTCAGGAAGGATTTTATCTCCTGCAGAGAAATGTCCTCCCGGGCTATGGCCGCATAAAAATCACTTATTTGCTTGATCCGGAATTTTTTCATCAGACGGGCAATCGTATCGGGAGTAAGATCGACTTTCCAGTTTTTCAAACGTCTTTCCAGGATCTCCCTGCCTGCTGTATCCTGGATACCTGCTTCTTCACGAAGTTTTTGGCGAATTTTGTTTTTGGCTTTTCCTGAAACCACAAAATTCAGCCAGTCCCTGGAAGGCTTCTGGTTTTTAGCAGTAAGGATCTCCACCACATCGCCTGTACTCAGGATATCCCTCACCTGGGACATTTTCCCGTTCACGCGACCCCCGGTGCATTTGAGCCCCACATTGGTATGGACTTCAAAAGCAAAGTCCAGGACGGTGGATCCGGCCGGTAAACGTTTCAGATCCCCTGTAGGGGTGAATACATATATTTCATTGGGTTTAAAAAGATCGGCATCTTCCCCGGATCTGAATTCATTAGCAGGGTTCTGTAACCGTTTTCTCACATTTGCGAGCCAGTCGTTCAGAACTTCTTCGTTTCGCATCCCTTTGTATGCCCAGTGTGCCGCTACCCCATACTCGGCAACCATATCCATGCGCCGGCTGCGGATCTGAACTTCCACCACCCATTGATCAGGAGTACGGACCGTAATGTGCAACGATTCGTAACCGCTCGCTTTCGGAACGGTGACCCAATCCCTCATACGTTCCGGGATCGGTTCGTAAATCTGGGTGACCAGGGAGTATACCTGCCAACAGACTTCTTTTTCTTTCTCCGGGGGAGTTTCTATGATAAAACGAATGGCCAGGATGTCGTATACCTCGTCTACATCTACCTGTTGTGCCTTCATTTTGCGCCATATGGAATAGGTGGCTTTGGTCCGGCTTTTCAGCTCATACGTTATTCCGGCCTTTTTCAATTCTTTCTCCAATGGCCTGACAAACACGGCAATCCGGGCCTTGCGCTCTATCTCGGTGGCTCTTATATTGTTGGTTATCAGGCGATAGTCTTCAGGCTGAATGATCTTGAAAGAAAGGTCCTCCAATTCGCTTTTTATCCTGTACAATCCCAGCTGGTGTGCCAGGGGTGCGTACAACATCAGTGTTTCGGTTGCTTTTTTTATGTATTCGCCCCGTGGAAAGCATTCGATCAGGGAACGCATTACTTCCAGCCTGTCTGCCAGTTTTATGAGCGTTACGCGGGGATCTGCCGAGTAGGATATGATCAGTTTCCGGTAATTATCTGCCTGCAACCGGGTTTCTTTGGGATTGATTGTCGAGATTTTGTTCAGTCCGGCTACCATCAACCCGATATCATTCCCAAAATCCCTCCCGATCTCATCCAGAAGCCCGGGATCCTTGCGGCTGGCTTCATGAAGGTATACCGTAACGATCGCTTCCCGGGTAAGACCAATCTCGTTTTCTACGATCTCCGCTACAGCATCCACATGGGTCATGAACGGCTTGCCGTTACCCCTAACCAGGCCGGCCAGCTTTTCCCGTGCAAAATTTTTGGCACGGACTATCATTTGATCATTCCCCTGCGTGTTCATTTACGTATTTTTTCCAATGCGTACATTTCATCCCTGAAGCCGGCGGCTGTAATAAAATCCAGTTTAGAGGCAGCGTCCTCCATTCTTTGCCTGGCTGTAGCAATGGCTTTCTCCAATTGTTGCGGTGTCATGGAGCGTGTAACGGGATCCTCGGCAACCATGGATACCGTATCGCACTGTTCCCTGTATATATTGCCCTGACCCAGCGTGTCCCTTACGTTTATGGCTATCTGTGTGGGAGTAATTCCGTTTTCCCTGTTATACTGTATCTGTTTGTTGCGTCTTCTTTCGGTTTCGCTGATCGTCCGGGCCATAGAGTCTGTAATGCGGTCTGCATACATAATGACCTTTCCGTCTACATTACGTGCCGCCCTTCCGGCGGTCTGTGTAAGGGCTCTTTCCGACCTCAGGAATCCTTCCTTATCCGCATCCAGTATGGCTACCAGGGATACCTGGGGAAGGTCAAGCCCTTCCCGTAAAAGATTTACCCCAATGAGTACATCGTAATACCCTTTCTGAAATTCCTCCAGGATCCTGATCCTTTCCAGGGTTTCCACATCCGAGTGTATGTAAGTACAACGGATCTGTATTTTTTGCAAAAATTTATGCAATTCTTCTGCCATGCGTTTGGTCAGCGTGGTCACCAGCACCCGCTGATCTTTGGCAGCACAGACCCGGATCTCTTCTATCAAATCGTCAATCTGTCCTTCGGTTTTTCTTACTTCCACGGGCGGATCCAGCAGTCCGGTGGGCCTGACAACCTGCTCTACAATCAACCCGCCGGATTTTTCCAGTTCATAATCTGCCGGAGTAGCTGAAACATACATTCGCTGACCTATCACTGTGTCAAACTCATCAAAGGTCAGCGGTCTGTTATCAGCAGCAGCAGGCAGGCGGAATCCGTACTCTATGAGCACTTCTTTCCTGGAACGGTCGCCTCCGTACATGGCTCTTACCTGGGGAAGAGTAACGTGACTTTCATCAATAATGGTTAAAAAATCATCGGCAAAATAATCCAGCAGGCAAAAAGGCCTGGTCCCCGGTTGTCTGCCGTCAAAATACCTGGAATAGTTTTCAATCCCGGAACAGTACCCCAGTTCGCGGATCATTTCTATATCAAATTCCACACGCTGCATCAACCGGTTGGCTTCCAGGTGTTTCCCTACATTCTTAAGGTATGTGACACGTTCGGTGAGATCATCCAGGATACTTCTGATGGCTTTTTCTTTTCGTTCTTTAGTGGTCACAAAAGCGCTGGCCGGATAGATGGCAATGCCTTCGATCCTTTCCAGCACACCTCCCGTAACCGGGTCAAAACGTTCAATGGATTCAATTTGGTCACCCCAGAAAGCGATCCGGCAAGCAATGTCATCGTAGGCCAGGTAGACATCAACAACATCTCCCCTGACCCTGAAGGTGCCTCTCTTGAACTCGTTCTCGTTACGCGAATACAGGGCATCCACCAGTCTGTATAACAATTGGTTGAAATCCTGTGCCTGTCCTGTTTTCAGGGTAATGGTGTTGGAGTGAAAATCTTCCGGATTACCGATACCGTAGAGACAGGAAACACTGGATACAACCAGCACATCCCTCCTGCCACTCAGAAGGGCAGAAGAAGTGCTCAACCGGAGTTTTTCAATCTCGTCGTTAATACTCAAATCCTTTTCAATATACACGTCTGTAACGGGAAGGTAAGCTTCCGGCTGGTAATAGTCGTAATAGGACACGAAATATTCCACCGCGTTGTCCGGGAAAAAGCTTTTAAACTCGGAATAAAGCTGCGCTGCCAGGGTTTTGTTATGGCTTATGACCAATGTCGGCCTCTGCAATTTTTCCACCACATTGGCCATAGTAAATGTTTTGCCGGATCCCGTAACACCCAACAATACGGCAGCCCCGGTACCATCCCTGAAGAGGGTACTCAACTGTTCTATTGCCTGCGGCTGATCTCCCGTAGGTTTGTAGGGTGCTTTAAGTTTGAATTCCATAGGAAAATTTTCCGGATGACAAATTTACGGAAAAAATAGCGAGTGGCTGTTATTAGAACTGTCAGTACATCAAAAAACCGGCCACTCCACCCAGGAACATCAACAGGATAGGATGTACTTTATAAAAATAAGCCGCCAGAAATGCCAGAGAGAACAACAGGTAACTGCGGAAATCCACAAAATTTTCAGGTGTAGCCATAATCAGAACAGCCGATGCGATCAGTCCAACCACTACGGGACGAATGGCCCGGAATATCCCCTGTACGGTTTGATTTTCCCTGTATTTGATAATGAAACGGCTCACCAGGATCATCAACACAACGGAAGGGATTATAAGGGCCAGGGTTGCCATAACCGATCCCAGGACATTGCCGCCGGAAGAAGTATAACCCACGTAAGTCGCTGTATTGATGGCTATAGGTCCGGGGGTCATCTGGGATATGGCTACAATATCCGAAAATTCCTGCATGGTAAGCCAGCCGTGATGCCCAACCACCTCATCCTGGATCAGGGACAACATCGCATAGCCTCCTCCAAAACAGAACAATCCGATCTTTAAAAATGTCAGGAAAAGCTGTAAATAGATCATACGCCCTTCCTCCTATTCCTGTATTTATCAAAACGGTACCACAAATAACCGCCCAGTCCGGCTGCCAGGATCACCCAGACGGGGGAAATGCCAAAAAGCCATATCAGCAAGGCCGATGATGCAGCAATAAAACCCGTTACCACCGTCAGCCCGATGGCCCTCATGGTAGTAATGACCGGAACGGCAATAAGTGCTACCACAACGGGGCGCATTCCCAAAAATATCCGTTCTACCACAGGATTGTCCCGGAAACTTTTGAAAAAAAGTGCCAGGGCCAGGATGGCAAAAAAAGGAGCTATAACTGCTCCGGCTACAGCCGTCAAAGCTCCCTTCAACCCTTTGAGCCTGTAACCTACACCCACGGCAATATTGATGGCAATTACTCCGGGAAGTGTCTGTGTAGCGGCCAAGAGATCCGTAAAATCTTCTTTAGAGATCCATTTTTTGCGGTTCACCACATCAGCCTCTATCAAAGGCAACATGGCCAGTCCGCCGCCAATGGTAAAAGCGCCGATCCTGAAAAAAACCTTAAACAGATCCCAGTACATGATCACTCCAGTATTATTTCCACCACCCTGTTGATAAGGGTCCGTTGGTATGGTCTTTCAACCCTGATGTAATTACGTGTATAACCGTGCATTTTCCCGTCCCGTGTCTTTCCCTCAAACAAAACTTCCTCTTGCCTGCCTTTATTTGCAAGAATAAAATCACGGTGCAGCATATCGGATAACTCACCCAGTTTATGCGCCCTTTCTGTAATGATCCCATCCCGGATCCGCTCGCTTACCGGAAATGAGGCAGCCCGTGTGCCGGGCCTTACAGAGAACGGGAATACATGTAAAAAAGACGGCTTCAATTCCTTAAGAAGATCATAGGTGTTGATGAAATCTTCTTCGCTCTCGCCGGGAAACCCTGTTATCACATCTATTCCGGTAAAAGCATAAGGCATCAGGGAGTGGATCTTTTTCATCTTCCCGGTAAACAAGGCTACATTGTAACGTCTTCCCATTCTTTTCAGGACGGGATCACTACCGCTTTGCAAGGGTATATGAAAATGAGGCAGAAAAGGTTTTCCGCCGGCAATTTTTTCTATGATACCATCGGTTAAAAGATTCGGTTCAATGGAAGATATCCTGTACCTGTCTATTCCGGGAACGGTTGCCAACGCATCCAGAAGATCGGAAAAGGACTCTCCCGTTGTTTTTCCGAAATCCCCGGTATTCACGCCAGTCAAAACGATCTCTTTGACTCCTTTGGAAGCGATCTCCATCGCCTGGTGTACTACATCAGCTATGGGTATGTTTCTGCTTCTTCCCCTGGCCAGGGGAACAGTACAGTAAGTACAATGGTAATCACAGCCGTCCTGAACTTTCAGAAAAGACCGCGTCCTGTCCCGGTTATTTTCTCCGGCCGAATAAGCACTGAAAAAGCCTTCCTCGGCTTCACTCGGGCTAAGGTATACTTTTCCTGTCTCCATATCCCCTGCCGCACGGACGATCCGGTCTCTGTAGCCGGTTCCGAACAATGATGAAATTCCAGGGATCGTTTCCAGACTGTCCGGTCTTAGCTGTGCAGAACAACCTGTCACCACTACATATGCAGACGGATTGATCCTTAACACTTTGCGAATTGCCTGGCGGCTTTTTTTATCTGCGTGTTCGGTTACCGAACAGGTATTGATCAGGTATACGTCCGCCTTCCTGGACGGACTGACTTTTTCATAGCCTTGTTGCAAGAAATCGCGGGCTATGGTCTCACTTTCAGCATAATTCAGTTTACAGCCAAGTGTTATAACGGCAAAAGTCTTTTTCTCATTCATTTTGTAAATCCTTCCGGGTAAGTGTCACGGATGCCCTGCCCGCTTCTCCGCCCAGCGAGGGAGCCATTTTTGAGACCGTAACCCGGCATTCACTAAGGGAAAAGGCCTCGGTAAGGCGATGCAGGATCCTTCCGGCCACATTTTCCAGTAATAAACTGGTAACCGACATCTCTGCAGATATCAATTCGTAAACACGAGAATAATCTATTGCATCTTCCAAACAGTCGGTCAAAGCCGCTTTACAACCGTCTGTAACCATTTCAACATCCACTTTAAACCGGGTACCTATGAAACGTTCTTCTTCAAAACATCCGTGATGCGCGTAAAACATCAGATCATACAAAGCAATGGTAGCCATAATCAATCAGCCATTATTAAAAATACACATGGTTTTTTCTTGTAGATCCCTTCAAAACCGGGTTCGTTTTTTCGCCAGTCTTCTATAGTCTGTGTCCGGGTAAAAGCATCGGGCATGGTAAGGTTAAGAGCAATTGTAAGCTTGGTGCGGGGATGACAACAAGCCACCAACGCCCGGAACAATGCGGCATTCCTGTATGGTGTTTCAATAAAGATCTGCGTCTGATGATCTCTTGCCGAGTCTCTTTCCAGCTCCCTGATCTTTTTATCCCGCATTTGCGGCTTAACCGGAAGGTACCCGTGGAATGCAAATTGTTGCCCGTTGAGTCCCGAGGCCATAAGGGCCAGCATCAGGGAAGAAGGTCCGGTAAGAGGAACCACCTGAAATCCGTTTTCATGCGCCAGAGCGACCAGGCCTGCACCCGGATCAGCCACGGCCGGCAACCCCGCTTCCGAGATCAGTCCCATTGAAAACCCTTTACGCATGGGATCCAGCAAAGGATTCATTTCTTCGGGAATTGTATGTTCATTCAACAATCCCATTTCGAGGGTTTGAACCTGTAATCCCAAAGAAGACAGATAACGCCTGGCCGATCTCAATTCTTCAACTACAAAATAATGCAACTCCCTTACCTTCTCTATAGTCCCTTCGGGAATTACAAGCCGGGGATCCGCAACTCCCAGCGGTGCCGGTATCAGGTATAAGATCGCCTCTTTCATTGTCCCTGCCCCTCCTGACTCAGACGCTCGGTTAAAGCTCGCTGGAATTTCCGGGCATTTTTCATATGTTCCCTTAATGTCGGGGCAAAGTTGTGGTACCCGCTAAAATCTTCTTTGGCACAGAAGTAGAGGTAATCGTGATCCTGATAATTCAATACGGCATCTATGGCTTCGATGGATGGTACACTTATGGGACCGGGAGGAAGCCCTCTGTTTCTGTACGTGTTGTATGGAGAGTCAATGCGTGTGTGTTTTCTAAGTACCCTCCGGATGGAATAATCCCCGGCTGCAAAGATCAATGTGGGATCTGCCTGCAAGGGCATATTGATCCGGATACGGTTTATATAAACACCTGCAACGGCAGGCATTTCATCGGTTTTCTTAGTTTCTTCGTAAACAATGGACGCCAGCGTACTCACTTCCATAGGCGTCATGCCCAGCTGCCGTGCTTTTTCCTTCCTGGTCTCGTTCCAGAATTGATTGTATTCACGGCACATCCGCTTCAGAAGTTCTTCTTCCGATATGGTCCAGTATACTTCGTACGTATTGGGGATGAACATTGCCCTTACGCTTACCGAATCAAAACCCATGGAAGCAATCAGGGAATCGTTCCTGATATGAGACAACACCCCTGCCGAATCAATTTCCAGGTTCCGGGACAATACGGCAGCCAACCGTTCAAACGTCCTGATGGTTCCCGATATGGTTATATTCAAAGGATCCTGCCAGCCCATAGCCAACTTTCTTGCCAGCTGCTGGTTATTCATACCGGGATCAACGGCATACCTTCCCGGGTGCACATTGTCCGGAAGGTTTTCATGCCCGGCAGCCCAACGGAAAGTTTTTTCAATTTTTAAATAACCGTTACCGATAAGGCTGTCCATCAGTTGTTCAAAGTCCGCTCCGTGCGGGACCAACAAATAAGAAACAACGTTGTTTTGAGTTACAATATTCTTGTGACGAAAAGTAAAAAAAAGCAATCCGGCTGCAATGACAACCATTAACAGGATCAAAACCAAAAAACTTTTAAAAATGCCCGATCTTCTTTTCATGCAATTAGTAATTATCTGAGACGTAATACAGTTCCCGTGATCAATTCACCTTCAATCCCGGGGTTCATATCACGAATTGAACCCATTCTTATTCCAAAACGCTGGGATACATCACGCCAGGTTTCCCCTTCGCGGGATGTCCAGGTGGAAGTACCTTCCGAACCTTTTTTGGCTTTACGTTCCAGGTAAACCTTTTCACCTACGGCTAATCCGGCATTCCGGGGAACATCGTTAAAGCGGGTGATCTCTCCACGGAAAAGCCTGTATTCGGCTGCAAGTGAACGGTAAGTATCTCCGGGCGCGGCCAGTACATATCTTTTCCCATTGGTCAACCGGATCCGTCTTTCCACCGAGATGGTAAACACATCATCGTCTTTAGCGGGTAAAGGCTGTCCCCCGGGGATCCCCGCAACAACGGGCTCCTCCCCTGCTTCCGTAAGAGGATAACTGTCGTATATTTCCAATCCGTTCTTTTCTATAAGATCTATGAGCAATTGCGCATACCTGGGATTTGTGGCATAACCCGCCTCTTTAAGCCCGTATGCCCAACCTTTGTAATCTTTTGGATCCAGATCAAACAAACCGGCGTAACGAGGTCGTGTTCTTAAAAATTCAGAATGATCGTAATAGGAATCTTCCGGGGTAGGATATTTTCTGAAACATTCCCCGGCGGCATCGTCGTCGTGATAGATCCGGTCTCCCTCCCATTCATGACATTTTATACCAAAATGATTGTTTGCCTCTACGGCCAGGCGACTGTTCCCGTTGCCCGATTCCAGGCAACCCTGCGCCAAAATGATACTGGCAGGTATGCCGTACCGGTGCATCTGCTTTACGGCAATATTTTTGTAACGAGCTATGTATTGCTCACGCGTCAATTCCTGAACCCGTTGACCGGATAAAGATCCGGCGGCACCTGCGACATTTACCGGGAGAATAAATAAAACAATGCAAAATGCCTTATATAGACACGGATTCAACATGCTGCAAATGTAGTATAAATTATTATATTTGCGTTCTATAAACCACCACAGCTCATGAACAGGAGTACCCTTAAGATTGATTACACAGAGACGGTCAAAGAGAACCTGGACCGGGAAGATTCCGAATTAATAGAAATGGCTTTCCAGGCAGCACACAATGCCTATTCACCTTATTCAAATTTTAAGGTAGGAGCCGCTGTCCGGCTGGACAACGGGATGATCCTGCAGGGAAACAACCAGGAAAATGCCAGCTTTCCTGCCGGAATATGTGCCGAGCGTGCAGCCATTTTTTACGCACACGCCAATTTCCCTGAATCAAAGATCCGGACCATTGCAATTACCGCCTCTCCTTGTGGAATTTGTCGTCAGGCACTTCTGGAAAGTGAAAAAAGAGCCGGTGCTCCCGTACGCATTATCCTGGCAAACGGAGATAAGGTCTTTATTTTTAAAAGCGTTAAAGATCTCCTGCCTTTCGGATTTGATTCTTTCTGATTTTTTGTACCTTTGCCACGGGTAAGTCGTGTACGACCAGCTCCCACTGAACTCCCCCAGGGTTGGAAGACAGCAAGGGTAGGTGGTTGTAGCGGTGCGATACACCAAGCTTACCCTTTTTTATTTCAATATGAAAATAGCCATCGGATTGTCAGGCGGAGTGGATTCTTCCGTAGCTGCCCTTCTTTTGAAACAAAAGGGGTATGATCTTATTGCTATGTTCATGCGTAACTGGCACGACACTACGGGGACTTTGCACGGAGACTGCGCCTGGGAAGAAGACCTGGACCTTGCCAAAATGGTTGCCCGCAAACTGGATATCCCTTTTCATTTTACGGACCTGAGCCGGGAATACCGTGAGAAAGTGGTAGATTATATGTTCAACGAATACGGAAAAGGCCGCACACCCAATCCGGATGTGTTGTGTAACCGTGAGATCAAATTCGATGCATTTCTGCAAAAAGCATTTGAACTGGGTGCTCAAAAAGTGGCCACAGGCCATTACTGCCGTACGGATATTACTGCCGGAGGGGAATACAGGCTCTTACAGGGGATCGACAGCAATAAAGACCAGTCTTATTTTCTGTGCCAGCTTAACCAGGAGCAATTGTCCAGGGCGATCTTCCCCATAGGTGAACTCAGAAAACCACAGGTCAGGGAGCTGGCACAGGAAGCCGGTCTGCCCACGGCCGACAGGAAGGATTCCCAGGGTATTTGTTTTGTAGGAAAAGTGGACCTGCCCGTCTTTTTGCAACAGAAGCTCAAGCCGCGCGAAGGAGATGTGGTGGAAATTTTCCGGGATGGTTCCAGCAAAACCATCGGCAAGCATAACGGAGCTCATTTCTATACCATCGGACAGCGTAAAGGATTAAATATCGGCGGACACATTCATCCCTTGTTTGTGCTTTCGACAGACATTGAAAACAATACGGTTTATGTGGGAGAAGGACAGAACCATCCCGGATTGTACCACAACAAACTCACAGTTGAAGCAAAAGATATTCACTGGATACGTCCCGGCCTGAAATTACGGGAAGGAGAAGAGCGTCCCTTCAGTATCCGCATACGTTACAGGCAACCACTCCAAAACGGGATAGTAAGGTGTGAAAACGGAATAACCATTTCCTTCACAGAACCTCAACGCGGTATTACTCCCGGTCAGTTTGCAGCCTGGTACTCGGGAGAGGAACTGGCAGGGTCCGGCATCATAGCATCCCGTTTATAACTTCCAAGGCTTTCCGGTATTCAGGCAGTAACGGGTTGATCACCCTGTAGAAACATCCCTGTCCGAACAGCCGGGCTCCTATCAAAGCCTTAAGCTGCATTCTGATGTGTTTTTCAGATAATACCAGGTCACCTTCACCCGGGACAATCCCTTCTTTTTCAGCATATTTCAACAGGAGGTCAAACGGAACCTGCTCCGTTGTTACCCCTTTATCGAACGATTCAAAAGAATCGTAACGCTTTGACAAGTCATCCCTTTGCGTATCCAGAAAATCATTGATAAAAGCATTTACAATCCCTCTGCGGGCCAATTGTATGTAGAATTCCGAATAATAGGTGGTATCTGCAGGTACAAACACATCGGGCATTATCCCGCCTCCCCCGTATACGATCCTGTTTTCTTTCAACGTTCTGAATGCCAACGAATCCGGTATCTGAATACTGTCTGCGTGATACGATTCCCCCCTTTGGTAGCGTTCCAGGAAATCCCTGTAATACAGATCCTTCTCTCCCATTTCATAAGGAGATTGGATCACCCGGCCGCTTGGGGTATGGTACCTTGCCACGGTCAGGCGCATTTCCGAACCGTCGCTCAACGGGAACGATTGCTGTACCAGGCCTTTCCCGAACGAACGCCGTCCGACTATCATTCCGCGGTCCCAGTCCTGAATGGCTCCCGCCACGATCTCACTTGCCGAGGCGGATCTTTCATCTATCAGCACAACAACCGGAGTGTTCACAAAGAAACCCATTCCCGAGGCCTGGATCTCCCGGCGGTTCATTTTTCCGCCTTCCGTAAACAGTACAAGTTCTCCTTTCTGCAGGAATTGTTCTGCCAGGAAAACTGCAGCCCCAAGAAAACCTCCGCCGTTGCCCTGAAGATCCAGTATCAGTCCCTCCGGCATCCTTTCTATACCTCTGAAAGCATCAATAAATTCCTCCTGTGTAGTCAGGGCAAATTTGTTCAGCTTCACGTACATAACGCCCGGTGCCGCCCAGTAAGAAGCATCTATACTGTTGATAGGAATTTTATCGCGAACTACTTCAAAATACAAAGGTTCACTCTCTGACCTGCGTATTACGGTCAGCCCCACACGTGTCCCTTTGGGACCTCTCAAGAGATCGAATACCTGCTGGTTGGTAAGATCCGGAGAGGATATCTCCTTACTGTCCACAGCCACTATCCTGTCGTCTGCCCTTATACCTACACTTTCAGAAGGAGCCCCTGCTATCGGATTGACAACTACCAATGTATCCCGAATGATGGCAAACTCAATACCGATCCCTTCAAAATTGCCTTCCAGGGGTTCGTTCATGGCTTTTACTTCATCGGCCGGTATATAACTTGAATGCGGGTCCAGCTGGTCTACCAGCGTCTTCATCATGCCATCCACAACCTTTCCCGTATCAATACTATCCAGATAGTACTGCCCTACATAAAACAACGCCTGTCCCATTTTGTTGACCTGTTGATTCAGTCTGTCATCGGATATTTGTGAATATGCAGGCCGGCTTACCATCAACGCGAAAGCCAATAAAGGCAGAATAAAGGGGATTTTTCTCATAATTTACAAATGTAATAAATATTACTTCCCTTACGGTTTTTTTAAATCAGGTTATTATTTTAGTAAATGCTTTTACTATATTTGCATTTACTATCTAACCTTATACTATCTTAAAGACCTGATCTATGAAAAAAATCATCCGGCCTGTCATCGTGTTGTTTCTGATATTTTTTACTGCCGTACCTGTATGGGCCCAGGTATCAGAACTTGAAGAAAGAACATCCAAACTGGAGAGTATCGTGGCAAAACTGCCAAAACTATCTGGATTTATCAACTTGCGATACCAATACGAAAACGATCAAAATTCTTTTGACATCCGTCGCGCCAGACTTGATTTCAAAGGCGATGTTGTGAAATGGCTCGATTACAGGTTGCAGGTGGACTTTGCTTCTTCACCAAAGATCATTGATGCGTATGTCAGGCTGAAGATCAGTCCCATGTTCAATATACAGGCAGGTCAGTTTAAACTGGCGTTTTCCCTTGAAAATCCATACGGACCACTCACGTTGGAAACTATGGAAAATTCTCAGGTCGTAAGTTACCTTTCAGGGATCAACGACCTTGCCGGGAGCAAAGCAGCCGGAAGGGACCTGGGAGTTGCCGTATACGGTGGCTTCTTTCAACAGGATGGTTACAATATAATCGATTACGTAGTTGGTCTGTACAACGGTACGGGTATAAATGTAAAAGACAACAATAAACATAAGGACATCACAGGACGGCTGGAGATCCACCCCATACGCCCGGTTACAATAACGGCATCTTATTACAACGGAAAGATCGGTGATGATGGAGACCTCAGACCCAGAACACGCTACGGATTCGGAGCTCGTTACGATAACGGGGACATCCTGCTCAGAGGTGAATACCTGAAAGGAAAGACCGATCAGACAGACAGTGATGGTTTTTACGTTGTTGCCGGGTATAAATTTGCCGGAAAATTTCAACCCTTATTGAAATACGATTTTATGCGTAAGGACCTGGCCAATGAGAACTCACGTCAAATAAACTACCTGGTAGGATTTGAGTACTGGCCTCATAAAATGTTCCGTCTGCAGGTAAATTATACCTACCGGACATTTGTTGAAAGAGAGAACAACAACGGATTGCTGGGCATAATGCTGACGGCGCGTTTCTAAAAAAGAACTAACTAAAACCTTTTATTATGACAAAAGAAACTAAACAACCGTGGTGGAAACAATTTATGACCGAAGACTGGATCATAGTGATTGCGGCTACCATCATTCTGGCGCTTGCGGTGATCGTACCTGCCATTATGCCCAGGATGCCAAAAACCTTATTTACGGCCAAGGAATGGTTGGATGCGGGGTATATGTTTGTTTTTCTGATGCTTGTAACTTACCTGACATCTTTTATTCTCAAAAAACCCCTGAAAGGATTGTTCCTCTCATTCCTGGCAATCTATCTTTTGGCTCTTCTTTCCAATGTAATTGCAGCCATTCCCGCCGTAAAATCCACCGGGCTTGAATCCGTGTTTTTTGCTGTAATTTTCGGCTTGATCATCAGCAATATAGTGGGCGTTCCAAAATGGATGAAACCGGCCATACAGAGTGAGTTTTACATAAAGATCGGTATCATCACCCTGGGATCCACCATCTTGTTCGGAGAGGTCATGAAAGCCGGTGCATACGGTCTGGCCCAGGCATTGGTGGTTGTTCTTGTTGTCTGGAATTTTGCATTCTGGGTTGCCCGTAAGATGAAAGTAGACGACGAAATGGCCACCATGCTGGCCAGTGGTGTTTCCATTTGCGGAGTGTCTGCCGCCATTGCTACCTGTGGTGTGATCAAGGGAAACAACAAAAAATTGTCTACGGTAATCTCACTCGTACTGGTAATCGCTATTCCTATGATGTACCTGTTGCCCTGGCTTTCTGAACTTATGGGGTTATCTTCATCGGTAGCAGGAGCCTGGCTGGGCGGGACCATAGATACTACCGGAGCCGTAGCTGCCGCCGGTACCATGTTGGGAGAGGAAGCCGCACAAACAGCGATTATCGTGAAATCTTCCCAAAATGTGCTGCTGGGTATTGCCGCCTTCCTGATAGCCTTGTATTGGACCTACAAAGGAAAAGAAGGACAGGAAAAACCTACCGCAAAACTGATTTGGGACCGCTTTCCGAAATTTGTAGTCGGATTTGTTCTGGCATCACTGATCTTCAGTATTTTTTTCAGTATAGAAGAAGCCAAGGTTGTGGGAAAAATCACCAAAGGATTCAGCACTTCCCTGTTTAGTATTGCCTTTGTTTGTATTGGCCTGGAGACACGGTTCAAAGAAATATTTTCTAAGGAAAACCGTCAGCCTCTTAAGGCATTCCTTACAGCACAGGGTGTAAATATAGTCTTCACCCTTTTAATAGCTTACCTGATCTTTGGGGTTATTCAGCCGATGCTTGGATAAACCGGCGAGGAACACTGAAAGTACGGCCCTCCGTGCTTAGTTCTGTATTGGGAAATATTTCCCGTGCCTCGGCCAAAAAGGCCGGGGTTTCTTTATACCTGGACGAGAAGTGTCCCAGGAGCAATTGGCCTGCTTCTGCATCAAGGGCAGTTTGGGCTGCCTGATGTGCTGTACTGTGCAGGTATTTTGCAGCAGCAACGTGATCGTGTTCCAGGAAAGTAGCTTCATGGAACAACAAGTCCACTCCTTTGACCCAGACAGGTATTTCCGGCCGGGGAGCCGTATCTGTACAATAAGCGACAGACCTGGGAAAACTCTTGCGGACAGGCTTTTCGCGAAATAAATAACCGTATGCCGGGATACTGTGATTCAGAGGGAATGCATAAACATCTGCCGTGTCTGTTTCCAGGACCGGAGATAATTCTTCAACCTCTATCTTTTTATGAACGATCGAAAAGGAAGGTTCCCTCTCGCCCAGGAAATCAAAATAAAAAGAGAGCATCTTTTCCAATCCCGCAGGAGCATGAATAAACAAAGGCTGTTTCCGGTTGAGCAAATGCATGGTAGATAACATTCCCAACAATCCGAACACATGGTCTCCGTGCAAATGGGTGATGAAAACATGTTCTATAGATCCCATGGATATACCCAGCTGCCTGAGTCTTAATTGCGTTCCTTCACCGCAATCCAGTAAAAATAACCGCCCACGTATGTTCAATACGTGAGCGGTGAAATAATTATCTCTTGTAGGAAGTGCCGAGGCACATCCAAGACTAGTCAGCGTTAGCGGCATTTTGTTCCATTTCCGATTTTAGGGCAGCCAAATCGGAAATATCCCCTAACGTCGTTTTTTCCAAGTTGGCTTTCAATTTCTTGACAGCTTTCTGGGTGCTTTCAGGTTCGTTACCTGAGTTCTCCCTGGCAGCGGGTTCTTTTTTCACATCCTGCTCCCATGTACGTGTATGAGATATACTTATACGCTTGCTGTTCTTATTGAATTCCAGAACCTTAAAAGGCAGTTTCTCTTCCAGTGCAACGGCAGTGCCATCTTCTTTGGCAAGATTTTTCTGACTTACAAAGCATTCTATTCCGTAAGGCAATGTAACTGTAGCACCTTTATCAACAAAATTGGTGATGGTCCCTTCATGAACAGATCCCGGAGTAAATACCGTTTCAAAAACTTCCCAGGGATTTTCTTCCAATTGTTTGTGTCCCAGACGAAGTCTCCTGTTTTCCTGATCCACTTCCAGAACAACCACTTCCAGGTTTTCTCCAATTGAAGTAAATTCCGAAGGATGTTTCACTTTTTTGGACCAGGACAGATCGCTGATATGTACCAGACCTTCAACACCTTCTTCCAATTCCACGAAGATCCCGAAATTGGTAAAGTTTCTCACAACGGCATTGTGCCTGGAATCTACAGGGTATTTTTCATTGATCGTTGCCCAGGGATCGGGTTTCAGTTGTTTGATACCCAAGGACATCTTTCTTTCTTCTTTGTCAATGGTCAAAACCACAGCATCCACTTCCTGTCCTACTTTCAGGAAATCCTGGGCACTGCGCAAATGGGAAGACCAAGAAATTTCGGTAACATGGATCAGTCCTTCCACACCCGGCTGGATCTCAACAAAGGCTCCGTAGTCGGCTATAACCACTACGCGTCCCTTAACGACAGTTCCTACGGTAATGTCATCACCCAGGGAATCCCACGGGTGAGGTGTAAGCTGCTTCAGACCAAGAGCAATACGTTTTTTGGTATCGTCAAAGTCAAGAATAACCACATTGATCTTCTGATCAAGTTGTACAATTTCTTCAGGATGGTTTATGCGACCCCAGGAAAGGTCCGTAATATGGATTAATCCGTCAACACCACCCAGGTCAACAAATACACCGTAAGAAGTGATGTTTTTGACAGTTCCTTCAAGGATCTGGCCTTTTTCCAGCTTCCCTATGATGTCGGCTTTCTGGGCTTCCAGTTCGGCTTCTATCAGGGCTTTATGCGATACGACCACGTTCCTGTATTCGTGATTGATCTTCACGATCTTGAATTCCATGGTCTTATCTACATATATATCGTAGTCACGGATAGGTTTCACATCTATCTGCGAACCCGGCAAGAAGGCTTCAATTCCGAATACATCCACTATCATACCGCCTTTTGTACGGCATTTGATGTATCCTTTGACGATTTCATCTTTGTCGTAAGCCTCGTTGATACGATCCCAAGAACGAAGGGAACGTGCTTTTTTATGTGATAAGATCAGCTGCCCCTTCTTGTCTTCTGCCGTTTCAACATAAACATCCACCTTGTCACCTACAGCCAGTTCAGGATTGTAGCGGAATTCGTTAACAGATATTACTCCTTCGCTTTTAAATCCGATGTTTACAATAACTTCCCTTTTGTTAAGGGCGACAACGGTACCTTCTACGATCTCATTTTCGATCACCTTGTTCAGTGTCTGAAGATACTGATCTTCTATGACGCTTTTTGGTGTATCGTACACGGTTTCTTTTTCAAAAGCATCCCAGTCAAACTGATCACCGGGTACGGATGCATTGCTGATTTTGTTTTTTGGTTGGGTTTCTTCTACGCTGAGATCTTCTGAATAATCTTCAACCTCATCGTTTCTCCGGATTATGATCTCATCCGGGTCCTGATCTTCCTTCAGGCTCTTTTTTGGGGACAAATCTTTTTCTTTTGCCATTTTGTTTAATTTCAATAAGAATTAGAAAGTTAGACTTTATTTATAATCCCTTTACAAGGGGCTGCAAAAGTAAACGTTATTTTTTAATTATCAAAAGAATGTAACTTTACTGCATCATTTTTTTAGCCCTTTTCTTATGAATAACAACAATTCCGGCATCAGATCATTCCCAAAGAACTATTGGACGGCAATCATTATGGAATTCTTTGAACGGGGAGCCTATTACGGAGTACTTTCCGTTTTATCTGTTTACCTGGTACTTTCCGGTGACGAAGGAGGACTGGGATTCTCCAGGGAAGCAGCCGGCGCCATCATGGGAACGATCCCTCCCCTGCTCTACTTCCTTCCGATATTTGCCGGAGCACTTGCAGACAGATACGGGTTCCGGAATTTGCTGATGGTAGCATTCACTTTTCTGGCAACAGGGTATTTTCTCACCGGCATAACAGAATCCTACGGATTGGTTTTTGCTTCCCTGATAGTCATGGCAATTGGTGCAGGACTCTTTAAACCTGTCATTTCCGGGACTATCGCACACGCAACAAATGAAAAAAACTCTACACTGGGATTTGGGATATTTTACTGGGCTATCAATCTGGGAGCTTTTCTTTTTCCGTTGATCCTGGTCCCCGTGTTAAAAAAGCAGTCTTACACCTATGTATTCTGGATGGCTGCCGCCGCAGGGATTGTGCTGTTGCTTATCAATATTATTTTTTATAAAGAACCTTTGCACAGTCGTTCCAAAGACTCAGTAACCAGGGTCATTAAAGATATGGCCCTGGTATTCAGAGACTGGAAGTTTATTGTTATGATATTGCTGTATTCGGGGTTCTGGATAATGTATTTTCAAATGTACGGCACCGTATTGTGGTATGTGCACGATCAAATGGACATGGCTTCCGTGAATCATGCCGTCAATACAGCATTGGAATGGATCACGAGTAAACCTGCCGGATGGAAATTTGATGTAGAACACGTTACAGTCCTTAATGCCGGGGTCATAATACTGTTGCAATTGTTTGTTTCCAGACTGGTCAATCGTTTTAAAGCCCTGCCTACAATCATAACCGGTATCGGATTGGGAACTCTGGGCATGGGTATACTTGCTGTTTCCGGAAATGCATGGGTATTCATAACGGGCTGTATTGTTTTCACACTCGGAGAAATGACGGCTCATCCTAAATTCAATTCGTTCGTAGGTCTGATTGCTCCTGCAGACAAAAAAGGTCTTTATATGGGTTATTCCTTTTTTTGCAGCGTAATAGGAAGCTTTGTGGGCGGATTTATTGGAGCTCCCCTTTACAATCATTTTGTAGACGGCATGGGCAGGCCTGATATATTATGGATCATATTCAGCTGCATAGGACTGACCAGTGTAGTGGGTCTTATGGTTTTTAACCGTTTTGTAATAAAAAAACATACGTAGATCATGAACATCTCAGAAAAGATTCAGGCACTCAGAATACTTATGCAGGAAGCCGGCTGGGACGCCGCCGTAATTTCCGGGACAGATCCTCACGGCAGCGAATACCTCCCTGAACGATGGCAGCAAAGAAAATGGATTTCGGGTTTTACGGGTTCATACGGAACAGTGGTGATAACACGTGATCATGCCGGGTTGTGGACAGATACCAGGTACTTTATCCAATCCCGGAGGGAACTGGAGGGAACCGAATTTGAATTACATCCTTTACGTGTACCCGAGGCCGTGGACTATCCGGAATGGCTGGCTGCCAACTTAAGCCCGGGAGCTGTTGTGGGCATTGACGGTGAATGTGTAACATACCGGGAGGCAGAGCGTATGAAGAAGGCCCTGCAAGAACTGAACGCCACACTGGACAGCAGGCCGTCTTTTCTCAACGCAATATGGAATGACAGGCCCGGATTACCCATGAATCCGGTTTTTATTCTTGAAGAAAAATACAGCGGAAAATCTACACAAAACAAATTGGAGCGTTTGCGCAAACAAATCAAAGGGCAAGGCTGTACGCATATCATTCTTAACAGCCTGGATCAGATTGCCTGGCTGTTCAATATTCGTTGTCACGATATACCATACAATCCGGTAGCTGTTTCATATGTCCTGGTGGATGAAAACGACTCCACCCTTTTTGTTACTCCCGGGAAAGTAAGTGAAAATGTCCGTAATGTGCTACGGGAACAGGGCGTAGATGTCATGCCATATGATTCCCTCCCCGGTGTTCTTCGATCCCTGCCGGAGGGGACCGGGATAATGGCAGACGGGAACACCCTTAATTACAACGCATTCCATAATTTGCTTGCGCATTGTGCTGTTCATGATCTTCAATCACCCGTACTCCACGATAAAGCCATTAAAAATCCGGTTGAAACCGAGGGCTTCAGAAAAGCATATTTGAATGACGGATTGGCCCTTGAACGGTTTTTTTTCTGGCTGGAAAAATCTCTGGAAAAGGACGTTATCCTTACAGAAACAGATGTCGCAAAAAAACTCTCCTGGATGCGAACACTGGCAGAAGGAGCTATGGGAGACAGTTTTCAATATATCTCGGCATACGGTCCCAACGCCTCGCTGCCCCATTATTCACCGAATCCCGCAACCGCCCTTACGCTCTTGAAAGAAGGGTTGTACCTGATCGATTCCGGCGGACATTATTTATACGGCACGACCGACACTACACGTACGGTTCCACTTGGCCCGTTAACACAGGCAGAACGCGAAGATTATACAGTGGCTTTAAAAGGAATGATAGCTTTGAGCAGGGCTATTTTTCTCAAAGGCACCAAAGGAACCCATTTGGATATGCTGGTCAGGGATCCGTTATGGAGGCATCGCAGGAATTACGGACACGGAACAGGACACGGAACAGGTCATTTTCTTTGTGTTCACGAAGGGCCCCAGGACATCAGAATGACCTGGAGAGATCAGGACATCCTGCCGGGTATGGTAACGTCCAACGAGCCCGGTATCTACCGGGAAGGATCACACGGAGTACGTCATGAAAATGTTCTGTTGTGCCACTTGCTGGAAGAAAATGAGTTCGGAACCTGGCTTGGATTTGAAACATTGACGTTATGTCACATAGAGACATCCCCCTTGCTTGTTTCACTTATGGAACCTTCAGAAATCGAATGGCTCAATGAATACAACAAGTCCGTTTATACAAAACTGGCTCCAATGCTGACTTATGATGAATCAATCTGGCTGAAAATGAAAACCGCCCCGGTAACAGTTTAACGGATCAACCCCCTATCATTGTATCTATTCCGAGCGATTGAAATTTCAAGAGCAGGGAATCTATACTTTCTTTTTTCGGAGTGAAAAAGGATTTCTGAAGTGGCACATTCCCGGTGATAATACGTTTTTGTTTATTCGTTCCAAAACTGTGATACGGAAGCAGATGAATTCCCTGCAAATTTCCGGAACCGCGTAATTCAAGAATAAAACGGATTGTTTCATCAATACCCTGACCGTGGTCGTTTATGCCGTGTATAAGCGGGATCCTTAGAATAAAAGGAATTCCGGAACAGGCCACATATCGCAGATTGTCTTGTATCAACACATTGTCTACGCCCGTTAATTTCTTATGCAGCAAAGGGTCCATTATTTTCAGATCTGCCAGGAACAGACCGGTTAAGGGTATCACTTGACTGACTACCTGCCGGGAAGCATACAGGGAGGTATCCACTGCAGTATGGATCCCTTTTTCTTTACATTCCTTAAGCACACTCAATAAAAAAACAGGTTGAGCCAGTGGTTCACCCCCGGTAAATGTTACTCCACCCCCGGAACGGTCAAAAAATGGTTTTTCCCTGAGGACGATATCCATAATCTGACCGGCGTCCATATACTTTCCACACAATTCCAGTGCCCCCGACGGACAATTCTCATATATGGTATGATCCTCGCAGGCATTGCATCCCAGGCAACGGGACTTATTGAAAATGAGCTGCGGTTGGGGATCTATCCCCTCCGGGTTGTGACACCATTGACAGGATAACGGGCACCCTTTAAAGAACAGACTAAGACGAATACCCGGACCGTCATGAATGGCATACCGTTTAATATCAAAAATGCATCCCTTAGCAGACATGATCTCAGAATTCCCGGTTCATAGTCCGGCAAATAATATCTTCCTGTAAAGCCGGTGCCAGATGGTTAAAATAGTCACTGTACCCTGCAACACGCACCATCAGATCCCGGTATGATTCGGGTTCTTTTTGAGCCTGCCGGAGTGTTTGGGTATCCACTACATTAAATTGAATGTGATGACCTCCGGATTCAAAATAACACCGGATCAGGAATGCCAGTTTTTCCAGGTCCCTGTCCGTTTTCATCATTGAAGGAGAAAAACGCTGATTGAGTAAAGTTCCCCCTGATTTTTCCTGGTCCAGCCTGGCTAAAGAACGCATAACGGCTGTCGGCCCGTAAATGTCGGCTCCGTGCGAAGGAGAGGTTCCGTCGGATAATGACCGTCCTGCCAGGCGTCCGTTTGGCAATGCTCCGGTAACCGATCCAAAATAAACATGACAAGTGGTCGACAGCAAATCCATATGAAAAACGCCGCCCCGGGTATTGGGTTTACCTTCTATAGCACGGAACATATCTTCATACAGTCTCACGGCCAGGCTGTCAGCATAATCATCATCATTGCCGAAAAACGGGGTTTTGTTGAGCAAATACTGCCGCATAGGTTCATTATCCCTGAAGTTCTGGGATAATACGTGCAACAATTCCTGCATAGACCACTTCCGGTCTTCATATATATGCTTTTTGATGGCAGACAGGCTATCGGTCACAGTACCCAGTCCGGTACATTGAATATACGAGGTGTTGTACCTGGGACCTCCGTCATAATAATCCTTTCCTTTCTCTATGCAATCATCTATCAACACTGATAGAAAAGGAGCAGGCGTCATTTGGGCAGTCAGGCGCTCAATATGGTCATTTACCCTGATCTTTGTATCAATGACATAATTAAGCTGCTTAATGAATGCTTTGTATAAAACATCAAAAGTGTCAAACATAGTGGAATCTCCGGTTTCCGGGCATACCTTTTTTCCGGTTACGGGATCCGTCCCATTATTGAGGGTGATTTCCAGGATCTTTGCTACGTTCAGGTATCCTGTTAACAAATAAGCTTCTTTACCGAAAGCACCCACTTCTATACAACCACTGCAACCTCCTTCCCGGGCATCCCGGATGGTTTTACCCTGCCTTGTCAATTCTTTGATATAAACATCGGGATTGAACAGCGAAGGATAACCGTATCCTTTTCGTATAACCCGGCAGCTTTCCAGTAAAAAACGGTTAGGAGTGCAAGATGCAATATGTGCCGAGGCTCCGGGCTGAAGAAGATGGAGTTCTCCCAATGTCTCAAGCATAATATACGATACCGGATTCACGGCGTCTGTTCCATCCGGTCTTACCCCTCCAATATTGATGTTTGTAAAATCATTATACGTGCCGCTTTCGCGTGCCGTAACACCTACCTTTGGCGGAGCCGGATGGTTGTTGACCTTTACAAACAGACAGGCCATCCATTCGCGGGCTTCATCTTCCGTTAGAGTTCCTGAAGCGATCTCCTTCCGGTAAAAAGGTTCCAAATGCTGGTCCAGATGCCCGGGATTCATGGCATCCCATCCATTCAGTTCCATTATGGTTCCCAAATGTACAAACCAATACATCTGTATGGCTTCCCGGTACGTAGCAGGAGCATTGGCAGGTACGCGCCGGCAAATGGCTGCAATGCTTTCCAATTCTTCAGCACGAATTACATCACCGCGTGCCCTGCAATCCGCCGCCTTGTCCAGTGCCAGGGCAGCATGACGTTCAGCAAAGATCACAATTGCTTCACAGGCAATATCCATAGCCTGCAGCGTTTCCCTTTTCTTTAGTGTTTCAGGATCATCATCCGCATTTATTCCGGCCAGTACTTCTGCTATCCGGCGACGGAAATCATTCATTCCGTATTGGTAGATCTTCCCGTCCAGGGCAGTATGTCCCGGTGCCCTTTGTTCCGCAAACTCGGTAAAAAGGCCGATTTCATACATCTGTTTCCAGTCTGCAGGCAATACAGAAAAGATTTTTTCTCTCAGTGTCATCCCTTTCCAAAAAGGGATGATCTCATGGCGATATACAAGGATGTCTTCCTCCGAAACCGAATAACGCTGAAGTTCCCTGGTATTGAGAATACGGAGGTCCTGTTCACTGTGACAAGTCAGTTCAGGATAAGTAGGTACGGCTTTGGGACACGGTCCGCGTTCTCCCACCAACAGTTCCCTGTCTCCTATATAAATGGTCTGCCTTGAACATAATTCTCTGAAAGATAATGCCCTTAAAATTGGAACGGGATATTTTCCTTCGTTATTTTTGTAAAATTCGGTCAGGATACGTGCCCTCTCAATACTCAAGGACGGTTCAGTCAGGAACGATGTTTCTCTTAAAAATGCAACTCTTTCACTAATTGCTAAGCCGGGTTTCATTTGATCATTTTTCTTTTTCGGAACAACCATATGGCCATAACAACGGTCAACAGCATAAGGAACAACAATACGGCAAAATCCCACCATTTATTTTCAGAAATGATGGGCAATTTAACATTCATCCCGTAAATGCTGGCGATGAGCGTGGGAGGCATCAACAACAAGGATACGAACGTAAATACCCGCATCAATTTATTCTGTTCCAGGTTAATAAGACCCAATGCCGTATTTTGCAGGTATTCCAGACGTTCAAAACTGAAATTGGCGTGATGGATCAGAGAATCCACGTCTTTGTTCAGAACCTCCAGCTTGGAGTATACATCCCTGGGGAATTTGTCGCTTTTAAGGATCCCGGACAAAACTCTTTGTTTATCCACACCGTTCGCCCGGATTACCATTGTATTTTCCTGCAATTGATTCACATCCAAAAGAAAGTTCTCACCCATGGACTCACCCAGGTCAATACGCCTTGAGAGTTGTGAAATCTCCTTGGACAGAATCTCCACCAGGTCTGCATCCACATCGATCCTGTTTTCCAGGATGCTTACCATTATATGATACCCCGTTGGAAACAGCCGGTAATTGTTTAAAAGTTTTCGTTGTACTTCGGATAAAGTTCTGAGTGGTGTATGACGTAATGTGACCAGGATACTCTCGGACAGGATAAAAGAGACCGGTTCGGATGAATAATCGTCCGGTCCCGGAATCAAAAAGTTGGTATTAGCAAATATGGTGGTTTCGGTTTCAAAATACCTGGAAGAAGATTCAATTTCTTCTGCCTGCGCCCTGCTTTGCAATGTCGTATCCAGGAATTCTTCGGCCGCACGTTTTTCTTCTCCTGTGGGATCGTGCAGATCAATCCATAAAACATCATCCAATCCCAGTTTATCCAGGATCTTTACTTCATTGTCGCTTAAGACTTGTCCTTTTGATTTGTAGAAAATTTCGATCATAATACGAAGATTGAAAGGTGAAACATTCGGGTGCAAACGTTTACCTTCTACTTCGCGGCTTTGATCTTACTTTATGAGCAATTCGCCAGCAGGCCCATGAACTTCCTGTATGTTTTATACCTATATGCATACCCATGTTTTTAAGTCCTTGCAAGCGAGGGATTATATGGTTATTTAACCGTCCGGCATCTGCTCTGATAGAATAATTTTTGCAAATGTAACTTTTTTTTTCAAACAAACATCAGTTTGCAATCCGGGTAGTTTTTTCACGGAATAGCCACATCCCGATAAATGTCAGTAACCCGTTGACAATTAATATGGTGAAGCCCAATCCAAAATCAAACCATGTCTTAAGTGCCAAATCTGCCAGATAACACAAAACCGGTGAGGCCAAAGCAATGTAGGGTGCCACCCGGTCACGGACCCGGTATTTTGTAAGGATCCCGAAGAAAAAGAAGCCCAACAGGGGTCCGTAAGTGTACGCTGCAAGCAGGTATACCAGGTTTATGATAGCTTGATTGTTTACAGCAAACAGGATCAGTATAATGAAGAAAAACAGAACCGCAAACGATGCGTGTGTGATCTTGCGTATCCTGTCTTTCCTTGCCTGTGCAAGGTCTTCCCTTTTGTTAAATCCCAGGAAATCTATGCAAAAAGATGTGGTCAGTGAAGTCAATGCGCCTCCTGCACTCGGGTATGAGGCCGATATCAGTCCAATAATAAAGAACAGTCCCACGCCCAATCCCAGGTACTGGGAAGCGATAACGGGAAAAAGCTTGTCTGTTTGTGCTTTGGTGAACACCCCGGCAGCATCTGCCAATCCTATGCCTTCCATACCGCCCAGTTTTTGACTAACGAAAATGGCCATGACCGCTCCCAAAAAAAGGAACATTATATTGACCACGACCAGAATGATGCTGGTTGAGTAAATATTCTTTTGTGCCGATCCTATGTTTTTACAGGAAAGATTCTTTTGCATCATCTCCTGGTCAAGACCGGTCATCACAATGGTAATAAATATTCCGCTGATAAACTGTTTAACAGCATTGTTGGATGCACTCCAGTCCCAGTTGAACCATCTGGAATAATCGGTCGCGGTTACCGCTTTTGTCATTTCTGCAAAATTCCAGTCCATACGATTGGAAATTGAAATGACTGTAAGGACAACCGCCAGGAGCATAAAGGTCGTTTGCAAGACATCGGTCCATATAATGGTTTTAACTCCTCCCTTGAATGTGTAAAGAAAAATGAGGAACATAAATACCGCTGCCACGACCCAGAAAGGAACAGACCCGGGAGGCAGAAAAGTATGTAAAACCAGCACCACCATGAATATTCTTACGGCAGCTCCCAAAACGCGTGATACCATAAATACGGCAGCCCCCGTTTTATAAGTGCTGAACCCAAACCGGCTTTCCAGGTATGAGTAAATGGAAGTGACATTCATTTTGTAATACAGGGGCAGCAAGACTTTGGCAATAACCACATAACCAATAACAAACCCAAGCACCAACGGCATGTAGAAAAAGTTCTCATTCATTACATTACCCGGTACCGAAATAAAGGTGACACCGCTTATGGACGTTCCTACCATACCATAGGCCACAATAGGCCAGGGAGATTTTTTATTGCCCAGGAAATAGGAATTGCTGTCGGCCTTTCGCGAGGTTATCCAGGACACAAGAAAAAGCAGGGCCGTGTACACTGCAAAAGCCGTCAACAGCCAGGAAAGGGGAAAAGTATGTTCCATAGGTAAAAAATAGGTTATTCAGGTTTAAAGAGTTGTCTGTTTTCAATGGATCTTCCCAATGTCAGTTCATCGGTATATTCCAACTGATCGCCAAAGCCTACACCACGGGCAATTGTCGTTATTTTCAACTGATAGGTAGTCATTTTCTTGTAAAGGTAAAAGCAGGTGGTTTCTCCTTCCATAGTCGTGCTTAAGGCCAGGATCACTTCACGGACGTTCCCTTTTTCCAGTCTTTCCAAAAGAGGCTCCACGGCAAGATCGGCAGGGCCTATACCGTCAATGGGAGAAATGATCCCCCCCAGGACGTGGTAGAGTCCTTTATAACGGCCGGTATGCTCTATGCTCATCACGTCCCTGACATTTTCCACCACACAGATAGTCCCTTTGTCCCGTTTGGGATCCGAACAAACCGGACATACGGGAGCATCCGATATCATCCGGCATTGCGAACAATACACAACCTTTTGACGCAGATCAGTAACCGCTTCTGCCAGACTGTCAGCTTCTTCCCGTGGCTGACGCAGTAAATACAACGCAAGCCTGAGGGCAGATTTGGGTCCGATCCCCGGAAGCCGGGAAAAGGCATCAACTGCTTTTTGGAGTAATTCAGAATTGTAACGGGGTTCAAACATCCTGTTCTTTTTTGAATGCTTCCACAGCTTTACGAACTTTTCCGTATTTCATTAAAAGGGCGTGTGCTTCCTGGTAATCTGTTATACCGGTATCTTCCATGATCATTTTTGTGCCCCTGTCTACGAGTTTTGCGTTGGTCAGCTGCATATCCACCATCTTATTGCCGGCAACACGACCCATACGTATCATTACCGCTGTGGATATCATGTTCAGGATCAGTTTCTGTGCCGTACCGGACTTCATACGAGTGGACCCGGTAACAAACTCGGGACCCACCACGGCAACAATGGGTATCCCGGCTTCCTGTGTAACAGGCGAACCCGGATTGCATGTGATGCAGGCCGTCAGCAATCCCTGCCGGCGTGCATTACGCAATGCCCCTATAACATAAGGTGTCGTTCCGGAAGCAGCAATTCCCACCAAAACGTCGTTCTCCCCAATATGGTAAGAAAGCAATTCTTCCCAACCGGCTTCCATACTATCTTCGGCCTGTTCCACAGCACGGCGGATAGCTGTATCTCCTCCGGCTATTAGTCCTATGACCAGGTCGTAGGGAGCTCCGAAAGTAGGAGGAATCTCAGATGCATCCAGAATTCCCAAGCGCCCGCTTGTACCTGCTCCAATATAAAAAAGCCTTCCCCCTTCCTGCATGCGGGGAACTATGCCTTCCACCAGTTTTTCTATATCCGGGATACAGGGTTTTACGGCCTCAGGCACCGTATGATCTTCCCTGTTAATATTCTCCAATAATTCCCTGACGGGCATTTTTTCCAGGCGATCGTAACGTGATGCCTGTTCAGTAATGTTTTGTATCATTTCTCTTTACTGATCAAATCTTTGTGATAGGAAACCAGCCCTTCCACGGGTGTGCGGACGATTTTTCCGATCCTCATCCCGTTACGTGCAGCGGCGGCTTCCACCTGATCCCTGAAATAATGAGCTACCGAGCCGACAATATTCACAGGATACGTTTTGTAATCGTAATGTATGATGTTGCGCAAAAAGAATTCATCGAAAGCTTCTGCCAAAAATTTCTGTATATAGGGATGCGTATGATGTTCTCCCAGGAATAAAGTAAAAGAAGCGAGGAACCGATTTGGCATAGGTTGCCTGTAAACCTTTTCAATAATATCCAGAAGTCCCAGTTTGTATTGTTTTTCAAAAGCATCGCGGAGATCCTCAGGCAACATTCTTTTTAAGTAATCCGAGACGAGTCTTTTGCCGAGTACCGCTCCGCCGCCCTCGTCGCCTAATATGTACCCGCAGGCCGGAACGTTGTCCGCAATTTTTTCTCCGTCGTAGAAACACGTATTGGCTCCCGTTCCCAAAATGGCCACTATACCTTTTTCATGCCCGCATACACAACGGGCTGCAGCCAGAAGATCCGAGTTTGCCTCAACTTCACATCCCGGAAAAACCCGGTTGAAACAACGGGTAAGGATATCTATTTTATCTTTTCCGGCTACCCCGGCCCCATAAAAAAACACCTGCTCCACATTGCCTTTGATGCCAGGTTTGAGACTGTATTCCAAAGTCCGGTAAATTTCTTCTTCCGATACAAAAAAAGGATTGATCCCAATAGTCTGAATGGCCTGTACCGTACCGTCCTTATGAAGGATTCTCCAGGCTACTTTGGTGGATCCGCTGTCGGCAATTATTATCATGTTACCCTTGTTTAATGAGGGTACAAATTTAGATAAATTGGCAAACAAATTGCTATCTTTGTAAGATAAACAAGCAATTTTGATGATTACTAAAGAATTTCTGAATCCTGAAAGTATTGTTGTCGTTGGAGGTTCCGATGACTTTCAGAAACCCGGAGGTAAAGTATTAAAAAATTTAAAAGACACCGGTTATCCGGGCCGTCTTTATGTTGTCAATCCAAAAGCCGACACCATACAGGAACTGCCTTCCTACCGCCGCGTGGATGACGTCCCCCGGGCAGATGTGGCCATACTGGCCATTCCGGCGACCTATTGCCTGCATACCGTAGAAGTGCTTTGTTCGGAAAAAAACACCAAAGGCATCATTATTTTTTCGGCAGGCTTTTCGGAAGAAAGCCCGGAAGGGGCAGAAATCGAAAAGAGAATACGCCTTGTAGCCGATCGTTACGGAGCGACTTTGATAGGTCCTAATTGCGTAGGCTACATGAACGAACATTATGCGGGAGTTTTTACAACCCCCATTCCCCGGTTTATCCCCGACAGCATAGACCTGATCTCGGGATCCGGGGCCACGGCGCTTTTCATAATTGATGCCGCTGTGCAACTGGGTATCCCGTTTGCCAATGTATTCTCGGTTGGCAACTCGGCACAGATTGGCGTGGAAGAAGTCCTGGAATTTCTGGATCAGAGTTATGTTCACGGGAAAAGTGCCCCGGTGAAACTCATCTATGCCGAAAGCATAAAAAAGCCTCTCAAGTTATGGAAACACGCCGCTTCCCTTTACAGCAAAGGTGCTCGAATAGCGGCCATAAAAGCCGGATCTTCAGAGGCCGGGAGCCGTGCAGCATCTTCACATACAGGTGCCCTGGCAAGCCCCGACTCAGCCGTTAACGCACTTTTTGAGAAAGCCGGGATCATACGTTGCAACGGCAGGAACCAGCTATTGACCGTAGCGTGTATTTTATTGAAAGGCATACCCAAAGGCAAAAATATGTGCATCATTACCCACGCAGGCGGTCCGGCCGTTATGCTCACAGATGTACTTTCAGAAAACAAGATAAATGTTCCCCCTATAAACACTGAAAAAGGGAAAAAACTAATGGAAAAGTTGTTCCCCGGATCTTCAGTGGCCAATCCCATCGATTTCCTGGCTACCGGAACGGCTAAACAACTTGGAGATATCATAGATTTTGTGGAATACGACTGTCCCGGAATGGACGGAATGGCCGTGATATTCGGGTCTCCGGGACTGACTCCCGTCTTTGACGTATACGATCTGCTGGACAAAAAAATGGCCGAGTGTACCAAACCCGTCTACCCCATCTTCCCTTCCGCTCTAAACGTCAGGGAAGAGATACTGGAATTCCAGAAAAAAGGAAGGCTCTATTTTCCGGATGAAGTTGTATTTGGATCGGCATTGGCAAGAGTCCTGAACACCCCTGCCCCGGTCCCTGAAGAGACAGACCTTCCCCGAATCGATCAAAAAGCCATCCGTTCCATAGTTAACAATGCCCGGGACGGGTATCTGACCCCAAATGAAGTCAGCGCACTGCTGGATGCCGCAGGTATATCCCGGGCCGGGGAAGCCACGGCAGACAATGAAAAGGATCTGGTCATAGCCGCGGAAAAGGTCGGTTATCCCCTGGTAATGAAAGTAGTAGGACCCGTTCATAAATCAGATGTCGGAGGGGTCCGACTGAACGTTACGGACAAACAGACACTCCTGTCCAATTTCAGGGAAATGATGACTATTAAGGATACCACCTCAATATTGCTTCAATCCATGCTTAGCGGGAGGGAACTTTTTATAGGGGCAAAAAAAGAACCTACATTCGGACATACCGTAGTGTGCGGTCTTGGTGGCATATTTGTGGAAGTACTGCGCGATATCAGTACAGGTCTAAGCCCTGTCTCCCGCGAAGAAGCCCGGAAAATGATCTGCAACCTGAAAGGGTACGGCCTGATCCGGGGAGTCAGGGGACAGGAAGGAGTCAACGAAGACCTGTTCACAGAAGCCATTGTAAGGGTCTCTGCATTGTGCACCTGTGCACCTGAAATTGCAGAAATGGATTTGAACCCGCTTTTGGGAACAGCACATAATGTGACAGCCGTTGACGCCAGGATAAGGATTTCACGAACATGATAAAACGACTGGCAGCTTGGTTTAAAAATTTGCCTGCACATATGCAGGTCATGGTCATCCTGATACCTCTGCTTCTGTTGGCCATACTCCTTAGCCTGGACAGGATACTGGAGGGCATTACGAAAGGATTTTTGTATTTTAACCGATAAAATGTAAGGTATTTTAAATTTTTACTATACATTTGTAAGATTTTTAAGCAATCAACTAATAATTATAAAATAATATGGCATTCAAAGGCGCTATTGTAGTAGACACAGAAAAATGTAAGGGATGTGGTGTATGCGTAGTCAATTGCCCTACACAGACCATTGCCCTGGCCAAAAAAGTAAACGGTAAGGGATATCCCTATTCCTACATGGAACATCCGGACAAATGCATAGGTTGCGGTAATTGCGCAATAGTTTGTCCGGATACAGTGATCACTGTATACAAAGTTAAAATTTAAGAAAAGTAATACTATGGCAGAAAAATTATTGAAGAAAGGGAATGAAGCCATTGCCCTGGCCGCAATCCGTTACGGTGCGGACGGGTACTTTGGTTATCCCATTACCCCCCAAAGCGAAGTGATGGAGACCCTGATGGAAGAAATGCCCTGGGAAACCACCGGTATGGTAGTTCTTCAGGCTGAAAGCGAAACATCATCCATCAATATGCTGTACGGAGGTGCCTGCTGCGGGAAGAAAGTCATGACATCTTCTTCCAGTCCGGGCATCAGCCTGATGTGTGAAGGAATATCCTATATGGCCGGTGCGGAACTTCCGTGCCTGCTTGTCAATGTTATACGCGGCGGCCCCGGACTGGGCACCATTCAACCTGCCCAGGGTGATTATTTTCAGGCCGTAAAAGGCGGCGGACACGGCGATTACAAGATCATCGTGCTGGCCCCCGCTTCCGTACAGGAAATGTATGATTTTGTGGGACTCGGCTTTGAACTGGCTTTCAAATACCGTATTCCTACCATGATCCTCTCCGACGGAGCCATCGGGCAAATGATGGAGAAAGTGGAATTGCGTGATCCCGTCAGACGACTGACAGACAAAGAAATAGCCGAAAAATACGGGCATTGGGCAACAGTGGGAAAACCGGCAAACCGGAAAGGGAATATCATTTCGTCCCTGTCACTGGCAGCTTCGGAAATGGAAGCCATCAACCTCAGGCTGCAGGAAAAATACAGGACCATTGAAAAGAACGAGATCCGTTTTGAAAAAACCCTGTGTGATGATGCCGAGTACCTGCTGGTGGCCTTCGGAAGTTCTTCCCGGATATGTGAAGGCACCGTGGAAATTGCCCGTGAAAAAGGGATCCGCCTGGGATTGCTAAGACCCATAACCCTGTTCCCCTACCCGACACCCGTAATTAAGGAGATGTTGCCGCAACTCAAAGGCATCATGTCGGTAGAATTGAATTCCGGGCAAATGGTAGAAGACGTCAGACTGGCGGTTAACGGAGCGGTTCCCGTAGAATTTTACGGACGTATGGGAGGATCCATTTTCTCCCCCGAAGAAGTATTCAAAGCCTTTGCCGAAAAATTCAACCTTTAATTGAAGATCATTATGGACATTAACGAAATAATTAAACCCGAAAACCGGGTATACCAAAAAAGCAAAGTGCTTACAGATACGGTGATGCACTATTGCCCGGGATGCAGCCACGGTGTGGTACATAAATTACTGGCCGAGGTGATCGAAGAACTGGACATACAGGACAAAACCATAGGGATATCTCCCGTGGGATGTGCCGTTTTCGCCTACAAATACCTGGATATAGACTGGCAGCAGGCCGCCCACGGAAGGGCCCCCGCCCTGGCAACCGCTACCAAACGATTGTATCCGGATAAATACGTCTTCTCTTACCAGGGAGACGGAGACCTGGCGTCCATCGGAACAGCAGAGATCATACACGCATGCAATCGCGGAGAGAATATTGTTGTGATTTTTATCAACAACGCCATTTACGGTATGACCGGAGGACAGATGGCCCCGACGACCCTGATAGATATGAAAACGTCCACGACACCTTACGGAAGAAAAGCCGAGTTAAACGGATATCCCCTGAAGATCACCGAGTTGGTGGCTCAGCTGGAAGGGACCTGCTACGTCACCCGCCAGGCGGTAGAAAATCCTGCCAACGTGCGAAAAACCAAAAAGGCCATCCGGAAAGCATTTGAAAACTCGGCGCAGAAAAAAGGCACTTCCTTTGTAGAAATTGTATCTGCCTGCAACTCCAACTGGAAGATGCCCCCTGTAGACGCCAATAAATGGATGGAAGATAACATGTTCCCGTTTTATCCACTGGGAGATATAAAAGACAGATAATATGAAAGAAGAATTGATTATAGCCGGTTTCGGAGGACAGGGAGTCCTCTCTATGGGTAAGATACTTGCCTATTCAGGAATCATGCAGGACAAGGAAGTAACCTGGATGCCTTCATACGGTCCTGAAATGCGGGGAGGAACAGCCAACGTCACCGTAATTATAAGTGACAAACGCATCAGCTCACCCATTCTGCAATGGTGTGACACTGCCATAGTGCTGAATCAACAGTCAATGGATAAATTCGAACCCATGATCAGAAAGGGAGGTCTTTTGCTTTACGATCCCAATGGTATTTCCCGCCACCCTACCCGCAAAGACATTAAGGTTTATTCCATTGCGGCTACCGATCTGGCCAACCGGATGGAAATGTCCAGGACATTTAACATGATGGTTCTGGGAGCTTACCTGAAACTCAAACCCATACTGGATAAAGAGAATGTTCTGAAAGGCCTGAAAAAGTCATTGCCTGAAAGACATCATCACCTTATCCCGCTCAATGAAAAGGCGATAGAGGTGGGAAAAGAACACGTTAAAGAGGTCATTTAGACCTCTTTTTTTATTCATTAAAAAAGCATTATCTTTGCTTAACGGTATAAAAAGATGAAACCTCAACACGCAGCCATTATAGACCCGTTAAAGCAGAAGATAGAAACCCTTATTTCTCTGCATGAAAGGGCGTTGACGGAAAACCGTGAATTGAACAACCAATTACAAACTATTAGCGAAGAACTAAACAGATATAAAAAAGAAAAAGAAGACTTAGAAAACAAAGTGCAAAAACTCCAGATGGCCGGAGCTTTTCAGTCATCGGGTGAAGATGCAAAGGAAGCAAAACAGAAAATCGGGAAGTTGATCAGGGAAATTGATAAATGTTTAAACATGCTCAACCGGTAGAGCACAACAATGAGTGAAGAAAAATTATCCATAAAGATCAGTATAGCGGATCGTTATTACCCACTACGCATAGCGTCCGAAGACGAGGAGATGGTTCGTGCAGCGGCTTTGCGCATCAATCAGAAGATTGAACAGTTCAGCGTAAAGTATTCCGGACAGGACACCCAGGACGCACTGGCCATGGCAGCCCTTCAGTTTGTACTGAGCCTGCTGAAATACGAAAAAGATAACGAAACGAACGAGATCATTACCGAGATTGCAACACTGGATAATTTTTTAGGAGAATACCTGGAAAGATAAATTTTGACCCGTTACATACCAAGCTCTTTGCGAAACTCAACACTTTAAACTTTATGGAGTGTCTTGACTGTTAAAAACAGGCCCCTTTGTTACCCTTCGGGGAATTCCGGTTACGGGACGTGGGAAGTTTGCAACAAAGCTCAGATCCTCCAAATCCTGCTTATCAGGGTTTTTGCTAAACAGCGGTATGTTAACGGGTTTTTTATTTTATTATGAAGACAACTAACAAACATATATATACTAATTACACTTATGAACAACACATATATTACCATTGCTATATGCATCATCGCCGGCCTTGTGACCGGCTTTGTGCTGGGATACACATACTTCAGGGCTGTCGTCCTGAAAAAGAGGGCTAAAATTCTTCTCAAAGATGCCGAACTGGAAGCCGAAAACATAAAACGCGAGAAAATCCTCCAGGCCAAAGAAAAATTCCTGCAATTAAAATCTGACCACGAACAGCTTATATCAGAAAGAAACAACAAGATCGCACAGGCAGAGAACAAGCTGAAACAGCGAGAAATTGCGATGAATCAGCAAAACGCCGAGATGCAGAGAAAACACAAGGAAGTCTCGACCCTGAAAGACACCCTGACGGCCCAGATGGAATTGGCAGAAAAGAAGGTGGAAGAATATGAAAAACTGCGCCAGCAACAAATCGAAAAAATTGAGAGCATGGCCAATATGTCTGCAGAAGACGCCAAGGCTTTGCTCATTGAAAATATGAAAGAAGAGGCTAAAAGTCAGGCTATGTCCTATATAAGTGAGGTAATGGACGAAGCCAGACTGACAGCCGGGAAAGAAGCCAAACGCGTGGTTATCAACACCATTCAGCGTGTAGCATCGGAAACTGCGATTGAAAATGCCGTAACGGTTTTCAATATTGACAGCGATGAGATCAAAGGCCGTATCATAGGACGGGAAGGCAGGAACATTCGTGCCCTGGAAGCCGCTACCGGTGTAGAGATCGTAGTAGACGACACCCCGGAAGCCATATTACTCTCGGCTTTTGACCCCGTTCGCAGGGAAGTGGCCCGCCTGGCATTGCACCAATTGGTGACCGACGGCCGCATACACCCGGCACGCATTGAAGAAGTAGTAGCCAAGATCCAAAAACAAGTAGAAGAAGAGATCATTGAGACCGGTAAAAGGACTTGCATTGACCTGGGTATACATGGCCTTCACGCCGAATTGATCCGGCTGGTAGGAAAAATGAAATACCGTTCTTCTTACGGACAAAACCTGTTGCAACACTCCCGCGAAGTGGCCAACTTATCTTCCATCATGGCCTCCGAACTGGGCCTGAATACAAAACTGGCCAAGAGAGCCGGATTGTTGCACGATATCGGGAAAGTGTCCGATGAGGATCCCGAGCTTCCCCACGCAGTTCTTGGCATGCGGCTTGCCGAGAAATACAAGGAAAGACCGGAAGTATGCAACGCCATTGGAGCCCACCACGAGGAAACAGAAATGACGTCTTTGATAGCCCCGCTGATACTGGTCGGGGATGCGATCTCCGGAGCGCGTCCGGGGGCACGCAGGGAAGTTATTGAGTCTTACATCAAACGCCTTAAAGGCATGGAAGACCTGGCACTGGATTACCCGGGTGTTACCAAGACATATGCCATTCAGGCCGGAAGGGAATTACGCGTTATTGTAGGATCCGAAAAGGTTAGTGATCAGGATGCCGAAAGGCTTTCTCATGACATCGCACAAAAGATACAGGACGAAATGGTATATCCCGGACAAGTCAAAATTACTGTCATCAGGGAAACCAGGGCGGTTAATTACGCCAAATAAAACTTACCCGGAGAGGTCCTTTGTAGGGCTCATCCCCGGTACGTATCACATAACGAAAAGGACCGGGACGTTTTTTGACTACCGTATCGTAAGGTATCCAGGCATTATCCCAGATAAATATCCGGTACTCTCCTGCCGGCAGTATTGAGTGGCGGTAAAGGGTCCTTTTGCCTCTGACAGTTCCTTCCAATATATGTCTGCCGGGTACATCCCAGCGGAAATAATCCGATACGGCACGTAAAAGGTACTCACCGTTCTCTTTTAGGGACTCAACGGTCACCCATTCATTATCCGGATTCTGGTTGTAATAGGAATACGGCATTTCAAGGGTCAGGGCCAGCGTTTGGCCTTTAGTCCTGTCCCATATCCATCCTTCCACATAACGGGGAGCAGGAGCTGAATAAAACATATCTTCCGGGAAAAAATAGGGATTGTCGTCCGTTGTCAGGTATGCCAGCTGCATGGCATTCCCGTAATATTCAGGATTGGTTGATTCCGCGGTATGAATGTAATAACTTGCTTTGTCGGAAGACTGGGCATGAACGTTCAAGACCATATCAAAAGGTTTTTCCCCCGTGAGGGAATCCATTTTGGCCCGTAACAAGGTTACTTCTACAGAAGTGACGGAGTCCGGATGATCCCAATTGATCTCCTGGTTAATTCCCCGGGCATTGGACCGGGAATAACCTCCGTATACTCCGTCCGGATTGGTGAAAGGAACTATGTAAAAGACCGATCGGCGTCTGTATTCACGACCCGTGGGTGAATCCGCAGTAAGACGGTCCAGCAGCCCGTCAAGCTGCCAGTTTGCAGGCGTTTCACTGGGATGAACCCGTGCGTGTATCCAGATCCTGTTTTTTTGATTTTCCGGCGTTCCCGGATCGGTTATGGTAAGCATTTGAATGGGTAATCCCATCATGCTCAACCCCAAAGTATCCAGGGTAACATAGGATGGAGCGGTCCACTTTTCCAGTTTCTCCTGAAGCATATCCCATCCATAGGGAACAAAATAGGCTATGTACACCGAGTCCCGGTCAAATAACGCGGACACTTTGCGCATAGAAGCCATATAATGCTCAAATCGTTGAAAATGCTCCCCGTCATAGGAAAAGACAGCCCTTTTGGGATCGGTATTCTCAAAATTCAGGTAGATGTGCTTTCCGCGTACATTTTCCATTAAAAAATAAAACCACCTGCCACTGGGCTCCAATTCAGGATTTGCGGGATTGTACGGATCCGGCCTGGAGATTACGCGGTATGAAAGATGCAATACAGAATCTGTCATAGAAGGTCTGACCCAGACCGAGTCAATGAGCTCTACCTCCCCCAGGCACCCCGAATCAAAATTGGCGGAAAATTTAACAGGATCACCTTCCTGCAACCACGTTGCAAGAGAAGTCAGTATAAAAAGCCATTTCATAGCCTTTTAGTTTTGATTGTAATACTTGTAAAACAGGATGATGGATTCAATCCCCTTATGGAACTGGCTTAACAGGTAACTTTCGTTGGGGGAGTGAATGGTATCCCGTTCCAGACCGAATCCCATGAGCAGGGGCGGTGCGTTCAATATGCCCTCCAACTCGGCAAGAATGGGAATGCTTCCACCCCCGCGGCTGGGCACAGGCTCGGTTCCGTATACCTCTCCCACGGCTTTCGCAGCGGCTTTGTATACGGAAGAAGAAATAGGTGCCAGGAATCCCTGACCGCCGTGATGTTCTTTAACTTCCACTTTCACACTTGCCGGTGCCAGTGACTTGAAATGTTCGGCAAAAAGACGGGCAATTTTTTTATGGTCCTGGTTCGGGACCAGGCGCATGGATATTTTGGCGCAAGCATATGAAGGCAATACTGTTTTTGCTCCTTCCCCGGTATATCCGCCCCATATTCCGTTCACATCCAGGCACGGCCGAATACCGGTGCGTTCCAGCGTAGAATAACCGGCTTCCCCGGTGACATCGCCCACACCTATAGATTGTTTGTAATGTTCCGGATCAAACGGCGCACGTGCAAGCATGGCACGGTCTTCTTCAGATAATTCCACCACCTCGTCATAGAAACCTTTTACGGTGACCCTTCCATTCTCGTCAATCAGGCGGGCGATCATGGAACACAACGTATTGATGGGATTGGCAACGGCCCCCCCGTAATGACCTGAATGGAGGTCCTTGTCCGGCCCGGTAACTTTTACTTCCACGTAAGCCAGCCCGCGCATTCCGGTATTGATGGAAGGTACTTTTTCACTGATCATTGTGGTATCCGAAACAAGGATTACATCACAGGCCAGCAGTTCTTTATTTTCACGGGCCCACGCTCCCAGTGAAGGCGAACCTATTTCTTCTTCTCCTTCTATAATGAACTTTACGTTGCAAGGCAGTTGACCGGTAGAAACCAGGTATTCAAATGCTTTTACATGCATAAAAGACTGCCCTTTATCGTCATCGGCTCCGCGGGCGTAAATAGCGCCGTCGCGGATCTCAGGCTCAAAGGGAGCAGATTTCCATAATTCTATAGGGTCAACCGGCTGCACGTCGTAATGACCATAAACCAGGACAGTGGGTTTTTTGGGATCAATGATCTTTTGAGCAAATACTACAGGATGGCCTTTAGTAGGAAAGATCCGTGCCTCATCGGCCCCGGCTTCCATCAAAGAAACTACATATTGCTGAGCGCATTTGTGCATGTCTTCCTTGTGCTCATTTTGAGAACTGACAGACGGAATACGGATCAGTTTAAAAAGTTCTTCCAGGAAACGCGGTGAATTCTTTTCAATAAAGTCTTTGATCTCGCTCATAATATCTTGATTTAAATGATTTTTGTGAGTTTTTCCACTCGTTTTACGGCATACGGCTTTGTAATACGCAACGACTTCCTGTCGGAAGAAGGTGCTTCGTACATAGCATCTACCATAATGGCTTCACAAATGGATCGCAGGCCCCTGGCTCCCAACTTGAATTCTATGGCTGTATCCACTATATACTCCATCACATCTTTGTCTATGGACAATTTGATCCCGTCCAGAGAAAACAAATGCTTGTACTGTTTAACCAGTGCGTTTCTGGGTTTTGTCAAAATATCCAGTAATGCTGCACGGTCCAGCCTGTTCAGGAAAGTAATGACCGGAACCCGGCCGACGATCTCCGGAATAAGTCCGTAAGAACGTAAATCCTGGGGAGCTACGTAACGTATCAGGTTGTCCTTGTCTATAAGGGCGGTTTTTTCTGCCATTCCATACCCGACAACGGCTGTATTCAATCTTTTGGCAATTTTTTTCTCTATTCCTTCAAAAGCACCTCCACATATAAAGAGGATGTTTTTGGTGTTAACGGGGATCAGGTGCTGTTCGGGATGTTTCCTGCCTCCCTGCGGCGGCACATTGACAACAGTTCCTTCCAGCAATTTAAGCAATGCCTGCTGTACGCCTTCCCCGGATACATCCCTGGTGATGGAAGGATTATCGCTCTTGCGGGCAATCTTGTCCAGTTCGTCAATGAACACGATACCCTTCTCGGCCTTGGCAACATTATAATTGGATGCCTGCAACAAACGGGTCAAAATGCTCTCTACATCTTCTCCCACGTACCCGGCTTCGGTCAAAACAGTAGCATCCACTATGGCAAATGGCACGTTCAACATTCGTGCTATAGTATTGGCTAAAAGCGTCTTACCGGTGCCCGTGGGACCTACCAGAAGGATGTTGGATTTTTCAACATCCACATGGTTTTTCCCGTTGGAACGGATCCTTTTGTAATGATTGTAAACGGCAACGGATAGAAATTTCTTGGCTTCTTCCTGCCCGATGACATACTGATCCAAAAATTCATGGATCTCCCTGGGCGTTTTAAGCCGGCTCTCCTCAGGTTGATAAAAGTCCGGATCATCATGATGCTCCGGACTCCCGTACATCTCTTCCAGAACTGCACTCGCATCCCGCAGGCAGTTTTCACAAATGGAGGCATGGAGCCCTGTGATCAGTAACCCTGTTTCTTTGCTGGATTTTCCGCAGAAGGAACAACGGTCCGTATCGAGCGGTTTCTTCTGCATTATTTTTTTGTTTTTCTCAGAACTTCATCCACAATTCCGTATTTAACGGCCTCTTCCGCACACATCCAGAAATCCCGGTCTGCATCCTTTGTGATCTGCTTGAGCGGTTTGCCTGTATGCTCGGCAAGAATCTGGTACAATTGTTTTTGTTGCTCCAGGATCTCTTTGACGGCAATAGCCATATCCGAAGCCTGCCCCTGTACCCCTCCCATGGGTTGATGGATCATCACACGGGAATGAGGTAATGCAGAACGTTTCCCCGGATTGCCCGCAGCCAGGAGCACGGCAGCCATAGAAGCTGCCTGGGCCGTGCAAATGGTTGCCACATCCGAATGTACCAGCTGCATGGTATCGTAAATGCCCAGGCCGGCCGTAACGGCGCCGCCGGGAGAGTTGATGTACATTTGAATGTCTTTTCCCGGATCCACCGAATCCAGGAACAAAAGCTGGGCTTGTACAATGTTGGCTACCTCATCGTAAATGGGAACTCCCAGGAAAAGAATACGATCCATCATTAAACGGCTGAAAACGTCCATCTGGGCTACATTTAGCTGACGTTCCTCAATAATATAAGGAGTTATGGATCCTTCCGGACTGCTGTACAAAGACTGGTACCGTTGCAGACTCAGGCTGCTGATACCTTGGTGCCTGATGGCAAATTTTTCAAATTCCGTCATGGGTTATTCTTCTTTATTGTCGACTGTAACGTTTTCGCGAATATACGAAATTACTTTATTTTCTTCAGCCCTTTCGTACAGATTCCGGGCTTCCTTTTCGTTGGCCAGCATACTTTCAGCATACTTGATCAAATGTTCGTCAGCCACGTCGTTCATACCGTACATGGCAAACTGGTAACGAGCCATTGCCACGGCACTCTGGACCATATCGTCTTTTTCCACTTTGATCCCGGCCGCTTTCATTATGGATTCCCTTACAAGCTGCCAACGGAAATCTTCCAGGAATGCCGGGAAGTCTTTCTCTATCTGCTCCATAGTAAACTTGCCGTCATTGCCTTCGTACAACCAACGTTTGAGCAGATTTTCGGGCAATTTGATGTCAGCCTTGTCCAGAAGTATTTTGCGAACATCCTGAGCGAATTGGTAATTGCTCTCCCCTTCGTGATTCTTTTCTATCTGTTCTTTAACTTTTTCCACAAAAGAATCGTGATTAGTTACGGTCCCTTCCCCGTACAATTTGTCGTACAATTCCTGATTTTCTTCCGCAGATCTGAAACGTTTAATCTCTTTTATGGTAAAGGCAAACTCGGGATCCGGATACTTTTCAAGTTCTTCCGGTTTTACCTGCAACAGCATGGCACGTTCTTCCTCTTTGGCAAAAAGAGTGGTAATATTGGCCTGAACCTCTTCCCCGGTTGTTTTTCCTATGAAGATTTTTTTGTCTTTCAATTTGGGGACTGACTTCAGGTTCAGATAAGAATCTTCAATAACGTTTTCACCTTGCTTGAGATCTACCTTTAAAAAATCTTCCTTTTCTACCTTGTCTACAGGATCCATGGTCCCGTGTTGATTCAGAAGTCCTGTAATATACTCTTCAATCTCTTTTTCAGTAATCGCTTTTTTGACAAGAGGAATATGCAGGTCCTTGTTAATAGGGATATCTACCTTGGGCGCCAGCATCAGGTCAAAAGAAAATGAAAAGTCGACATCGTTGTCCCAGTCGGTTTTCGCCTGCTCTTCGGATGCCAGGGGTTCACCAATAATGCGGATTTCTTCCTTCTCCATATAATCGTTCAAGGCCTGTGAGATGATCGTATTGACCTGTTCCAGCAAAGTAGAACGTCCGTACATCTTCTCCACCATGCCCATAGGCACCATTCCTTTTCTGAATCCTTTGATATCCAACTTTCTGCGGACATCGTTAAGGGCTTTTTTCACCTTTTCTTTATAGTCATTTTCTTCAATAGAAACGGTTACCTGCAAGGAAAGGTCATCAATTTGTTTCTTAGTGATATTCATAGTATTAATCTTATAAGGGGCTGCAAAAGTAGGTATTAATCGTCAAATAACCAATCATTTTCTTACCTTTGCAGGATAGATAGATCATCTAAAACATCAAACATATGAGAGAAAAAATTGTAGCCGGCAATTGGAAAATGAACACCACCATCCGGGAAGGTAAGGAACTTACAGAAAATATTCTTCGCGGTATATCAAGTGTCCCTGCCGGTGTAACGCTCATTGTGGCACCTCCTTTTACCCATCTGAGCACTATTTCAGGGATTATCGGTAATACAAAGAATCCGGGACTGTCGGCACAAAACTGCGCCGCCGGTGAAAAAGGAGCCTTTACAGGAGAAGTTTCTGCCGCAATGCTTGCTTCCGTTCCTTGTCAATACGTAATACTGGGACATTCTGAAAGACGGGAGTATTATGGAGAAACCAACGAGATCCTGCTGGAAAAAATACAACGGGCACTGGCTAACGGGCTCAGACCCATATTCTGTGTAGGAGAAGTGCTGGAGGAACGTGAATCCAATATGCACTTCCAGGTTGTATCTTCCCAGATTCGCGAAGTGCTCTTCAAACTGGATCCCGATGATTTCAAGAAAGTTATTGTGGCTTACGAACCTGTCTGGGCCATTGGCACCGGAAAAACAGCCA
>JAEAME010000072.1_pt1 | contig 151232 bp, 130 predicted proteins | sample 8958731 | NCBI WGS metagenome assembly JAEAME01 (sample SAMN16933194, study PRJNA681113) | bioreactor sludge metagenome | isolation source: anerobic bioreactor sludge (Control) | place: India:Bengaluru | collected 2018-10-24
ATATTACCATCTTAGTATGCTTTATTTATAATCTATGTAAGAAATAAGAGATGCTTCTATAACCCTTATTCATAGATAATTACATTTATACAGCACAAAGATTGTAAATCTCAAAATTAGTGACACTTTAGTGCTGTATCTCTCTTTTTGCATAGTGTTGAGAAATGGAAGGCTTTAGTCAGATCAACAAATGTAAACTTATATACTTACCGGTCATAAATTATGGAATTTGATGCTATAATATTTTTCGGTTTCAGGTAATTGCTATTATATGTATCAATTGTTGTGGTTTCTATGGTATAAAAGGGTATTTAGGTCAATTAATTGCTTTTAATGTAAGGAAATATATCTTGTATTTGCAAAGTAAGAAAAACAGTATTTTGGAGGTTGGGACATGAATACTAGTCTTTCTAGCAAAGGGCAGGTGACACTTCCTGTTTCAGTGAGGAGACAACTCGGGCTTCAGAAAGGAACGAACCTGATAGTCGAAATTCAAAACGGTACAATTGTCTTGATTCCGCAGCGTGGCTTTGAGAATTTGAGAGGATTGTTGAGCGGCAGGAGGGTCTTATGAAAGGTATAGATACTACTATCTTGCTGGCTTTTTTGATTAACAGCCCTCCAGAAGACGCAAAGAAATGCGAAGAACTTTTCATCAGGGTTGCAAAGCGAAAAGAGAAGCTCTACATACCGTTTGTAGTGGTTTTGAAACTTGTGGAAGAACTGGAGAAGAGACTTCTGGAAGATAAAAGTGAAATAATTCCCGTTCTCAGGGACCTCTTTTCTTTGAAAGGAGTCACTTTCGGTTCAAAAAAATTCTTAGACAAGGTCATGGGGATATATCAGGAAAGTGATCTATGCTTTTTAAGTTCTATTATAGTTGCTTCTATGCAAGAAAAGGGGGTAAATCATCTTTATTCATACGATGGAAACTCTCTTTCGTCGTATTTGAGCATCTTCAATCCATAAAAAACATGATTTTATGAGCGGATCATTTACCTGAAAAGGCCGATGTTTGCCGTGTAGAGTTCTTTAAAGATATTTTTTCTCTCTTTCATGTACGAACTGTATTCGGCTCTGGGCTCCACCCGGTCGTACTTTTTCTTTATCTCTTCAACGACTTTTTCGAGAGCCTTACCGCTCGTGGCCGACAGAGCGATCAGGGCGGCACCTGTCGCCGAGTCGTACTGGCGGGGCGAGACCAGCAGCTCGTGATCGAGCACGGTGGCGATCAGCTGTAGCAGAACTTCGCTCCTGGCACCGCCGCCCGAGACGCAGATCTGGTTCGGTTCGAGCGCAGTTCTCTTTATCTCGTCCCCTATCATGCTTATGTCCAGGGCAATGGCTTCGAAAACCGAACTCAAGATCTCTTTTCTGCCGGTTTCCATGGACAGTCCGAAGAGAATTCCTCTGGCTTTGGGGTTGTTGAAGGGGGTGCGCGCTCCTCCAAAGAACGGAAGAAGGCTCATGTTTGAAGGTTCGTATTCCTCCGCTCTAAAACCCGACAGCAGACTCTCTTTCTCGTCCATGTCGAGGCCGAACAGTCTGTCGGTCACCCAGTCGGTGAGGAGGCCGCCGCAGCTGGTAGCGCCACCGGCGGTGAAGGATCCCGGGACGGCACCGGTTTCAACGAATAGGGCGGGCGATCTTACGGGTCTGTCGAGACACTGGATGTAAATCGAGGTCCCTCCCAGCGAGATGGAGACGTTTCCCGGCTCGAGGCAGGCGTTGGTTATGGCGTCGGAGCATGCGTCTCCCGTTCCGGTGAAAACGGGAGTTCCACAAACCAGCCCAGTTTCTTCGCTTGCCCGTCTCGTTACCTTGCCGGTGAGGTCGGTAGCCCATTTTATATCTGGAATTATCTCTGTCGGGAGGTCTGCGTGATCGAAGGGATCCTCGAAAATCTCCAGGGTGTTGAGGTCTATGAGGTTGCCCGCTGAAAGCGAGAAGATATCCGAGGCAAATTGGCCGGTCAATCTGAAGGCTATGTAACCGTTCGCGGTAAGAACCCGGGCCGTCCTTTCGAATATCTGCGGTTCGTTTTTTCTCAGCCAGAGGATCTTTGGAAGGATGGACTGGCTTGAATACTCTGTGTACAGCGGATTGTCTCCGGCCTGTCTCATGAACTCGTTGAGCAGTTCGATCTCTTTAGCGGCCCTCTGATCGATTCCGTACATGAAAGACTTTCGCAGGGGAGTTCCATCGCCCGATACAGGCAACACGTTCGGACACATGGAGCTGAGTCCTATCGCTTTTATGCTCGAGAGGGGGATCTCTTTGCCCGCCATCGCAGTCAGTTTCAGAAAGTCCTGCCACCACACCCGGGCGTCTTGCTCGGGATAGCCATCGTCGGAAAAACTCTGTGAATGATTGACCTTTGCGCTTGCGACAATACGGCCTTCATTGTCTGTGATGGATATTTTGCTAGAAGTCGTACCGATATCGTATCCTGCGAAAAGCTCTCTTTCTTTCACGGCCGATACACCCTCCCTTTCTAGATCGTGTACGTGAATCACGGGTAATGAAGAAAAACGGGGGAGCCTTTGCATTAAAAAAATCCTCGAATCGTATCTACCCCTCGACTCTCGACAGGTGAATGCAACAGGCTCCCGAAAGCGCTTCAGTACTTCTTTCAGTTGGTTATTTCAGATAATCCTGAGCGTTTGCCGAGGTTATAAGCGGGGCGTCCATGTATATTACCCTGACGGCTCCGATGACCTCTTCGGGGCTGTTTCCCTCGACGACTATCTTCTGTATGAGCTCGGCAGCCCTGGTGGCGGAGTCTCCGAAGGGCTGCAGGATCGTGGCTACGACGGCCGTGTTGTTGGCCGCTATCATTCCTATGTTTCTTTCGTTGCCGTCAATTCCGACCACGAACATGTCTTCCTGGGTGTAGCCGGCAGCCCTTATAGCCAGGGATACCGCGTAAGCCGGGTCGTCCCAGGCGCACCAGACGGCGTCGATCTTGTCGCCGTACTTGAGCAGGTACGATTCCATGGTTCTCTGGGCGTCTTCGACGAATCCCGCCGGCGGCAGGTGATGGACTTCGAGCACTTTGATGTTCGGCTCTTCAGTCAGCACAACATCCAGGGCCTTGCCTCTGAAGCGGGTCCCGTAGAATTGATCGAATTTGAACACGATTATATTTCCCTTGTGGTTCAGTCTGTCGACCAGATAGGTGGCGATCTTTGCACCCATCTCCCAGTTGTTGGTGAGAATGTCGGCCGTCAGCAGGTCGCTGTACTCGGAATCGATCCCGATCACGGGGATGCCCGCCTCTTTCGCCGCGGTGAGCGAGGAAGTGAGCGAGCTTGCCTGACCCATGGCGACCACAATAAGGTCTACTTTCTTCGACACGTAGTTTTCCACCAGGTTGTTCATCGTCTCCCAGGAGCCTGCAGAGTTCGAGACGTAGATGGTCCAGCCGTTGGTCTTTGAAATGGCTTCGAGATTTTGGGCGATCGTTGCCTGGGTTACCGCAGAAAGGTTGGCCGCGACGAAGCCGATCTCGACACCGACGGCCAGCGAAACGAGTAACATAATCGCAAGAACAAGAACTACCTTTTTCATAGTTACCACACCTCCTGTTGTTTGCCTTAGAAGCTCTCAGAGTTTCTGAATGAGGTCATCGCGACGGCCAGAATTATGATCGCTCCTTTGGCGATGTACTGAAAGAAATACGAAACTCCCATTATTACAAGACCGTTGTTTATAACTCCGATGATCAAAGCTCCCACGAAAGTCCCCGGTACGTTCGGCCTGCCCACCTTGATCGTGGTCATTCCCAGGAAGGAGGCGGCTATCGCATCCATGAGGTAAGCGTCGCCCGCGGTCGGCTGTCCCGATCCCAGCCTGGAGGCGAGAATACAGCCGGTGAAGGCCGCGAGGGCGCCGGAGATTATCATTCCGATCACGCGGAGAAGCCTGACGTTGATGCCCGACAAAAAAGAGGCCTTCACACTGCCCCCTATAGAGTACATCCACTTTCCCATCTTCGTCTTTTCCATCACGAAGGTGAAGACGACTATGACGGCTGCCATTATGAAAACCTGGACGGGGATTCCCAGGACTCTGTTCTGCGCGATCGCGAGGAAGGAATCGGGGAAGATCCCGTAAACTTCCTGGCCTCTGGTGAACATGAAGTTGATACCGGTCGCGATCGTACCGAGGGCGAGGGTCGCGATGAAGGCGGAGATCTTCAATCTGGTGATCAGGATTCCGGCGATCACGCCGAAGAGCGCGCCCATGCCTACCGTGATGAGTATGGAACCGAACACGCCCAGGCCGTTCAAGATCAGAGAGGTCACTATAACTCCCGAAAGGCTCGCCACCGAAGCGATAGACATGTCGAAATCTCCCGGTATCATGCAGACGGTCATCCCGGTCGCTATTATCGTCAGCATGGAAATATGGGAGAGGATGTTTATGAGATTTCTGGAAGTGAGAAACGTTTCGGTCATTATCGAGAAGAAGACGACTATCCCGATCAAGGCCAGAATAGTGCCGTACTTCTGAAAGAGCAACCCTATCTTATTCATTATTTTTCACTCCTTACGGCGAGGCTGTCGCTGAGCGCATTTTCGAGAATCGAGTGTTGATCGTACTCCTCTCTTTTGAATTCCGCCGTGATCCTCCCCAGGCGCATGACATAGATCCTGTCGGCTATACCCAGCAGCTCCCGGATATCCGAGGAGACGAACAGCACCCCGCAACCCTTCTTCGCGATTTCCTGCATTATCCTGTAAAACTCGCTCTTGGCTCCGACATCTATTCCCTGGGTCGGTTCGTCGAATATGAAGATCCTGGATTCCGGTCCCAGAAGCCATTTCCCCAGAACCACCTTCTGCTGGTTGCCGCCGCTCAGATGAGAGATTATCGTTTTCAGCGACGGCGTCTTTATCTTCAGATCGCTCAATACTTTGCTGGCCCTGGCGTTGGACTCTCTCGAGCTGATCACACCTAACCTGGTCAGCGTCCCAAGGAATGGAGAGGTCAGGTTGTCTATAACCGACATATCCTGGACAACCCCCTCCCTCCTTCTGTCCTCCGGGCAGAGATATACACCGGCCTTCATAGCTTTCGAAGGGCCTTTTATCCTGGTTTTTTCGTTGTTTATGGTTATTTCGCCGCTGTCGATTTCGTGGGCACCGAAGATAGATTTCATGAGCTCCGTCCTTCCCGAGCCGACCATTCCGAAGAAGCCCACTATCTCTCCCCTCTTCACCTCGAAGGAGATATCCTTCAATCCCAGTCTCGCTACGTTGAGCTTCGAAACCCTGAGAATTCCCTCTCCGATCTCCGAAGCTTGCTTGGGATATTGATCTACCAGATCCCTGTTGGTCATCAGCTTTATGAGGTCGCGTGTCGATAGCTCCGAAGAGACGGATGTGCCTTCGTATCGACCGTTTCTGAGGACGGAGATTCTATCGCAGAGATTGAAGACTTCGTCCAGGTGGTGGGAGACGAAGATGATGCTTATGCCGGACTTTTTCAGGTTTTTTAGGATCTCGAAAAGATTATCCGTATCGCTCTGGGTTATCGAGGCCGTCGGCTCGTCTAGAACCAGTACTTTTGAGTTCATGCTCAGCGCCCTGAGGATCTCGACCATCTTCTGCTTGGCAACACTTAGAGTTCCAACCGGAACACGCAGCGGCACTTCGATTCCGTACTTCTCGCAAAGCCTCTTCGTGTTGGATCTGATCTCCCTGCCTTTCAACACCGAAAGCCGGGAAGGTTCCCTCCCCAGCCAGATGTTCTCCTCGGCAGTAAAAAACGGATCCAGAACGGTGTCCTGATAAACTACCCCTACGCCCCTGTGAAGCGCCTCGGAAGGACTGCTCAATTTTACCGGCTTGCCGAACAGTCTGAGCTCTCCCGAAGTCTGCTGAAAGACTCCGGCGAGTATGTTTATGAGCGTGGACTTTCCGGCCCCGTTTTCACCTACCAGTCCATGAATCTCCCCTTCTTCCAGAGCGAAGTCGATATTGTCAAGAGCAACGACCCCGGGAAACTCCTTCCTGACCGAGATCATCTCAACAACTTTCATGACTATCTCCCGAAGCGTTTCGAATAAGCCTCTTCGGCGGGCATGCCGTCGTTGACTATATCCTTCAGAGCCAGCAGCATCTCCACCGGTCTCTCGTGCTGCCAAACGTTTCTACCCATATCGACCCCGCGAGCTCCCGCCCTTGTGGCATTTTCGGCGATCTTCAGGACATCCAGCACCGAATCCATCTTCGGACCGCCGGCTATGACTACGGGTATGCCGGCAGCGGCCTCGATGACCTTCTCGAATTTTTCGTCGCAATAATACGTTTTGACGATATCGGCGCCCATCTCCACGGCAACCCTCACGGCCAGCGAGAGGTATCTCGGATCGGTTTTGCGCTCCCGGTCCTTCCCGATCGCGGTTACGGCCAGCACCGGAAGGCCGAAGGTTTCACAGTCGTCGCACAGCCGGGCCAGTTCGCGTATAGTGGAGTACTCGTTTGGAGTGCCGACGTAAATCGAGGTGGCGACGGCATCGGCAGACAATCTCAACGCCTCGGTCACCGTTGTGGTTATGCTTTCGTTGGTTATATCCTCGCCGGCGATTGTTGCCGCGCCGCTCACCCGGAGTACGATCCCGACGTGCCCGTTCGGTATGTAGCAGTTCTGCAGTATCCCTTTGTTGAGCATTATGGAATCGGTGAACGGTGTGAGTTTGCCTAGCATCTCGGCCGGTCTTTCCAGACCCTGCATGGGTCCTAGAGCCATCCCGTGATCGAGAGCCAGCATTATAGTTTTTCCGGATCTGTTGAATATCCTTGAAAGTCTGTTTGCCTTGCCGAACAACTCACTCACCAACCTTTATTCCGACTTTGATAGATCTGCCTTCTACGGCGTCTTTGAAGGCCTCCTCGAAATCGGAGAATTCGTAGATTCTTTTTGTGAAAGATCTCAAGTCGAGCTTGCCGCTGTTTATAAGCGCGATGGCGGCCATGAAATCCCTAGAGGCAAAGCCCGTTGTACCGGTCAATTTCACACCGTTGTAGTGGATTATATTGGGATCGAAGAGAGCTTTCGTCCCTTTCGAATAGCCGCCGAAGAGCACCATGTTTCCGAACAACTTCACCCGAGGCAGGTATTCATCGATCAATTCGGGAACGGGCGCCGTTAGCACGATCGAGTTGTATTTGCCCGTGTCTTCGCTGGAGGCGGCAAAGCCCAGTTCTTCGGCCAGTTCCAGCCTCTCTTTCCTTTTGTCGGTAATCACCACCGTCTGGCCGTAAACATCCCGCAAGGTTATAGCGTTCAGCATACCCATTATCCCGGCCCCGACGACCAGCGCCGAGTTGCCCGGCTGCAGCTCCATATGTCTGCAAGAGGTCAACGCGCAGGCCATGGGTTCCGCGAGGGCAGCCTCTTTGACCTTTTCTTTCGAAACCTTTGCAACGCCCTTCCTGGCGTAACCGGCGTCGATCGAAAGGAACTCGGTTATGGCTCCGTTGCTGGGAAAGTCTCTGGTTCTGCATCCCTCGGGGTAACCGTTGATACACTGCTCGCACTCGCCGCAGTTCACGAAGGGGGCTACGGCAACGTAATCGCCGACTTCGAACTCCGAAACGTTCCGACCGGTTTCGACTATCCTTCCCGAACATTCGTGGCCCAGTATGGTCGGAGGCTTGATCATCGGGTGTCCCTGCTTGTAGGTCTTTATATCTGTGGAACAAATGAATGAGTAGAGTATCTTGACAAGAATTCCATCTTCTCCGATTTTTGGCTTCTCGACATCTCTAATTGAGATCTTTCCGATTCCTTCGTACATCACTGCCTTCATCCATGCACCTCCTGCTGTGTAACTAGCATCTGGGCCGTCCTTATATCCGTAAAGAGAGTGGTTATGTAGCCTCTTGAAAGGGCTGCCCGTATTCCTTCGACTTTGTGCTCCCCGCCGCTCAGGCAGATCCTCTCGGGAACTTTCAGCAGATCGCCGAAGGGGATTCCCAGAAGGACCTCTTCGATGTTCTGGCAGACTATTTCGCCGCCTTTGCCCATGAAGCGAGAGACTATATCGCCAACGGCGTGCTTTCTGACCAGCTCGAGTATCATATCACCGGGAAGATTTGAGTCGAGAACGGCCGACATTCCGGCCGGGGCTCCCAGACCAAATACGACTGCTTCGAGGTTCGACCACTCGTTGACGGCCGTCTGAACCGACTGTACCTGCTTCATGATTTTCAACTGCTCGGGGTTGTTGAAGATCGCGGGAGCGGCCAGAAAAATAGGGATCGCGCCCAGAGAACCGGCCATTTTTTCGACAATGTTGTTGATCTGATAAGTCTTCTCCGACTGTCCCAGACCCCCGAGGAGCGGTATTATCTTCATCTCGGGAAACCTGGCGAGGTTTTCCGGGAGACTCATTACGGCTTCATAAACGGTCGTCCCCCAGCCCAGCCCGACATAACGTTTGCCTTCTAGAAGCTTGGTTAGGTTCTTCTGGAAGGAGAGAGAGATCCTCTGCTTTATCTCCTTATCGGTGCCCTTGATAGAGGCTACGACATGGGCCTCCCTTATGGCGTATTTCTCGACTATTTCTCTCTCGAGAGAGGAGAGATCGAAAGATTCCGGCCCGACGAGCTCGATCTTCACCATTCCCAGTCTGCGCGCGCTGGTGAGCAACCTGGAGACTTTCGACCTCGAAAGACCCAGTTCGATGGCTATCTCCTCCTGGTTCATCTCGTTGATGTAATACATCTCTGCGGCCCTGTAAGAGAGGCTGACTTCATCCATCTTCATAATCTTACCTCTAGGTGAATACCTCTCTGACTTTCTTCAAGAAACCGGTCCTTTCCTTTTCCTGGAAGAGGTTTCGACCTATCGCCGCGCCTTTAGCGCCGGCCTTTGCCGCGTCTTCAAGGGAAGCGAAGAAATCGCGGTTCTTCTCGCCTCCTGCGACGATCACGGGAACGGGGCACGATCGAACGACTTCGCCGTAATTTGCGGTCATCATGGTCTTTATAACGTTCGCTCCAAGTTCGGCTCCTATTCGAGATATATTTCCTATAACCTCGGGGGAGGAGTAGTCCTCCTTCCTGTAAGGAAGCATCTCGGCAATTACAGGTATCCCGTACCTCTGGTAGTCCCAGATGGCTTTCGAAAGAGCGTGAAGGGCATCGGAATCTCTCTCCTGACCGACGATTCCCATAACTATTACCGCATCGGCTCCAAGCCTCAGTGCCTGTTCGGGATCGAGAAAGTATTTCGTGTTGCCGATATCGCCCGATAAAGCCGAACCGGCGTGCGTTACCCTTATAATCAGAAGTTTATTCGCGTCGAAAGAAGCGATTCGCGAAACCACTCCGGGGTTCAGCAGTATTCCATCGATATCGAGAGTTTCTATCTCGCTCACATAGCGTCCGATATCCTCCAGACCCTGCGGAACACCTGCGAACTGGCCGTGATCGGCTGCAGCAACGATCAGAGAACCACGGGAAAACATTCTATCCAATCTTCTTTCCAGACCGTTCATAAAGTTCCTCCATTCCTCTTGCACAAGTGTGCATCACAATTATTCACTTCAGACCTATAATATCACTTTTGAAAGCGCCAAGTCAAGGCGGCCGCGTCGTGGGGAAAGCGATTATTCGTTCCGACGCTGCGCGTCCAGGTTCTTAGTTGGTTAAGGAACGCGAGAAGAGGAGAGAAAGAGAGAGAGTGAGAGAAAAGAGAGAGCGAAAATGGGGACTGACCGGCTCCTGAGGTCTGTTTTTTCGCAGTACGGGATCTCGTTCTTCTCGTCGCTCTCTCGCAAACTTAAACAGAGGTTAGAGGTGACAGGTTAGAGGTTAGAAAGTCAAGACCTTCACGCTCTTCACACCTCTCCCCTCTTACCTCTAGCCTCAGGTTCAGCGTTACGGTTCCCTAAGGACGTCTCTTCTAAGTTGTCAAGATTGTTCTTCGGTGCTGAGGTATGGAAAAACCTTGCCGGAAGGAAAGCATTTGTGGCAAAATCGTTTACGTCGCTAATCTAATAAATCCAGTACGGGAGGTTAAGAGATGACAGATGAGAAGATCGTGAAGCAGCCGCGCAGGTATTTACCGGAGGACCTTGATCTTTCGGTGTGGAAGAACGTCGAGGCCGAGCTGAAGAGGCTTGAAGAGTATCCTGTGGACAGCGTGGATTCTCTGGAAGAGTTTCTCTACAGATGGAGCGAACTCTATATGGTGATCCAGGAGCAACTGGCCTGGAGATACATAGAGATGACGAGATTCGCCGACAGTGAAGAAAAGAGGAAGAACTATTCGAACTTCTACGCCGGGGTCTTCTCCAGAGCCGAACCCTACAAAATGAGGCTGCTGAAGAAGTACTACGACAGTCCCTACAGGGCCGAGCTCGACACTCTCAGGTACGAGAACTTCGACAGGATAGTGGCCAACACCATCGAAATGTTCAGAGAGGAAAATCTTCCGCTCGAGATAAAGGAAAAGGAGTTATCCTCCGCCTACGGCGCTACGATAGGCTCTTTGACGGCAGAATACGACGGTAAGGAGTACACGCTCTCTCAACTCTCCAGATTCCAGCAGGAGCCCGACAGAAAAGTGAGAGAGGAGACCTGGAGACTCTCGATGGAGAAGCTTTCCACTGTCCACGAAAAGCTGGAGGAGCTTTTCGATCAGCTAAAGGAGATAAGGATACCTCAGGCCAGAAATGCCGGTTTCGAAAACTACAGAGATTTCATGCACGCCAGGAAGAACAGGTTCGTCTATTCGGTCGAGGATATCTTCAGGTTCCACGATTCAGTCGAAGCCGTGGTCGTTCCCTTCGTAAAAAAACTGAACGAAGGCCGGAGAAGAGAGCTCGGAGTGGAGTCGCTAAGGCCCTGGGATACGCAGGTAGAACCCTCGGGAAGGGTATTGAAGCCCTTCGACGGCATGGAGGACTTCATAGGAAAGGCCGTAGCCGTTCTCTCCAGAGTAGACAGACAGTTCGGTCTCAACCTGCAGAAGATGAAAAACACAGAACTGCTGGATCTGGAAAATAGAAAGGGGAAGGCTCCCGGGGGCTATAACTACCCGCTGGACGAGACGGGGGCGCCCTTCATATTCATGAACGCCACCGGAACGCCGGGCAACGTCAGAACTATTCTCCACGAATCGGGCCACGCCATGCACTCCTTCTCGACCGTGGACGAGAGAATAATACTGTACAGACACACGACGCACGAAGCGGCCGAGCTGGCTTCGATGTCGATGGAACTGCTCACCATGGATCACTGGGACGAATACTACCCGGACGGCGAAGAGCTGAAACTGGCGAAAAAAGAGGAGCTGACCGGAACGATAAGCTTCCTGCCCTGGTGCATGACTGTCGATGCCTTCCAGCAGTGGATCTACTCCAATCCCGACCACACACCCGACGAGAGGGACGAGAAGTTTGCAGAGATCTTCGCCAGGTTCGAAGGCGGGATCGACTGGTCCGGTCTCGAGAGGGAGCGGCGAATCCGCTGGCTGCTGCAGCCCCATATCTTCACCAACCCCTTCTATTACATAGAGTACGGTATCGCCCAGCTCGGAGCCCTTGCCATATACAGAAATTACAGACTCGACAGGGAAAAGGCCGTGGCCGATTACAAGAGGTTTCTCTCTATGGGATACTCCAGACCTCTCGACGAACTGTACGGGGCGGCGGGGATCAAGTTCGACTTTTCGGAGTCGTATATATCCGAGCTGGTCGATTTCGTCGAAGGAGAGATAGAGAGGCTCTAGAAAAACGATACGATCGTAGTTTTATTTGTGGGGAGCAGAGTCTCGAAAACAGGATTCACGGAGGGCCGTTGAGACTAGAATAGTTTAGGAGGTGAGATAATGAAAAAGATACTTATAATTCTATTTCTGACTTTGATACCGCTCTTCTTATTTGCCCAGATCGAAGAATTGAAAGCGAAACTTGCCGCCAATCCCGCGGATATAGAAAGCCTGGAGGCGCTTCTAAAGATTTACGAAGAAAACTACGATGACAACAGCTATATCAACACCGTGATCGAGGTTGCCCGCGCCCTCACGGAGATACCCGAAGGCATGGTGGCGATTTTCGAGAGAACGATCGAAAAGGCTCTGAACAACTATTACTCGGAGCAGGCGGGCGAATTGTCGAAGATATACTTCGATAACTTCAAGAACAGGAAATCGCTCCTCTACCATTTGCGCAGTCTCAACAGCTCCTGGTATCTCAGCGAATCCGACGTTCGCTATGCCGTGACATCGATCGAGAACGAGGATCACCTGGAGCTCTACAAGTATCTATACGAAGAGTCCAAAGAACTGTACCCGACCGATCTCTCGCTGATCGTGTCGAGGATACTGGTCGAAGATTTCGGAGAGAGCGAGTTCCTGATACCCTATATCGAGAATTTATTCTACGAGGGAGACTTCTCGACCGCCGAGGAACTGCTCATAGAATACTCGCAGAACCTGACTGAGGAACCGATGAATTACTTCTTGAAAGGCCTGCTGGCTTTGAACTACGGTAACTACGACGAGGCTGTGGAGTTGTTCCTGCAGGGAAAGAGTTTCAACGACGAAGCCGCGCTGGGAAAGGCTATAGAGATACTGGATTATATCTATATTCCCGATTATGTTTCCGAGCTGTTCAGGGCGATAGTTCTCTCCAGCGACGAGGCATCGCTGCAGAATAATATTCAGATGTATATGATCGGCCACGAAGAGCTAGACTGGATATACTCCTGGCTGTCGAGAGTTCCGGCGCCCAAGAAGATAAACGAACTGCTGGAAGGAGAAGAGGTAGTTATCTCCTACAACACGCTGAATATGGATTATGAGAGCGGGAACGTCGGTTTCTTCGATATCGAAGGTAATCTCTTCGGGAGTCTGACAGATGCGATATATGGCCAGTTCCTCGATTCAAGGACATTCGTCTATATATCGCTGCAGAACGAGAGGGTCGTGGTTGACGGAGAGAGAAAGGCCAGATTCAACGGCTACACCGTCTATTCGCTTTCCCCGGATCGCTCGAAATTCCTGCTTCTGGACAATTACGGCGAGAAGATAGTAATGATTGGACCGGAATTGACGCAGATCTGGTCGGCCGACGGAGATTTCGGAATGGTACCGGTCTCCTGGTCGCCCGATGGTTACAGGGTGGCTGTCTCCACCGATTACGATGTCTTCTCCATATTCAACGCAGATACGGGCGAGGTGCTCGAGACCGTGGAAGACTGGTACGATCTCGTTTTCCTCTCCAACGACAACGCTTACGCGATAGACTACGACGGCAACCTCGTCGACCTGGCGACGGACGAGACGCTAAAAACGGCAAAAACGGCTGTCTGGGCGGAGTTTGGAAGCGAGAACAAGATCATCTATTTTGTTCCGCCTGAGGAGTATGGCGATTTCTCTTACATCGCCCTGCGGGTGTACGATCTTGAAACCGGCACCGACCGGGTACTCAGTAACAGGGTACTCTGGATGGACGCGCCGGTCCCTTCGATCAAGATAGAAGGGCCTTACATCTACTTCACGGAAAAGGATGCCAACGGTATGCACAGGGTTCTGGTCATGGATTACACCACCAACGAACTTCTCTTTGAAAGCATGCCGAGCTACGATGTTCTGATCTTCCCCGACGTCAGGCCGGAATAAAAAAGCCGTTGCGAACCATCAAAACAAGGCCGGAGGGTAAATGCCCTCCGGTTTTTTCTGGTAGAGCTTTAGAAGGAGCCATCGAGAATCGCTGACATCAGTCTGCGGTCACTTTGAATCTCTTTCTGCGTAACTCGGTGGTTGTGTTTTATTCTCTCTGTATAACCCAAAAGAAAAGGATTTTCGGAAGTGATAGCCGTATATCGCAAATTCAACTGACAATGGAAAAAGCGATGGTTTAAAGAAGGCCGTCCAGAGGAGCAACAACCAATAGTTAATTCGACCTTTTTCCCTTATTCCAAGTACCCACAGCGACTTAACGAAAGCCTTCAGATTGTCGGAAAGGGGCCTGACATGTCTAAGTGAATTCGGTTTGTAGTTCTTGAGAAAGGTTATTACTCTCTGGCGATAGGGTTTCGGCGCGTAGATGCTTCTGAGTATTTTATAGTAACCGTCTACAAGGTTATTGAGACCCATCTTGGGAACTATGTTAGTCAGAATGCTGGTGTTGTTGCCGGAAAACTCCGACGCGATCCTGTTCTCATCTTTCAACCTCAGGAAGAGTCTTGTGCCCGTAGGCGCTGTGAGGACACCAACCATTGCCGTCACTATACCGCTCTTCTGGATGAAATTGATCATGTTCCGAAATACCGAAGGCCTGTCGTGATCAAAGCCTACAATAAATCCGCCCTGAACCTGCAGACCGAACTCCTGTATCTTCCTTACAGAGGATAGCAAGTCTCTGTTTCGGTTCTGGTACTTGCCGCATTCAACGAGACTTTCCTCCTCGGTAGTCTCTATGCCGACGAAGACGGTTCCAAAATTCGCGTCGACCATGAGTTTCATCAGTTCATCGTCATCTGAAAGATCAATTGAGGCTTCCGTATTCAACAAAAACGGATAATTCCTGTTTTTCATCCATTCGGCAATAGCCGGAAGAATTTCTCTCTTCAGTTTAGTTTTATTTCCGATGAAGTTATCGTCAACTATGAATACTCCTCCACGCCAGCCGGCTATATACAACGCTTCCATTTCGCCAATGAGTTTTTCCGCTCTCTTCGTCCTGGGAATACGTCCGTTTAGCAGAACAATGTCGCAGAACTCGCAATTATAAGGACAACCTCTAGAATACTGGATGTTCATAGAAGAGTACTTTCTCATGTCAAGAAGCTTCCAGTCTGGAATGGGACTGTTAGAGATATCTGGAAAGCCGTCGGATCTGTAAATGTGCTTAGCCCGGCCTTTCTCTAAATCATGAAGGAACGGCGCCAGAGTCACTTCTGCTTCACCAAGAACTAGATGATCGACTTCACTGAACTCCTCTGGTCTAGTTGTGAAAAGCGGCCCGCCCGCTATAGTTTTGACACCTAAATCTTTGCACCTCTGAAGAACCTTCTTTGCTGAATCGAACTGAATATCCATTGAACTGATCATTACGTAATTGGAGTTTAAGATATCTTCGTCACTTAGAGTGTCCGTGTTCATATCGATAAGTTTCTTCTCCCACTCTTCAGGCAACATAGCCGAAACGGTCATTAGTCCGAGTGGTGGGTACGCTGCCCTTTTTGAGACGAATTTTAATGCGTGCTTGAAACTCCAAAATGTTTCTGGATATTCTGGATAGACCATCAAAACCTTCATGTCTCCACTTCCCTTTTTGTGACGGCACTCAAACCTTTGCTAAAAACTACTTGCTCTACAAGTTGATGCATTGTGCGGGATCAATAATTGCTGAGGTTTGTAACTGTTGGAAAGGGTAATCATCGGTTGAAGGTCGAAATATACAATTCATCCCGCGTTGCCATCTAATCAATATTATCACAACGGACCAATCAAAAGAGCTAATCACTCAACCTATGCGTTTCGAGGTGCATAAGTTGCGATTATGGTTTCTTTGGCCTACCGACAGACGATACCATCCTCGTTATGAGTTGGCGGGAACCGAGGTTAAAAAACGGTTTGTTTACGATAAAATATTCAGGGAGGTGATTTTATGCTTACTTTGATATCGCTGGCCGTCGGTGTTGTCCTGGTGACGGTTCTCGGTGTTGTTTTTTATTTCGTAATCGCCAGATGATTCCGGTCCGTTTTGGTATTTTTCATTTGCTTCACCGGCCGTTTCTTTTTGAGGCGTGGTTGACGAGAAGCGCTTTCATATCCGCCAGGTGCCTGTAGATAAGTATCGCCATGTTCATGATCCATACGGGCAGCAGATAGGGAATGCCACGCAGAAGAACGTAAACCAGAACGGCGAGCATGCCAACCACGACCCTCGCGGCGTCCTCGGCGGGGGTTGTTTTACCTTTCTTGCCGATTGCCCTCGAGAGAGAAAAGATGGTGAAGATCGTTCCGAGCAGCACGGGAACCTCCCACTTGGTCAAAGCCGACCAGATGCCGAAGGTAACGGCGACGGCCTTCCCCCCCGAAAACTTCAGGAAGGGCGAGAAGGCGTGGCCGAGAACGGGTGCGACCGAAACGACCGCCAGTCGCCAGTCTTTCAAAATCCCCGATTCTACGATGAAAACCAGCGGAACGTAGCCCTTGAGAAAATCCAGAGCTATGCCGGCCATACCCCACTTCCAGCCGAAGATCCTTCCCAGATTAGAGCCGCCGGGGTTGCCGTCCCTGGTTTGCCTTATGTCCTTTCCCTTGATCTTCCCCAGCCAGTACGAGAACATCATCGAACCCATGAAGAACTCCAGCAGAAAAAGAAGAAGAAAGATAACTTCAGACATCTATATCCCTTCCCTTCCAGCTGACACGTCTGAAAAGCAGAGTTCTCAAACCTGAGTAGATGAAGGTATAGAAGAAAAAGAGAAAATAGACCGGAAAGATAAGGGCGTGGCCTATTGAGAAGGAGCCGATCTTCCTTGAGTACAGGTAGATCTGGATGGCATAAGCCAGATACATGATGATGAACGCGATGAACTGGATCTGGAAACCTAAGGCGATGGGCAGTCTCAGAAAGGTAGAAAAGCCCCCGGTGATCCACAGGATCATCAGCAAGAGGGTGAGCGGCGGTGTAGAGCCGGCGCCCTTCGCGAAGTTCTTTCCCCAGCCCTTCAGAACTTCCCCGATCCCACCCGGGTACATCCTGAAACTGATCAGCTCGCCTCCAAAGGTGTTGCTCACAAGGAATCCACTTTTCCGAAAGGCCCTTCCCAGCTCGATATCGTCAAGAACGTTGCTTCTTATCGTTTCGTGACCGCCCACGTCGGAATAATCGCTTCGCGAGCAGACCATGCAGGGGCCGAAAGCTCCCGGCGCGTTCCTTTCGCCGGCCATGAAATTCCCAAGCGAAGCGACCACTATGAGATTGAATACCAGCGAGAAGCTCTCGTAGAAGCGTTCCATTCTGTGGTAAGGCTGGACGGAAACCAGGCCGCCTTTGAGCTCTTGAAGGTCGATGATGGTGCCGAGAGCTTCAGGAGAGAGTTCTACGTCCGCATCCAGGAAGACCAGGGTCTCTCCGGCGGAATTGAGGTAGCCGTTCCAGCAGGCCCAGGACTTGCCTATCCATCCCGTCGGCGGGTCGGATTCGAGCCTGACAAGTTTGACATTGTAGTCCGAAGCGATCTCCGCAGTTCCGTCCGACGAATTGTCGTCAACTACGATCACTTCGTGCGGAACGGTCTTCTGCTTCGAAATCGATTCCAGTAGCTTCCCGATATTCTTCTCCTCGTTCCTGGCCGGGATTATTAGAGAGACTTTCCTTCCAGTGCCACCATCCTTCGAATGCAAGGCTTCCAGAACTTTTAACCCGCCGAAAATCAGTAAGCCCGTTAACCAGGCTATCAAGGTGAACAACAATATGAACAGAAACCTTCCCTCCCGCTACAACTGTTTAGAACAATTCTAGCATTTCTGCTTCTCAGGCGAAGTGGCCGTCGGGAGCAAAACATTGTGTTGAGCGTAATGTAGAGGCCTGATTCTAAATAATTGCAGTGCGTGGTGTATTATTGAAAGAGCAAAGCTTCGCAATACAATGGAGGTATCGTCTTGAAGTTCAGCAGTTCGGAGGAGAGGGCCAGGGCGCTGGGAAAGATGAAGATCCCGTCCCTTTTGATCGGCCTCTCCATACCATCTATCATAGCCATGTTGACCAATGCCATCTATAACCTCGTAGACGCCTTTTTCATCGGAAGGATCGGCACGAGCGCGATGGGAGCGATCGCCATCGCCTTTCCCATATTCAATCTGATCGGCGCCGTCGGCCTCACTTACGGTGTCGGCGGCGCTTCGTACGTTTCCAGATTGCTGGGCGCCGGAGACAGGGAACAGGCCGACAGGGCCGCTTCGACGGCCTTTTTCACCAGTCTGGCGACGGGAATCGTCTTCACCATCCTGGGGCTGACCTTCCTCGATCCTTTGCTTCGGGCCTTCGGCGCCACGGAAACGATAATGGAGTACGCCAGAGAGTACACGATGGTTATAATCGCGGGATCGATTCTGAACATGATGAACATGACCATGAACAACCTGGTGAGAGCCGAGGGAAACGCGCCGAGGTTCATGATGGCCATGGTGTCGGGAGCTCTTCTGAACGTCGCCCTCGATCCGATTTTCATCTTCGGTTTTGGCATGGGGGTAGTCGGTGCCGCGCTGGCCACGGTCATTTCCCAGTCCGTATCGACCATGATACTTCTGGAGTACTATCTTCGAAAGAAGAGTTACACGCGTCTGTCGATAAAGCTTTACAGGTTTTCGCTTCATATTTACGGCGAGATCTTCAAGATCGGCCTGCCGACCTTCCTGAGGCAGTTTCTCTCTAGCTTCTCGGTCGCCCTGCTCAACAACGCGGCGGCCGCCTACGGCGATCACGCCGTCGCCTCGGTCGGAATAACCATGAGGGTGCTGATGCTGGGAATGATGGTTCTCTTCGGTTACGGCCAGGCCTTCCAGCCCGTTACCGGCTACAACTACGGTGCCAGGAATTACTCGAGGATATTCGAAGCTCTCAAGTTTTCCCTTATGGTTACTACGGCCTTCGCGATCGTGTTCGGGATCGTGGGCATGGTCTTCCCCGGTATGATAATAAATATATTCAGCGACGATCCCGAGGTCATAGAGATCGGTTCACAGGCCCTCAGAGCCGTGAGCATCTTTTTCCCGACCTTCGGCTTCGTTTTGACCTTCAACTATCTCTTTCAGGGCATGGGAAAGGGATTGTCGGCCGGTATCCTCTCTATGGCCAAGCAGGGGATATTCCTCATACCGGCCGTGATAACGCTGCCGCGTATTTTCGGGCTCAACGGGGTCATCTACGCCCAGACAACGGCAGATTTCTTCACGTTGTTCGTCGCCGGGATCCTAGCGATGGGAGCGATCAAGAAGCTTAGAGTAGAGAGCCGATCACAGATTGCCGACGGAAGAGCCGAATAAGTATGGGTCAAAAGGTTACCGGTTTATGGCCTTCTCTTGCGTACGCCCAGGACATATCTCTGGTGGTATAACCTATCCCTATGTTTGCATACCGGTCGATCGCGATCAGTCCGCATTCACAGTCGATATACTTGGCTCTCTCCAGGGCCAGATCGACGGCCTTCTGGGCCGGGTATTGTTCCATAAAGAAGGCCACGAGTCTGCAAAGCGTCAGCTTTATTATCTTTTCCCCGTGTCCCGTTGCCGAGACGGCTCCGAAGTTGTTTGCGTAGGTACCCGCACCGATTACGGGAGTGTCTCCCACCCTTCCGAAGGTTTTCATCACGATGCCGCCCGTGGAAGTGGCCGCGGCCATCTTTCCGTTGTCGTCTATCGCAACGGCCCCGGAGGTGGAGTAATACCCCGGGGTTTTTCTGGCCAGCGCAATGGTTCTGGAGAAGCGCAGGTTCTCGCCCCTCTCGATCTTTTCCATATTCCTTTGCCACTGCATCTGTCTCGTCGGCACAACAAGGTTCTCCTCGCGCGGGAAACCCATGATCCGGATGAACTCCTCCACTTCCTGGCCAGAGAGTAAAACGTTGTCCGTCTGCTCCATGACGGCTCTCGCCACCTCTATGGGATGGAGGATTCTCTTGAGGCCGGAGACGGCGCCGGCGTTCAGTTCGCTGTCCATGATCGCTGCATCCATCTCCACTTCGCCCTTCAAGTTCAGTACAGAACCTTTTCCGCAGTTGAAAGCCGGGTCTTCCTCCATTTTCTTTACGGCGGCGACAACGCCTTCTATAGAGCTTTTTCTTCTGTCGAGCATGGAAAAGCCGGCTTCCAGAGCTTCGGATATTCCCCTTTTATGATTCCTGTGATCCTCCTCGCTTTCGAAACTACCGGCCCCGCCATGAACCACGATAGCTTTCATGAAAACACCTCTGTTCCAGTTAAATAGTAGAATTTCGTAAAACTTCCCGCAACGCACCGCCGGGATATTCGCCGGTAGAACTCCGACCGGCGAACAGGATACCCGGACCGGCATTTCCCCACTTCGATTCCTGAACACGTCTGCAGCCAATCCAGAAGCGGTGCAGCCGTAAAGAATGAAACGACTTTCAAACTCACTTTTCGAACTGAGAATCTATCAAAGAGTAACCCTTTTCTTCAACCTCCCAGAGCGTTTTCATCTCAGTCATTCCCAGTTCCTTCTCGCCCAGGATCAGGAAGTTGCCTATAACTTCGATCAGGGCTATCGGTCCCACGAAGGAGTTGCCGAACAGCAGGGAGTTGTTCTCGCAAACGATGGTCGAACGGGCCTGAGAATAAACCGGACACTCCACCGAATCCGTGATCAGGAAAACCTCTACATCCCTCTCTCTTGCAAACCGGACTATGTACTCGATCTCCTTCGAGTAAGGAGGAAAGGTCATGAGAATGAGTATATCGCTCTTATCCATCAATTTGATCTTGTATGAGAAATCGGAGATCGAGCCGTCCAGCAACCAGGTTGGTTTTCTCTGGAGCACCGAGAAAGTGTACTGCATAAGAGACACGATGTGCCTGGTTGCACCGAATCCGGCGAAATATATATTCCTGGCCTTGCCGATAGCCCCGATCCATTTCAGGAGCTCCCCCTCTTCGATGCTCGAAAGAGTCTTCCTCAGGTTGTCGATCTCGTTTCTCGCCAGCTCCCGCAATTGCTCGTCTACGTTCTTTTTATCCAGGTCCGTCGCGGCGATCTTCTCGTACGGTTGCAGCTTCTTCTTGAGATCGCTTTGAATACGCTTTTTCAGTTCGTTGAAACCGGAAAAACCTATCGCTCTGGAAAATCTTACGATCGACGCTTTACTGACGCCAGCCATCGAACTGAGACTCTCTATGGAGATGAACCCCATCTCCGGGTAGTTTCTCAGTACACACGATGCGATCTTTCTATTTACAGGCGAAAATTGACCCATCATTTCCGAGATCTTCTTTGAAACCATCCGGTACCTCCGGCAAAAAAAGGAGTTTCCTTGGCCTATCAAATTCGAAACCCGGGAAACTAATGAAACTATTATTTCAATATAGTAGCACTCTGAAATTGCAGTTTCATACTCCGAATGCAGGTGATTTAGTAGTTTCAAAGGCGATGGAGAGCGGTTATAGATATATATCTTCGATTATCGCACAGAATCTTTTGCTTAATTCGTGTGATAGCTGAGAAACGTTGACAGCCTCCGGATCTTCTTCTCTTAAGGTCGTCGATGCTAAAATATATTCAAGCGAATAGGAGGTGTGAATATGAAACGTGTTCTTATCTTATCTCTTTTTTTAATGCTCGTTGCTGTAACCCTTGCGAATTTGGTCGTGTACTCTAGTGTCGATGAGGCGAACGCCAGAAAGATCCTCAACGCCTTCGTCGAGGAGACGGGAGTAGGCGTCGACTTCGTCTTCCTCTCTTCCGGCCCGGCACTGGCCAGGATCGAGGCCGAGGTTAACAACCCGCAGGCCGACGTCTGGTTCGGCGCGCCGCTGGAAAACCACATAATAGCCAAGGAACGCGGTCTCACCCAGCCTTACAAGACTCTGAGCGTGTACGGAGTTTCTCCGGAGTTCTACGATGTTGAAGGCTACTATCACCCGATCTACATGAATCCTCTGGGGATCGGAATCAACACCGCCGTTTTGGAACAGATCAAAGCTTCGATGCCCGTAACATGGGAAGATATCCTCTCGACCAGCCTGAGCAGAATGATCCAGTACCCCAACCCACAATCCTCCGGAACGGCCTACAGTCTCATTACAGGACTTATTCAAATCTACGGTGAGGACGGTGCGATCGACTATCTCAAAAAGCTGGCGCCAAACATACAGACCTACACCCAGAGCGGCACCGGGCCGTCCAAGGCCGTAGGACCGGGACAGGTCGCGATGGGCATCCAGTTCACACCGGCCTTCTTCCAGTTCATGGAACAGGGTTACCCCGTAAAGGTCGTCTTCCCCAAAGAGGGAGTTCCATACGAAGTGGCCTCCGTATCGATACTCAAGGGTGCCAGGAATCTGACCGACGCGCAGAAATTGATCGACTGGGTCGTATCGAAAGCCGGTCAGCAGCAGATCGTGAACCAGCAGACCTATTTCTACCCGATAAGATCGGACGTCGATTTCGGCAGCCTTCAGCCGCTCTCGACCATCAAGTTGCTACCGGTCGATCCGGTCTGGGCGGCCGAAAACAAAACTAGACTCATCGAGAGATGGATTAACGAGGTTCTTCCTTACTGATTCAATGATTGAGAGACTTTCCGGGAACTCCAGAGCTCCCGGTCAATTTGATTTCATGAACCAAACCGTGAGGGCGAGCTCCTGTTCGCCCTCACGTACAGGTTAATGGCGATTTCGAAGTATGTCGGGGAGGGAGCGTTTGTGGCTTTCAGGAGTGAAGAGACCAGGAACAGATTGCTCAATCTTCTAAAGGACCCGGTTCTGCTTTTAACTATAATAATCATCTTTGCCGCGCTGGCGATATTCATAGTCTATCCGATTTTCAAGGTCTTCTCCGCGAGTCTCATAGATAAAAACGGACAGTTCGATCTGAGCGCCTACACGAAGGCCTTCTCCAACAGGTACATGAGGCAGGGCTTTTTCAACAGCCTCCTCGTCGCCGGGCTAACGGCCTTTTTCGGAATGCTGATCGGTTACATTTTCGCCTACACCATCAACAGAACGGACATCCCCCTGAAAGGGTTCTTCAGAACGGTGGCCGTTCTCCCGATAGTCTTTCCGCCCTTCATAGGGGCGCTGTCGATAATCATGCTGTTCGGCTTCAACGGATTCATAACAGCCGGGATATTCGGTATCCGGAACTTTCCCGTTTATGGCCTCTGGGGACTTATGATGGCCCAGGTGGTCTGCTTCTTCCCGGTCGCCTTCATCACGCTCGACGGTGTCATAGGGACGATAAGCCCGACGCTGGAGGATGCGGCCTTCAACCTGGGCGCCAACCGCTGGCAGGCCTTCCGCAAGGTTATACTTCCCATGTCTATTCCCGGCATCGCCAGCACGATGTTGGTGTTGTTCATAGAATCGCTGGCCGATTTCGGCAACCCTCTGATACTGGCCGGCAGTAAGTTCCCGGTGCTATCGGTGCAGGCTTATCTCCAGATAACGGGGATGTACGACACCCGTGGGGGCGCGGCGCTCGCTGTGTGGCTCTTATTCCCTTCGATAGTCGCCTTCATAATTCAGAAGTACTGGGTCGGAAAGAAGAAGTACGTGACCGTCACCGGCAAACCGACCACCTCGGTTCTCAAGAGTGTGAACAGACCGGTCAAGTGGTTGCTCTTCTCGCTCTGCATGCTGATGGCAGCGTTCACTCTTGCGATCTACGCCACGATCTTCTGGGGAGCCTTCGTAAAGGCCTGGGGCATGAACAACACGCTGACGCTGGAGAACTTCAGGTACGTCTTCGATGTAGGCCTGGAAGCGATCAAGGATACCCTGATCATCGCCTTCACATCGACGCCTATATCTGCGCTCCTGGGAATGGTGATCGCCTTTCTGCTGGTCAGAAAGATCTTTCCCGGCAGGAGGCTCATGGAGTTCACATCCCTGCTCAGTTTCGCCGTTCCCGGAACGGTTATAGGCATAGGCTACATCCTGGCCTTCAACACGAAGCCCTTCCTGCTCACCGGGACTCTGGCAATCCTGGTTTTGAACTTCGTCTTCAGATACGTCCCCGTCGGTATCCAGTCGGGGGTGGCCCTGCTAAACCAGGTCGATCCGGCGATCGAAGAGGCCGCCTACACCCTGGGGGCGGATAACCGTCAGGTCTTCACTAGAGTTACGCTCCCTCTGATAGTCCCGGCCTTCTTCTCAGCCCTCGTCTTCGCCTTCGTCCGGGCGATGACCGCCATAAGCGCGGCGATCTTCCTGGTGTCGGCCCGGTGGAACCTGATAACCGTTCAGATTCTCAGCCAGAGCGATTCCGGCCGGCTTTCGGAGGCCTGCGCCTTCTCGGTGATACTGATAGCGATGATAATGGCCTTCATACTGGTTTTGAAGATCTTCCTCAAGAACAAGGTCAGTCTTTCCGGCAGCGAAAGCATGGGACAGGGGTGATGATATGAGTTTGATTCTGAAGAACGTTAGAAAGGTCTTCACCAGTTACGGCGTGGAGACCGTGGCCGTAGATAACTTCGATCAGGTGATAGAGAAGGGGCAGCTCGTGACGTTGCTCGGCCCGTCGGGCTGCGGAAAGACTACCACGCTAAGAATTATCGCGGGTTTCGAGATCCCCACCAGCGGAAGGGTTCTTCTCGAGGAGAGGGATGTGACGAACCTCCCCCCCAACAAGCGAAACATTTCGATGGTCTTTCAGAGTTACGCGCTCTTCCCGCACCTGACTGTGGAGGAAAACATCGCCTTCGGCCTGAAACTGAAAAGGCTGGACCGCTCCGAGATGAGGAGAAAGATTGTCGAGATGACCGATCTGGTGGGGCTGAAGGGTCTCGAAAAAAGGAGGCCGGATCAACTGTCCGGCGGTCAGCAACAGAGGGTGGCTCTGGCCCGGAGCCTGGTCATGGAGCCCAGTGTTTTGCTCTTCGACGAGCCTCTTTCGAACCTCGACGCGAAGCTGAGGGAGACGATGAGGCTGGAAATAAGGCGTATTCAGCAGGAAGTGAATATCACGAGCGTCTATGTCACGCACGACCAGGTCGAGGCGATGAGCATATCGGACGTGATAGTTGTCATGAACCAGGGAAAGGTGATGCAGATCGGCAGTCCGTTCGATATATACGCCCGTCCCGAAAACAGCTTCGTCGCCGATTTCATAGGCCGGGTCAACTTCATCGACGGGACTGTGGAATCTGTCGATGGCGATACCGTAGTCGTTTCGGCAGGAGCGACCGGCAACAAGATAATCGGAAAGAGAGGAACCGAGCTTGTGCCAGGCAAGCCGGCAAGGGTGGTTCTACGGCCCGAGTCGCTGTCGGACAGAAAGGAAGAGCGGATCAATTCCCTGAGCGGAAAGGTCTTGAAGTACGTCTTTCTCGGTTCGAACGTCGAATACGAACTGGAGCTGTCCGACGGCAGGAAGATAAACGCCGTTACCTACAATCCTGTCGAGCGGAAGCTGCCGGTCGTGGGAAGGGAGACGGAACTCTACTTCTCCAGGGAGAGCGCCTGGGTGATAAGAGTTTGAAATGGACGGTCACGACGCGCTGACTTATTATTGTCTCGATCTGGAGAGCGACTACGCCAACGAGAGGGTAGAAATAACTCCCTACTCCTACGCCTCCGTCGATCCCGGACCGTACAACCCCGCCCGAAGCGCCTTCGAGGATTATCTCGGCGAGAAGTACCTGGTCGATTCCGATCATGAACTTTATCGTCCCTTCTTCGACAATTGTAAACCTGTCGACGGGCGGGCGCCGGTGTGGCAGATTCTCACGGTCTACTCTTACGAGCCGGATTTCGGAATGGATGGAAAAATGGCGCTCTCGCCACTGCAAAGACTCATGGGTTCAAGCCAGGCCTGGCGCCACGAAGAGTTCCACATGGGGCTGCGCTTTGGAAGGGTAACGGAAATGGTCGAATACTTCGACAGATTAAGCCGGATCGCCTTCGAAAGGGGCGATCGCTACTGGGGCTTCAGGTTCATGGCCCGTACCGTGCATTACCTCCAGGACAGCGGTACGCCATACCACACCTCCCCCGGAACCACGGGAGATATCCTCATGATCCCGCTCGCCTATAGAAAACAGTTCAGAAAGATAAGCAACTACCACAAATTCCACGACAGGTACACGGGTTACCGGCTCTGGCGTGGGTACGGGCCGTTTCTGGAGGCCGTCCGGTTGGCGGCTCTCTCACATGGCCTCAGCGACACGGGAAAGTTGGCCGTAGAGGCCAGAAGACGCGGCCTGAGGCTGGTGAAAGATCTTCAGTCCAGCATAAGGACGGTCGCTGGAGAGGAATTCGACACTCTCGACGGATTTAGGGGTGACAGGGCTTACTTCGACGAAGTCTCTCGAGAGAGAGAGACGAAAGAGCTGGACATTATAACGGCGCGTTTCCTGTCGGGGATGGCCGGGCTGGTGAAATCGTACCTGAAGACGGCCTTCAGTCGCTGAACTCGAAGCCCTCTTTGAAGACCTCCAGGCAGGCCTTTACGATGGTAGTATCGTAAAGCCGCCCTGCGTTTTTTCTTATTTCCTCCAGAGCCGCATCGATTCCGAGCGCTGCCCTGTACGGCCTGTGGGAAGACATCGCTTCCACGACATCGGCCACGGCGATTATCCTGGCCTCCAGGCATATCGAGTCGCCGGTGAGCTTATCGGGATAACCCGAGCCGTCCAGCCTCTCGTGGTGTTGCCTGACTATTTCTGCGATCGCCCAGGGAAAGTAAACATCTTTCAGGATTTCGTATCCCTGTCTGGCGTGCTCCTTAACCAGTTCGAATTCGATCTTGTTCAACTGAACCGGCTTGGTGAGTATCTCGGCTGGCACGGCGTTCTTCCCTATATCGTGCAGCAGCGCCGCCACCCTCACCGACTCGATTTTGTCCTTTCCTTGGGTATCATCTGCGAACAATCTGGCAGCGATAGCGGTAGCCAGTTCGCTCACCCGCTTCTGGTGACCGTAGGTGTAGGGATCCCTAGATTCGACCAGAACCGAGAGAGTCTTTATGAGAGACTCGAGACTTCTCCTGACAGAATCTTCTGCCTTTTTCCTTTCAGTTATATCGACTATCACGGCCACGAAGACTTTTCCCATGTTGTCGTCATGAAGTTGCAAACGTACCTCGACGGGATACTTCGAACCGTTCTTTCTCGTGTGAACGGTTTCGAAGACCACCGAGCGATTCTCACCTTTTTTCAGGTAATCGATGATCTTTTTGAACTCGGCGGGCGAGGTCTCTTTTTTGAGATCGAGCGGTGTCATCTCCTTCAATTCATCCATCGAATAGCCTGTGTTTTCTATCGCGCCATGGTTTGCCAGCAGAAAACGGAGCGTTTCGTGGTCGAAAACGAAGATCTCGTTGGCCGACCAGTCGAGCACTCTGCCAAGCCGGGTCGCCATGATCTCGGAGAGCTTCCTGTCGGTTATGTCCAGAGCGATGCCGCCGATCATAGAAGTGTCGCTCCCGGAGGAGATCGGGAACTTCTGCACGAAGAAGATCCTGTCCCTGCCGTCGGTACATCTGGCCGTTAACTCTTCGGAAATACTCTCGCCGGGCCGGACTTTTCTGGCATCCCCCAGCATGGATCTGCCCCATTCACCTGAGAGGAACTGATCCGCGCTCTTTCCCAGCCAGTGGCTGTCGATACCGAAATACTTCTCCATATACTTGTTGAAATAGCTGAGCCTGAGATCTCTGTCCTGCATGAAGACGGCTCCGGGGAATTTGTCCATGAAGAGCGCGAATCTTTCCTGGAGACTCTCTCTCTCGTTTTTCAGCTCTATTTTGCTTATTGCAAGGGCTATGTCGTTGGCTATCTCTCCAAAGAGCGACCTCTCTTCGAGGTCCTGTGAAAAGTTCTCCGGCATGATGGCGGCGATGAAGCCGGAAATTCTATCGCTACTCTTCAAACTCTTCAATAGAACCGCATGTCCGGTCTGGTCGTCACCGGAGAGGTTGGATCTGCGATACTCCTCGTTCGGGATCATCAAAACCTCTTCGCTGGTTAAAACCCGGGTTAAGAAGGGCGGAAGCAGGTTCTCTCTCAAGGCCGTCTCTACCTTCTCGAGCTTCGCTCCTTCGAATCCCGAACTGGACCAGTCGACGACCTTCATGTTCTCATCCAGAATAACGAGGAGAGATTTGTCGTAACTCCTGAGTCCGGCGAGGAGGTCGGTTATCTTCCTGATGAGTGTACCCCTGTCCTCTTCTCTCACTATAAGCTGGTTTATGCTCCTTATAGATAGAAGAACTCTGTTCAGGTGCTCCAGCTTCTTCCTGTTCCGCAGCGAGAGAATCCCGTAGGAGAGATCTCCTGAAAGCTCTTCCAGAAGATGAACTTCCTCTTGATCGAAGGCGTTTTCATCGGAGGAGTATATGTTGAGGGCGCCGATGGTCTCCCCTTCTATCTTCAAGGGAAGCGATATCGCCGACTTGAGCCCGTAACTGTCGATCATATTTTTCCAGGGCGAGTATTCCAGGCTTTTATCGATCGAGCTCTTTATAATGGTCGTGCCGGTCCTCACCGCCGTGCCGACAGCGCTCCTTCCCAGCTCGCTTTCGTCGAAGGTGACGCTGATCTTCCCTGGATACGTGCTTGCCAGACCACTCGAGACAACCGGCTTCAAGTCGCTTCTGGAGGGAACTTTGTAGGCTATCCAGGCGAGGGCATAACCGCCAAACTTCGTGGCGATGTCGCACGTTCCTTTGAGAAGCTCCTCCTCGTCGGTCACACGTACCAGGAACTGGTTGACCTCACTCAGGAAGGAAAGGGCTCTGTTGTACCGCCTCAGCTCTTCCTCGATCCTGTGGTGTTCGGTGAGGTCGGTGTGAGTTCCCACCATCCTCAAGGCTCTGCCCTGAGCATCGCGAAGAACCACCTTACCGCGGTCGAGAATCCATTTGTAAGAGCCGTCTTTGGTCATGACTCTGTGCTCGGCCTCGTAATAGGGGATCTCGCCGTTCAGACATCTCTGCAGTTCTCTTTCGACTTTTTCCAGGTCGCCCGGAAAGACTCTCGATTCCCACTCATCTAACCTGTTCTCTATCTCAGAGTCGGAATAGCCCAGCATCTCTTTCCATCTTGGCGAGAAGTAAACCTCTCCCGTCTCGACGTTCCAGTCCCAGACTCCTTCCCTGCTCGCCTCTATCGCGAAACTCAGCCTTTCTTTGCTCTCTGTGAGTTCGTTGAAAAACTCCACTCGTTCTATCGTGCTTCCAAGATCTCGCGCGACCGTCGCGAGAAGCTTCTCCTCCTCGGGCAGAAACTCCAGAGACCGGCCGCTTCCGGCGGGAGAATAAGAAACCTCTGCGCAACCGGCTTCACGGCCTTCGATAATCAGTTTGCACCGGATAGATCTGTCGGGGAACCATTCCTCTCTCGAAGAATAAACCCGACCGTCTATTAGTACCCGTGAAATCGCACTGTCGGGAAACTGAAAAGCCGGGGGAAGAGTTTGTAGAACGGCCCTGACGGCCTCTTCTACAGTTCTGGAATCGGCGAGAAGCTGGGAGAGAGTATAAAGACAGTTCAGCTCCTTTATCCTCTCTATAAGAGCCTGCGACGCGTTTATTGAATTGTCCTGATAACTGCGGTCCAAGTTATCCTCTCCCGAAAGACGAACTATATGGCAATCGTACCATTTTTCCCTCGATTTATTGCAAAGATGAAACCATATTTCCCGGTGGGAATTGTGATTGTCAAGTCATCGGAAGAGCCTTTCACCGTTTCTTACCGGTCTGATCTTGAATAGTTTATTGAAAGCTTCGGGCACTTCTCGCCGCATTTCAGGCAGACCAGACACTCCGACGTGTCGATCTTCATTCCATCCTCTTCCCTTTCTATGGCATCGACGGGGCAGACACGCTGACAGATGCCGCAGGAGACGCAGGTCGGTTTTTTGACGCGCATCCCGAACAACGGTCGCTTTGAAAAGAGCGACAGGAGCGTACCGAAGGGACAGATCCATCTGTGCCAGAACTCCTCTTCAAAGAAGAGAGTAACCAGTACCGACAGCGCCGTTATGTAGAGAAGCAGGTTAACTTTCAGATGGAAGAGTCTGGTGGCGACCATGAGCAAGAGGAACAGAGCGAGAACAATCCACCTGAAGGCGCTTCCCCTGAAGAGTTTGGGTGTCTTGAAGCGTTTGATTCCGAGCTTTGAGTAAAGCCAGTCGATTGGTCTGAATAGTGTCTCCATGGGACAGATCCAGCCGCAGTAGATTCGCCCGAAAACCAGCGATGCGACCAGTCCGCCTCCGAATATCAGGAACCACTTCTGAAGGCTCCTCTCTCTTAGCAGAAAAACGAACAGGGCCAGAAACAGTATCTCCACTATCACTCTCGCGGTTGCAGCGCTTTTCTTCATCATAAGATCTCCCCCTTCAAGTACAGTCTATCTCGAAGGGAGCTTCCGGTATGTGATATGTGTCACACTTAGATGAAGATTATTTCGTCTATTGAATTTTCGTTCTCGAGGGGATTCCGATGGTCGAGGGCTTTTTTCTCAACGATATCAAAAACCTCTGGAGGAGCGTGAGTTTGGTGGAAGGCGCCTTGTCGATCCTGTGGTATTCGACGACGGTGTCTTTGCCGTCGTGAGCTATTACGAAGTAGTTCAGGTCGTATCGGGGGTAAAAGATCGACGGGAAAGGCCATATGAAAGATTTCACTCTTTCCAGCCTCTCGAGCCAGGTGCCCGTGTTGATAACGTAACGATCGCCGTCTTTCAGGAGAAAGGGATTGTGCGTGTGGCCGAAGATGAAGAACCTTATCGATCCGTCGTTTTCGAAGACCTTTCTCGCGCCTTCGAGGTAGGCCTGCTCTTTTTCAGCCTTCTCCTTCTTCTCGTAAACGAGACCGTACCGCTTGAGTGCCGACTTTATGTCCCTGAAAACTATGAACAGCGGGATCGAAACCACAACGAATATGATCAGCATCAAAACATCTATTCCGATGATAGTATCGACCACGTCCCCCACGACGCCGAAGGATTTGAGCGTGTCTTCGTACAGATACTGTACGGTGTTGAGCCCGAAGATATCTAGGATTCCCATAACAAAGAGGACTATACTGACCGCGAAGAAGAAGAGAAAGGGCACGATCGCCAGCCTCAATATGGGATGCATCTCCAGATAGAAGTAACTCGAAAACATCCATCTCGGCAACGCGTTCAAAGGCTGCACACAGCGAACGTTAACCAGCCAGTTCTTTCTGCCCATTCTGGATATGAGGCCGGCGAGCGACAGGAGATATCTCGTTATGTAGAAGCCGGCCGGTCTGCAAAGTTCAGAGCCGGGTTCGTCGATTTCGTTGAACTTGTCGTGCTGGTGGCCGTGTTCTATCCAGATCTTCTCGCCGGCGATTTCTCTCATCAGGTGTTGATTTTCATCCAGAAAGATGTTGTATTCGCCTAGCTTCTCTTTCGAACCTGGATAGCCAAGCACAGTGTGATCGTGGTTTCCCACTATGTAGGTTATCCTGACGGATTCCCCGGCCTTCCTGAAGGCCTCGAAGACATCGGCGTACCTGTCGAGAACGAAGGAAAGTTGACCGGGTCCTTCAACGGTGGAGAGCTCCCAGAAACCGAAGAGATCGCCGGCGATGATCAGTTCGACGACTTCATCGGAGCGATCGGTCTCGCTCAGCGAGTTCAAAAAACTTATCAGCTCGGATTTGAAGGTTACATCCTCCAGTTCCCCGTCTCCGCCTATGTGCAGATCGCTGATGATGTAGTACTTCTTTTTCTCTCCCATTCGACGCCCCGCGGTCTTGAAAATCGGCTACCCTTATACTTTATCACACCTGTGAATTTTTTCGCGTCCGAGTTTAGAGATATGAAGATCGAGCCGCTAATGGCTGCAATCCTTAAAACTCTTCACATCCCCGATCTTACTTGAAGAGCACGTAACTTTCAAACCGCAGTCCCACGGTCTGCCCGGGCTGGAACTCCTCGCCGGAGGAGGCCTCCACACGGATCTCTTCCTTTCCCAGCGCCACACGGTAATCGAGTATATTGCCAAGATAGACTTTCTTGGTCACTTTTCCTCTTATTGAGCTGCTATCGGGAGGGACTAGCTTTACGTTCTCGGGCCTGACGGCAAAAACGAAGCCCCCCTCGCTGCTCTTTCCGGTGTTTTCGAGGTTCACTTCAAAAGGCGGAGTCTCCGGAGAGGATGTGAAAGTGGCCATCGTACGAGCGTCCCGGTCCGCGACGTCTATCTTCAAGAAGTTTATCAGGCCTATGAAGTCGGCGACGAATTGATTTTCGGGACGCTCGTACAGGTCCCTGGGTGTCCCGAGCTGCTGCACTCTGGCGTTGTGGAGCAGGAGTATCCGGTCGGACATAGCCATAGCCTCGGCCTGGTCGTGAGTGACGTAGATGATCGTGACGCCTATTCGGCGCTGAATGTCCTTTATTTCGAAGCGCATCTCCTCTCGCAGTTTCGCGTCGAGGTTGCTTAGAGGTTCGTCGAGCAACATGACGTCAGGCTCCATGACCAGCGCCCTGGCAAGCGCGACGCGCTGCTGTTGACCACCCGAAAGTTGGTGGGGATAGCGTTTCTCCATTCCTGTCAGCTTAACCATGGAGAGAACCTTCAACACCCTCTCTTTCATCTCGTCGGCACCGGTCTTTTTTATCTTCAGCGGGTAGGCGACGTTCTTGAAGACGTCCATGTGCGGCCAGACGGCGTAGTTCTGGAAGACCATGCCGACATTTCTCTCTTCCGGAGGAACGAAGATCTTTTTATCCACCGACGAGACGAGTCTCTCGCCGATGAAGATCTCCCCGGTCGTGGGCATGTCGAAACCGGCGATCATTCTCAACGTGGTGGTCTTTCCACAGCCCGAAGGGCCGAGAAAGGAGAGAAACTCACGATCGTTGATTTCCAGGTCTATGTTATTTACGACATTCACTTCACCGAATGACTTCGAAAGTCCCTTGAGAACAACTTTTGACATTCGACTCGCTCCCCTCTATATTCCAACTTTTCCCCTGGTGAGCCACTTCACCAGGAGGTTTCCGGCTATGACGATCAACAGAAGCAGGGTGGCAAAGGCGGCCGATATCTGCACGTATCCGGCCTCCTGCATTTCGAACACCGCGACGCCTATTGTGACCGTCCTGGGTCCCCAGAGGAGTATAGACATCGTCAACTCCCTCAGGGTCGGCATGAATATCAAAAACCAGCCAGCCACGAGGCCGGGCCTTATCAACGGCACGACTATATCTTTCAGAGAAGTGAGCCAGCTTCCGCCAGAGATCCTGGCCGCCTCTTCCAGCGAGGTGTGTATCTGTTCCAGAGAGGCCGACGTCGTCCTCACGGCGAAGGCCACGTAGTGTGCCACATAAGCGACGAGGAGTATCCAGAAGGTGTTGTAGAGGTTCACCCCGTAATTGCCCGACCAAGCCAGTATCATCGCTATCGCCACCACCGTACCCGGTATCGTGTAGGGTATCTGCGCTATGGTCTCAAGGGCCTTGCGGCCTCTTATTTTCGTTTTAACGCTTATATAGGCAATCAGAGAGCCCAGTACCATACAGATCGTCGCGGCCGAAATAGCCAGCAGGAAGCTGTTCTTCAGCGCGTCTTTGGTGAGCTTGTATTCAAAGAGGATGTACCTGTAGTTCCTGAAGGTGAGATTCTCCCAAGTTATGTCGGCGCCCCAGGCATCCAGCAGCGATGTCAGGCCTATGGAGAAGAAGGGCATGATGACGGCTACAAAGACTATCGCGATGGCGACGATCAGGCAGGGTATCTTCCAGGCACCCAGATCTAGCGTCTTGGGCCTCATGCTCTTTCCAGATATCAGGGTGTACTGTTTCTTCTTGAGGTAGAAGTTGTTTATGAGTAGAGCCCCCACGGAGATTGCCATCAACATGATCGACAGGGCCGAAGCTGTGGCTATTCCGTTGAAACCGCCGCTGTGCATGTAAGAGTAGATCATCGTCGTCAGAACGAAGACCCTTCCCTGCATTCCCACGAGCGCTGGAATGCCGAAGTTGGCTATGCTCGAGGCGAAAACCAGGAGCGCTCCTCCCGCTATGCTCGGAGCGACAAGAGGAAGGGTGATATCGCGCATGATCTTCATCGTCTTCGATCCGCACGTTCTTGCTGCCTCCTCGAGCGTCGGGTCCATCCTCTCGAGCGCCCCGGCCACGGTTATGAACACGAAGGGGTACAGGTAGAGCGTCATCACCCATATGAGGCCCGGCATGGTGTTGACGTTGAAGACGTATCCTTCTATGCCGAAGATCGACTGGATAAGCCTGTTTATATAACCGTTTCGCCTGTTGAGCAACTGAGACCAGGCTATCGCGCCGATAAACGGCGGGATCATGTAGGGTAATATGAACAGTGTTCTGAAGAGCTTCGCGAAAGGAAGGTTGGTTCTGGTAACGAGCCAGGCCAGCGGCGCCCCCAGAAGAATGGAGAAAAGCGATGTGAAGAGACCGAGCTTGAGACTGTTGAAGAGAGCCGTATAATTTCTCTTCGCCTGAAAGACCGTAGCGTAGTTTTGAAGCGTGTAGGCCCCGTCGAATTTGAAGCTGTTCAAAAACAGCAGCGTCAGGGGAAAAACCACGAGAATGGCTATCACCACGAAAGTCCCGCCCAGAATGAAGGGATCGGCCTTGATCTTTCTCTGCAACAAGGGTACCACTCCTCAGGATGAAAGTAAGACCCGGCCTTTCACGGCCGGGCCGAAAACCATCAGAACAGCATGATATCGGAGAAGTTCGTGTTGATCTCGGCGAGTCCTTCTTCGATATACTTCCAGTCGATTTCCATCGCCTGACCGAGTATCTCGCCGGCCGGCGGCGTGTTGGCCGGGGGATTGACGTCGCTCCGGACCGGAACCAGCGAACCAAGTTCGACCTGTGCCTTCTGGCCGTCGATAGAGAGGATGTAGTTGACGAATTTCATGGCGGCCTCCATCTTCTGCGACGACTTCAAAATCGCGATGGGGCTCGGGATGGCTATCGTTCCGTCGGTGGGGTAGATGATGTCGATCGGGCTGCCTTTGACGTTGAGGTCGCGGGCTATGTAGTCGAGAGTCATGCCTATCGGGAACTCCCCGGCCGCAACCTTCTGCGCGACATCGCTGTTTCCCCTGACAACTACGGCCTCGTTCTCTCTCAGATCTTCGAAGTATTTCCAGCCGTATTTCTTGGCCAGCGCGCCGACTGCGGCAACGGCAGCGCCCGAGTACTCTGGGTTGGGCACGACGTAGTTGTCGTACCACTTTTCATCCGTCAGTTCCTTCCAGGATTTGGGAGCCGTCTCCGGTGTGAGCGCCTTGGTGTTGTAGGCTATAACCATATTGATCAGCCTTCCAGCGTAGTAATAGCCTTCCGGATCCTTGAAGTTCTCCGGCAGAGACGCGGCCTCCTCGGGGAATATCTGCGCCAGGAGCCCCTCTTTCTTCAGAGTTTCATAGTAAGAGAACTCGGCGACCCAGAGAACGTCGGCCTGTATGTTGCCGGCCTGCGCTTCGGCGGCGAGCTTGGTCTGGATGGTTCCGGTACCGGACCTGAAGACCTCCAGTTCGATTCCGGGGTTTGCAGCCATGAAGGCATCGGCGATAGCCGTCATGATCTCCGTTGGAACCGAGGTGTAAAGCATTATCTTCTCGGCCCCGAAAAACACTGCGCTACAGATCAGTAGCAGAATTACAATTGCGTACTTTCTCATTAGACAACCTCCTGCACCGGCCCGGGAAACTATTCCTTCCCGTTAAGCCCGAAGATGTTTGGAATTTCATCCAGTTTTTTCAGCGCTTTCAGTTTCTCTTCGTCCCTTTCTGCCAGATAGAGGACCAGGGCGTTGAGTATCGCCATCGGGACGACCAGCGAGTTCAATAAGGAGACCGGCCCTCTGTTGGCTACCAGAGTCACATCCGACCTCAAAGCCAGCTCGGAAACGGTACTGTGCGTGAGTGCGATCGTAGGGATCGCCCGTTTCTTCGCGTAGTCGAAGGCCCTGAGTATGTCCTGTGAGCAACGAAAGAAGCCTATACCCAAGAGAACGTCCCTATCGTTCATGAGAAGAAGCGTCTCGTAGAAACTTTTCCCACCGCCGGTGACGACCCTGGTGTCGATCTGCATTCGTCTGAACCTGAATTGGAGGAACTTGCAAAGCGATTCCGACACGCCCTGCCCTGTCACGAAGACCCTCTGAGCGCCTTCGATAAGGTCGACGGCACGATAGAATTCATCCGGCGAAACCTTGGAGATGCCCTCTTTCAGGTTTTCTACCTCGGCCGTCAGCAATCGTTCGAAAGATGTCTCGCCGGATTTTATCTTCCTCACCGTCGCCGACATCTTCTCGGCCGGAGTCAGCCTCTCCTTTATCAGATCCTGGCTGTGCTGCCTGAGATCGGTGAAGCTTTCGTAGCCAAGCGATCTGGCGAACCTTATCACCGTAGTTTCGCTCACTCCGAGCCTCGCCCCCAGCTCTCTGGGAGAGACGAAGGCGATGTTTTCCCAGTTCTCGAGGATGCTGTCGGCGATGAGCTTCTGGGACTTAGTGAGGGTGGGATAGACCTCCCTGACCCTGTCGAGAATAGTCACATATCTTTCCAAGAGCCCTTCCTCCCGTTTATAGTCCGTAATAACACTCGCCTTTACCCTCTACCAGTGCATCATACACCGGTTTTGTTTTCCCTGTGTAATCTTTGCTTCTGTCCAGGGCGTAACCCCTTCCAACAGCTGTTACGACTTCGGTCTTTCCGAGTTCTTCGCGGTACTTCTCGAGCAGGTCGACGGCGCTTCTTGGCGGCGCGCTGCGACCGTCGAGTATCAGGTGCGAAAAGATTCTCTCTATATTCTTCGACTCGGCCACCTTCGAGATCGACAGAATCTCGTTTATATTCCCGTGCGAGCTGGCCTCAGAAAGCATGCCTATCAGATGAAGGGAGGCTCCACCTTTAACGCCGTTCAATACCCTCTCGAGAACGGGGTTGTCTTCGAAGCGGCGTTCTATGACTCTCATCAGCCTGAGTTCGTCCTGCTCGATCAACCTGCCTGCCCCTATGGTGAGATGGCCGGTCTCGGAGTTGCCGCTCCTCCCGTGTGGAAGTCCCACGTATTCCTCGCTGGCCTTAAGCCTTGTGAAGGGAAACTCCCTCTTCAGGAAATCGAGGTTTGGAGTGGAGGCGGCCTTCAGCGGATTGATGGAGGGATCGTCGCTGCCCTCTCCCCAGCCGTCCAGTATGACCAGGACCACGCCGCTCGAGACGGGAACTCTCTTGAGAAGTGAGCGGCCTGTCATCTCCTCGGGTTTGCGCATGCCCATCAGCGAGAGCACCGTAGGAGCCACATCTACCAGAGAGCCGCCATCTCTGATTATATCGCCCTTCCCGAGCCGGGGGTTGACCACTATGAAGGGAACCGGCGCCGTCGTGTGGGAGACCGAAGGGGTGCCTTCATCGGAGAAGCCTCTTTCCATGAGACCGTGATCGGCTGTGATTATCAGCGTGCGCCCGAGGGATGTAGCCTGGCTGTAGATCGCGCCCAGCGCTTTGTCGATCTCTTCTGCGGCCTTCACCTTCAAGTCCATTTCCAGGAGATGGCCTATCACGTCGCCGGCCGGGAAGTTGATTATGATGAAATCGTACCTGTCCATCGCCTTCACCACGGCCTTTGCGATCTCGGCGCTCTTCATCTCCGGGTGGTTCTTGAAGTCCTTCCAGCTCGGTATGATCTCGGCTACCTGACCGGGGTAGAGACGACTGTGCCGGCCGTTGAAGAAGAAGGTCACGTGAGACTCCTTTTCAGATTCCGTCACCGCGAGCTGCTTCTTGCCTTCCCCGCTGAGAACTTCGCCGAGCGTTCTTTCCGGTCTGACCGGCGGAACGATCGGCTCTATCTTCGAGAACTTTTCGTGGTATTCTACCAGAGGCACGAAACGGAGCCTCGAAAAGTCGCGTACAGGAAAGGCTGTGAAACGCTTTTCCACGAAACTTTCCATGAGCTGGACCTCTCTCTCTCCCCTTCGACAGCAGAAGATAACCGTATCGCCATCCTGAATCCTTCCCGGCCTGCTCTCTCCGTCACACGCGACGAGCGGCGGGATCCAGTAATCGTTTAGACCTTTATCGTATTGACTGAGTATCGCTTCGCGGAGATTCACAAAATCACCTCATAAATTGGAAAGCGACTCTTTCCACCGGTGGATAACGTTCATGTTCTCTTCCAGCACCCTCATTCCATCTCCAGGTACGAAGCCTTCGATCGATACGGTGCCCTCATAGATTTCCGAGAGTTCCTTCAGAACAGGCAGAAAATCGTAAGCTCCCCTGGAGAGGGGGAGGTGAACTTTCTCCAGACTGGAGTTGCTCACGTGTACGTTGTAGATCTTTCTGAGTCTCTTCATATAATCGACGATACTCCCGTTCAGCTGAGCGGGCTCGACGGAGTCCTTGTAGTGGGTGGCGGCGTGGGCTATATCGAAAGTCGTTCCCAGAGAGTCGAGATTGACGATGTCGAGAAGGACGTTAAGATCCTCTGGAGCGACCACCAGTTCGCCCGGTTTCCTTTCCATAACTTCCACCCCGACTTTAATTCCCAGCTCTTTGGCCTTCTTGCCGATCCTGAAAAGAGCCTGCGTCTGCTCCTCGAAAAAATCCCCCGGCCTGTCTTTGGAAGAGGACATATGTCCCGGATGAACCGTTACAACGTCTATGCCGAGCCGGTAAGCTATCTCGAGAGCTTCGAGCGTCTGCCTGATCGACTCGGCCTTTATACCGGGGTTGGAGGAGGTGATGTTAACGTCTCTGGTGGGAGCGTGAAGCGTGCGCTTCAGCCCCAGAGAATCCATGAAGCCGCGCAGATCTTCCAGTGAGGATTTCTCCTTCCACAGATGCTCGACCCATATCTCAACACCATCGACCTTCTTCTGCGCGAAGATCTCGAGCGCGTCCCTCAAAGGAAAATCTATCAGTACGTTGGAACTTAAAAGAAAATCCATCGTCTCATCTCCATCTTGAAGCTATCGCTGCAAAACTAACAAATATGTTGGTGACAATGAAGCTATCACTTCAGCAATAGAATATCACAAGAGACATGGAAAAATGAAACGCGCACAGAAAAAATCGAAGGCAATCCACCAGCACAGGATCGTGCGTCCCACAATTCACAATCATTTGATTTGTTCGAAACCACTTTTTTTGTATAATCCTTCCAATAACTCGGAGGGATTTATTTTGTCGATTTTTCGTGGGTTCATATTTTCTATTAGCATGGTGATGTGCAGAGAAGCCCCGTTATTCTGACAGGGTTTCTGTCGCTGTGAGAAATACGGGGTGTCGCGAGACATCCCGTTTTTATTTTCTTCAGGAGGTGTTCTATGAAAAAGGTTTTACTGGTTCTGGTAATCGTTATGGCAATCATCGTTTGCGGGGCTACGAAGGTGAAGATCGGAGTCACGCCGATCCCATTCGTGGATATCCTCGAGTTCATCAGACCTCAGCTGGAAGAGGCCGGTATTGAGCTGGAGATAGTCGTTTTCAGCGACTATGTTCTTCCAAATCTTGCGCTTTCTTCGAAGGAACTGGATGCCAACTTCTTTCAACACGCCCAGTATTTGAAATCCTTCACCGCACAGAGAGGGATCAAAGGACTGGTTTCGGCCGTCAATGTTCTCATAGCTCCGATGGGCTTTTACTTGAAAAAGCCGCTCGAAGATCTGAAGAAGGGCGATAAAATAGCCCTGATGAACGACCCGACCAACGAGACGAGGGCGCTGCTCCTGCTTCACAACAACGGCCTTATAACGTTGAAGGATCCGTCTAAGGCCGATTTGACGGTGAGGGATATACAGGACAACCCAAAGGGGCTGGTACTGGTGGAGATGGAGGCAGGTTTTGTGCCGAGAGTGTTCAAAGAAGACGACACAGTTGTGGGGGCGGTTCTGAACGCCAATTACGCCCTGTCGATCGGATTGAATTCACAGAAGGATGCCACTTTCGTTGAGGACAGCAATTCGCCGTACGCCAATTTCATAGTCGTTCGCGAAGAAGACCTGAACAGCCAGTGGCTAGCCACTCTAAAGCAGATAATCACGCGCGATGAGGTGAGGCAGTTCATCTGGGAGAAGTTCGAAGGATCCATAGTTCCCACTTTCTAGAACACAGGGATCTAGATTGTGCAAAGCGGCCTTCAATGGCCGCTTTTTAATGTTCAATACAGGCTGGAGGGTTTCAAAGGAAGGAGCAAGGCGTATAATTGAGTCGTCTTCAAAACTTTCAAGGGGAGGGGTTTAGGTGAAGAGATCACTATTTGCGCTATCTGTTGCCGGTCTGCTGGTGGTTTTTATGCTGAGCGGTTGTTTCATCATCACGCCGGTGGTCGGCGTCAGCAATCTGATCAACGATTTCGAGAAGTACTGGGAACAGGAGAGCGCTGTCGGGCTGGGAGCTCTCTACACCGAGCCGGCGTTTGTAGGCGGAACCAGTTACACCAGAAACCAGATAGGGAGTCTGTACGGCCTGGTATTTCTCATTAAGGATGTGAGTTACTTCGAATTCCTTTCAGATAAGAATATCTCTTTCAAAACCGGTTTGAATGAGGCCGACGTGACTTTTTTTGCGAGAATCGGTTATATGGACGGCACGTTCGTCGAAAACAACTACAACTGGACCGTCGTGAAGATCGGCAATAAATGGTACATAACTCAAAGCAACTCCCTATAGTCGCAATCGGGGGACCGTACAAATGAAAATTGCGGCCGTTCTCGGCCGACTTCTAGCCGTTGCATCGACATATCTGTTCAACAAAAAAGCCCCGGAGTCCGGGGCTTTTCTTCATTCCTTGACCAGTTTCATCGGCTCTCCGCAGCAGACCAGCTCGCCGCCGCCGACTTCTTTCACTTCCACGACGTTTCCGCAGATCTCGCAGCGATAAACCTCTCCAACTTTTTTAACTTTCACCTTCTCAACTCCTTTCGGTAGTAAAACCATACGTTGCTTCTATCAGTCAAAACGATAAATGGAGGTGTAAGAATGGAACGAGTTTTTTTCACCGTGCTCCTTACGATCTTTGTGGTGGCGCTGGCCGCATCGCTGACACCTTATAGTGAAGCCACTTTTTCCAGCTATCTCCAGGACGGAGCCTATGTTTATGGAGGGAGTGTAATGCTCGGCTGGGACGTTACTGTCCGTGGCAGCTCACTGGTTCTCAACAACATAGACATCTGGTTCTCGAGCAGGAACTCCGGCGGTAGTATAGGAATCAAATCCGCGCCGTACATAGAGATCGTGAGCTATAACGTTTATCTGGGAACCACCCCCACCCCTCAACTTTACACCAGTACGGCATCGAACAGGGTCATGATAGACAGGCTGTCTCCGAATATGACCTATTACTGGCAGATAGTGGCGGTGGATAGAAACGGCAAACGTTATTCCGGACCCATCTGGTACTTCGTGACAAGGTAACCGGGAAAAGCGTCTCAAATAACGAGATTGGGTGGCTCTTTGCCTTCGAGAACGGCCGCTACGTTTCGTCCGACCATTATGGCCATTTCCCTTCTGGCCTCGTTGGTGGCCGATCCGAGGTGAGGCAGGAGAACCACGTTTGGAAGATCGATCAGCTCCTGCGGCACGAACGGCTCCTCCTCATAGACGTCGAGCCCGGCGCCGGCTAATTTTCCGTCCTTGAGAGCCTTGATCAGTGCCTTTTCATCTATGACGGCTCCGCGAGAGGTGTTGATGATTATCGACTCCGGCTTGATGAGAGAGAGTCTCTTTTCGTTGAGCAGATGGTATGTCTCACCCATGAGCGGTACATGTAAAGAGATGAAGTCGGAGCTCTTGAGTAACTCTTCCAGACTAACGTGTTTAACGCAGAGTTCTTCCTCCTCCGATTGCAGGAGAGGCTTTCTGTTGTGATAGACGATGTTCATGCCGAAGGCATGCGCTCTGCTCGCCACGGTCTTTCCTATCCTGCCCATCCCAATTATTCCCAGGATCTTTCCCTTGAGGGCGGGGCCCTTGAGCAGGCCGGGCTTCCAGCCTTCGAATTTGCGCTCTCTCACTAATCTGTCGCCCTCGACTATCCTCCTGCTGGTTGCCAGCAGCAGAGCCATGGTGAGATCGGCGGTCGCATCGGTCAGGGCGCCCGGAGTGTTGGTCACTCTTATTCCTCTCTTTCTGGCCTCTTCTATGTCTATGTTGTTGTACCCAACCGCGTAGTTGGCTATCACTTTCAGTTTCGGCAGCGACGAAATAACTTCGGAATCTATCCTGTCCGAGAGCAGCGAAATGAGCGCAGAGGCGTCGCGGGCCCCTTTGATTATCTCCTCTTTGCTTAGAAAACGATCCTCGTTGTTTCCGGAGATTTCGTAGTTCTTGAGAAGAAGCATACCTTCATCGGGGATTCTGTAAGTGTAGAATATTTTGTCCATTCAGGCACCTCCTGTGATAATGATATCATCTTGTATTTGAAGAAAAAGACCGGAGAGAGAGACCTCTCCGGTCTTGAAAGGTTACAAAATATCCAGCTTTATTCCAAGCTCATCAGTATCGACCGACACAGTGGCTCCTTCCTGGAGTTTACCGTCTATTATCATATCGGCCACGGGTCCTTCTATGGTTCTTTCTATAAGACGTCTCACCGGCCTCGCACCGTACAGTTTATCGTATCCATTCTCAGCCAGGTACTCGACGGCCCCGTCGGTAACGTCTATACATATGTTCTGCTCTCTTAATCGCTCTTCTATCTCCGAGAGCTGTAACCTGACTATTCCCTTCATCGCCGAAGGGTCGAGCGGTTCGAAGAGAACGATGGCATCCAGTCTGTTAAGGAACTCCGGTCTGAACGTTCTGCGAAGTTTTTCACCGGCTATTTCCCTGGCCCCGGGATTCTCCTGTATATCCGCCAGCTCTTCCGAAGCGATGTTGCTGGTCATTATTATGATCGTGTTGGCGAAGGAGACTGTCTTCCCCTTGCCGTCGGTCAACCTTCCATCGTCCATGGTTTGCAGAAGTACGTTGTGAACGTCGGGATGGGCCTTTTCGATCTCGTCCAGCAGGACCACCGAGTAAGGTCTTCTTCTGACGGCCTCGGTCAACTGTCCGCCCTCGTCATAACCCACATAGCCCGGAGGGGCGCCAATCAGTCTGGATACTGTGTGTTTCTCCATGTATTCCGACATATCCAGCCTCACCATTGCCTCCTCGCTTCCGAAGAGAAGGAAGGCCAGCGTTTTGGCCAGCTCGGTCTTTCCCACCCCGGTCGGTCCCATGAAGAGAAAGGAGCCCCATGGTTTATCGGGATCTTTCAAGCCGGCCCTTGCGCGGCGTATCGTCTGGGCTACCACATCGACGGCTTCGTTTTGATCCATGAATCTCTCGTGTATCAGCGATTCCAGGTTCTTCAGCCTGTCGCGTTCCGACTGGAGCATCTTTCCGGCCGGTATTCCCGTCCACTGCTCTACTATAGAGGCCACTATATCCGGTGTGACCATACTGCTGATAGATTCGCTCGTTTCCCATCTGGTTTTTTCGGCCAGATACTCTTTCTTGAGCTGCTCGGCTCTGGTTTTCGATTCGGCGGCCGCTTTGTAATCGCCTTTCTCGGCCAGCGCGGTGATCTGTGCGTCCAGTTCCTTCAGTTCCCTGTCCATGGACCTCAGGTCGTCCGGCATATAGCCGGCCTTAAGCCTGACGAAGGACGCGGCCTCGTCTATGAGGTCGATGGCCTTGTCGGGGAGGTATCTGTCGGGGATATATTTCACGCTCAGGTCGACGGCCGTCTTCAGCGCTTCATCGGTTATCTTTATCTCGTGGTGTTTCTCGTAGGTCTCTTTCAGGCCTTTCATTATTTCGTAAGCCTCTTCTGTGGTCGGCTCATCGACCAGCACCGGCTGGAATCTTCTCTCGAGCGCTCTGTCTTTCTCTATGTATTTCCTGTATTCGTCGAGAGTGGTGGCACCCACGCACTGGAGTTCGCCCCTCGCCAGGGCCGGTTTCATGAGGTTAGCCGCGTCCATCGAGCCTTCGGCCGAGCCGGCGCCGACTACGCTGTGGATTTCGTCTATGAAGAGGATCACGTCGCCGGAGAGCTTCTTCACCGAGTCGATTATATCCTTCATCCTCTCTTCGAACTCTCCACGGAACTTCGTTCCGGCTACCAGTCTTCCCATATCGAGGGCTAAGACTCTCTTGTCTTTCAGGTAATGCGGAACGTCTCCGCTCACTATTCTCTGGGAAAGACCCTCCACGATCGCCGTCTTCCCCACACCCGGCTCGCCGACCAGGGCCGGGTTGTTCTTAGTTTTCCTGCCTATGATCTGAATAACCCTGCGAACCTCGTCCTCCCTGCCGATCACGGGCATCAGTTTGCCTTCTCTGGCCAGTTGTGTCAGGTCTATAGTGTATTTCTTCAGGGAGTTCACGTTTTCGCTCTCTTCCGATTCGGCCACGTTTCTTCTTTTCAGAATGAGAGAGTAGATATTGTCTATATTAATGCCGTACTTCTGAAGGAGTCTGCTGGCGACCGCCGAAGTCTCTCTAACCATCGACAGGAGTATGTGCTCCGTTCCGACCTTGGAATCCTGCATCCTTCTCGACTCGCTCCTGGCGTTTTCCAGTATGTGTCGGGCCTCGGGAGTTATGAAGATCTGGCTGGTCGATTGACCGGAGCTGCCGTAGCGGCCAATTACCTCTTCGACGTCCCTTCTCAAAGCCTCTGTATTACCGTTTTTCTCCTTGAGAATATCCACGGCTATATTGTCGTCATCTTCGAGCATCGACAGGAGTATGTGTTCGGAGGCCAGCTGATTCTGTCTGTAACGCGTGAGTATATCCTGTACATCCATCAGTATCTTTTTTGCCTTTTCGGTGTATTCGTCGTAGTTTATCATTCTACACCTCCAAAAAAGGGGCGCCTTCGAGCGCCCCCACCATCCTTCAGCCTCTTCAGTCGATCTTGACCTGAACGGCTTCTTTCTTGACTTCCTCTTTCTTTGGAAGCTCGATCTTCAGAACACCGTCTTCGTACCTGGCTTTTATCTCTTCCGAGCTAACATACTCGGGTAGTCTGAAGATCCTCTGGAAGGACCCGCAGCAGCGCTCGTAGCGGTGGTAGTCCCTTCCCTTGTCCTCTCTTTCGAGCTTTTTCTCGCCCCTTATCGAGAGTATATCTTCCTCTACTTTTATCTCCAGTTCGTCCTTCTTTATCCCGGGTACATCCATTTCGATGAAAACCGAGTTGTCCTTTTCGTAGATATCGACTTCCGGACTGATCATAGAGGTCTCTCTGGGCTGGTTGTTGAACCCTTTGAAGGCTTCGTTGAAAAGTCTGTCCATTTCCTTCTGGATCTCTTCGAACGGTCTGAAAACATCACTTCTTCTGATAGCCAACATTTTAAACACCTCCGTTGTTTATATTATTTTGTTCACTGGTTGTCTTCCGGCGGTATGTACTCGGTGCCGCCGTCGTTACCTTCGCCGCCACTCTCAGGTCCCTGACCGGTCTGTGCCTGAGTCTTCTGGTAAACGCTCTGTCCGACTCTCATGCTTTCCTTCTGGAGCTGATCGAAGAGCAGCTTCACTCTCTGTATGTTGTCCTGGTTTATCGCGTCTCTCAGATCCTTGACAAGTCCTTCCAGCTTTCCCCTGTCCTCGGAAGAGATCTTGTCGCCGCTATCCTTAAGGAGCTTTTCTATGCTGTAGGCGAGTTGGTCGGCCTGGTTCTTCAGTTCGATTTCCTGTTTCTTCTTCTTGTCCTGTTCTTCGTACTTCCTGGCGTCTTCGACGATTCTCTTTATATCTTCTTCGGACATCTTCTGTCTTCCGCTAACCACCATCGACTGTTCTCTGTTGGTTCCAAGATCCTTTGCCGATACGTGAACTATTCCGTCGCTGTCTATATCGAACGTTACCTCTATCTGGGGGATTCCCCTCGGGGCCGGCGCTATACCGGTGAGCTTGAAACTTCCCAGCGCCACATTGTCTCTGGCCATAGATCTTTCGCCCTGGTAAACGGCAACTTCCACTTCTGTCTGTCCGTCTGCCGCTGTCGTGAAGACCTTGGACCTTTTGACCGGCACCGTAGAGTTCCTCTCGATGATCGGTTCCAGCAGGCCACCCATTACTTCAACTCCCAGAGTGAGGGGGGTTACATCCACCAGAACGAGATCGCTTTCCACACTTCCGGCGAGGATACCGCTCTGGAGAGCCGCCCCGACCGCAACGGCTTCGTCCGGGTTGATGTTCTTGTTGGGTTCTTTGCCGAATATCGACTTGATGAAACTCTGGACCATGGGAATTCTAGTGGAGCCACCGACCAGGAGTATCTCGTCCACTTCTTTTGGAGAGACTTTGGCATCGCTCATGGCCCTCTCTATCTGTTCTCTGGTTCCCTCGACCAGGTCTTTGATCAAAGATTCGAAGGTCGATCTGGTGATCTTCATCTCCAGGTGGAGCGGTCCGTCGGCCGTCGCGGTTATGAAGGGTAGAGAGATCTCCGTTTCGTACTTCGCCGAGAGCTCGATCTTGGCCCTTTCTGCGGCATCCTTCAGCCTCTGGAAGGCCTGCTTGTCTTTTCTGAGATCGACGTTGTTTTTCTTCCTGAAGTCCTCGGCGATGTAATCGATGAGCAACTGGTCGAAATCGTCTCCTCCGAGGTGGTTGTTTCCCGAGGTCGAAAGAACTTCAACTACTCCGTCTCCTATGTCTAGCAGCGACACATCGAAGGTTCCGCCTCCCAGGTCGTAAACGATGATCTTTCTGTCTCCCTGCTTCTTATCGATGCCGTAGGCAACCGCCGCGGCCGTCGGTTCGTTGATTATTCTCAGAACTTCCATTCCGGCGATTATACCGCCTTCCTTGGTGGCCTGTCTCTGCGCGTCGTTGAAGTATGCCGGACAAGTGATAACGGCCTTCGTAACTTTTCCGCCGAGATAAGCTTCGGCGTCGGCCTTCATTTTTTTGAGTATGTACGCGCTGATCTCTTGCGGAGTGTAGTCTTTCTCATCTATCTTTATCGTGTAATCCGAACCCATTTTCCTTTTGATCGATCTGACCGTTCTATCGGCGTTCAATATAGCCTGTCTCTTCGCCGGCTCTCCGACGACTATCTCTCCAGTCTTGCTGAAGGAGACTATCGAAGGTGTGGTCCTGTTTCCTTCGGCGTTGGGTATCACCTCAACGCCGCCATCCTGCTTTACCCATGCTATGACCGAATTGGTCGTGCCTAGATCGATTCCTACTGTGTATTCTTTATTTGCCATCTTGTTCCCCTCCTTGCGCAGCTCAACGCTTCTACATTTATATTATAGGTAAGAGTTTGTGCACTGTCAACAAGAATAGTTATAAATTATATACTATCAAAATGCCTATGATAAAAGAGATATATAGTGATAAATAATATCATAATCATAATGTATAGCGTTCTTAGCTATAGACTGACAAGAAGAAGATCCGACTTTTGATATCCTCGTTTTTCACCGCAAAATAGGGATAGAGATTGATTCGCAAGAGTCAGCCCGTGCTACCACCATCTATTCCAGGCTTTTATCCCGGTCGAAATATGTAAGAATAGAGTATAGTTTCTCAATCAGGAAGGAGTGAGTCATTTTGAACGATACGGTATCAATAATCATCGACTGGGCTGTCAGGATAGGGGTAAGCTTACTCATCTTCATAATAGCCCGGTGGTTATCTAAGATCTTCTACAACGGGTTCATGAAACTGTCCAAGAAAACGGGTATAGTGAACGTCCAGTACCAGAGGACTCTGAAGACATTGTTCAACATCGCTTTCTTCGCACTGGCCATTTTCATAATCGTATCCGTGCTTTTCAAGAACCTTACCCCGGTTTTGACCGGGCTCGGAGTTTCGAGCATCATAATAGGTCTGGCGATCAAGGAGCCTCTGGAAAACTTCATCTGCGGGATTCTCATTATGCTCAATAAACTCATAATAGAAGGAGAGGCCGTGGAGATCTCCGGCCAGTCAGGCTCGATCGTCGAGATCAAGTTGAATCATGTACTTCTGAAAACGTGGGACGGAAAGATGATAACCATGCCCAGCCGATCGGTCTGGACGGCAACGATAGTCCACTTCTGGCCGGAGAATATAAGGCGGAACGATCTTAACGTCGGTGTTTCTTATTCCAGCGATTTGAACAAGGTCATGAAGGTACTCGAGGAATCGGTCAATTCGTATGAGAAGCTCTACAAAGACGAAAGCCATAAGCCGGTGATCCAGTTCACAGGATACGGCAGCTCGTCGATAGATTTCGTGGTCCGTTTTTGGGTTGAAAGGAGCAATTTCGTCAATTCCAGCACGGATCTGGCGAAGATAATAAAGACGAAGTTCGACGAAAACGGCATAGAGATTCCCTTCAGTCAGATCGATCTACATATCAAGAGGGATTAGTTCAAGGCGTTGAGCCAAACGGCTTCAGATAACACCGAATGACGGAAAGGCTGGGTTACAGGAGCTTTATCACTACTACCAACTGTTCCGCCCCTGAACAGCGAGCTTTTTCATACAACACTTAACCGCTCTCCGGTTTCAACGGAAACTCACGTAGCTGAGATGATAAAATCTTCATTATGATATCGATGGAGGTTCATGATGCGAAGATACGCTTTTCTTCCGGTTGTTTCACTGATGATCATTTTTCTGACAGGCTGTCCCAAAGTGGATATTCATTATTCCCTCAGCGGGGTTATCAGGCCATATTCAGGTGAGGAAGGGTTCACGGTTCAGAGAAAGGGTTATGTTCCGGAGCTGACGGCCGAAGATATCGAAAGAGGCTTCACCGACGAATACGCAGTGATCTTCGACAGCGGTTACGATTCGACGATACTGCCGGGGGCGGAGGTTCTGGGCGAATTCTCCTCGCGCGATGGTTCGGTGGTCATCTCGACCGTCAGGACATCCGATCCGCAAGCCCTTGCCGCAATCGAAGGCGTCAGGTCCGTGCAGAGAAACATGTTGTACACTTTGCAATCGGTGACTACCGTGCCGGATGATCCTCTCTACACAGATCAGTGGGGTTATCCCATGGTACAGATGGAGGAGGCGTGGACTATCGCTAAAGGTTCTCCGACGGTGGTCGTGGCCATTATCGACTCCGGTACCAGACCGGACCATCCCGACCTGCAGGGAGTGTTTCTTCCCGGGTACGATCTGATCGACGACGATGACGATCCGACCGACAACCCGAACCCCGGTCGACAATCCCACGGTACACACGTAACCGGAACGATCACGGCCGTTACAAACAACGGCACCGGCGTGTCCGGAATGACCTGGGGAAGGTATCCGACCGTGATGCCCATAAAAGTCTTCGACAACGGTGGAAATACAACCGATACAATCATCGCCGAGGGGATAATCTACGCCGTGGATCACGGGGCGAAGGTGATCAACATGAGCCTGGCCGGACCGGACACCGAGGCCGTGAGGCTGGCGGTGGAGTACGCTTACGCCAACGAAGTGATGATGATAGCGGCAGCCGGTAACTACAACACTTCCTATCCGTACTATCCGGCCTCTTACGATGAAGTCATCTCGGTTAGCGCGGTCGGGCCGACCATGGAAAGGGCCAGTTACTCGAACTACGGAGACTTCATCGATTTCGCCGCCCCGGGCGGGGATTCTAAAGTCGGAGGTCAGACCGGTACGATTATCAGTACGGGCTACACTTCCGCGGGAGGAAATGGTTACACCTATCTTTCCGGAACTTCCATGGCCTGTCCGCACGTGACCGGCCTGGTCGCGCTCCTGATGGGAGAGGGATACATAGGAAGGGATTCGAACGGCGAAGAGATAATCAGGAAGATAATCAGGAAGACAGCGCTGGATCTGGGCGATCCAGGATGGGACGAGTATTACGGTTATGGATTGATTCAGGCCGCAAATGCCCTGTCCTTCATCGAGGAGAAGAGACCTTTCGTGGTGCAGGTGTTGAGCATCGGAGGCTCGGTGCTGGCCCAGAGCGATGTCAGGCCGGACGGCTCTTTCAAGATCGGCGGCTTGAAAGACCAGAACATCAAGTTGAGGGTCTGGCGTGATGTCAACGCGAATGGAGTCATAGACAAGGGCGATCTGGTTGGCTACGCGGGCTATAGCGGATGGGAACCGGCCTTCGAGAATGCCGCCCTGCTCTTTTACAATTCCAGCGGAGAAAAGGAGCTGGCAGGACCGGTCAACTTCTCACCTGTAATGTAAAAAAGAGACTCCCGATCGGGAGTCTCTTTCTTTGTGATTGCCCGTATAAATGGCGCTCAGCCTATAGTCGAAAACACAACGCTGAGGGGAGTCTCGTTCGAAAGGTTGTCCGATACAGGACAGCGATCCTCGACCACTTTTACCCATCTCTCCAGAGTTTCTTCGTCGGCGTCGCTATCGACCTTCATAGTGGCCGTTATATCTTTGAAGCCGGCCCTGTCGTCCTGGGATTTTCCCATAAGCCTGGCCGCGTTCAGCGGACCGGAGACATCTATCTCGAGTTTCTTTATAGAAAAGCCCATCTCTCCGGCCACCATGTGACCCACCACGTTGAGACAGCCGGCCAGGGCGGCCAGTACGTACTCTACCGGGTTGGCTCCCCGGTCCTCCCCGCCCAGGTTTGGCGGTTCGTCCACTATCATGTTGAAGCTTCTGGCTTTCACCGAAACCCTCGCGGGACTTTCCGACATCGCTCTTACTCTAAAATTGGCATCCGGCATATTTTATACCTCCTGTTGTGATTTCTTTCACATTTATTATACATTCTTTCAGCGTGCCGAATGTTAAGCCGACATAAATTATCGTTTCTATACCCTTACCCACAACGCACCACGCACAACCAACAACATTTCTTAAGAGGATTCCCGACTTCTTATGAGCGAAGCGATACTAAATAACGTGTCCGAAGACAGTGGGAATTTCTGTGGTCAATCTGCCAGGTTTATGATAATGTCTGTAAGAACGAAGGTTGTTGAGAGAAACACAGGTATTTATAACTGGGGAAAAGAACACCCGGTAATATATAGGTAGCATCTGTACGAAAGGGAGATACACGATAAACCAACTCCAGAAGGAGGAAAGTATATGAGAAGAATTCTTTCAATTTTGATTTTCTTTTTGGCCGCCTTTAGCGCGCTTTCGGTAGAGAAAATAGTCGTTGCCGTCATGCAGGACCCGGACTTTCTCGATCCGCACAGGGCGGCGGCCTCGGGAACATACGAGATGATGTTCAACGTGTTCGAAGGTCTCCTGAAACCCGATTCGAAGGGGAACGTGGTTCCGGCGATCGCCGAGAGCTATTCCATCTCTCCCGACGGTCTCACATACACTTTCAAGCTCAGGGAGGGAGTCAAGTTTCATAACGGCAGAGAGGTGACTATGACCGACGTTCTCTACTCCTTTAACAGGTTGAAGGGGAGCGGCGAAGTCAGGGGACTTTCTTCGGATTTCGAGAAGTTCGTATCCGAAATCGAAGCCACCGACGATATAACCGTGGAGATCACTCTGAACACTCTGAACACAGACTTCCTCGAAAAGTTCATAATCGCGATAATTCCGGCAGACAACCCTGATCACGAAAGGAATCCCATAGGGACAGGCCCGTTCAAATTCGTCACTTACCAGCCGGGCCAGCGGGTGGTAATCGCAAAGTTCGACGAGTACTGGAATCCCGATCTTCCGCTGGTGGACGAGGTCGAGTTCAGGATAATACCGGACAACCAGGCCGCGCTCATGAGCTTCATGGCCGGGGAGGTTCAGATGCTTCCCAGGCTGGACGCGATACAGGCCGAGATTCTGAGGGGCAGGTACAACCTCATAAGCGCCGAACAGAACATGGTGCAGCTTATGGCCATGAACCTCGCGAGGGAACCTTTCGATGACCTTAAGGTGAGGCAGGCTATAAACCTGGCCATAGACAAGGAAGAGATCATAGAGATAGTCGCCAACGGTTACGGAACGGTGCTGGGTTCCAACATGTCGCCTATTATGGAGAGATACTACCAGGAAGGGCTCGAAGATTACTACAAAACCGATATCGTCGCGGCCAGATCGCTTCTCGCCCAGGCCGGCTACCCGGAAGGTTTCAAGACGACGATAACCGTTCCCTCCAACTACCAGTTCCACGTCGATACGGCCCAGGTGATCGTCGAGCAATTGAAAAAGGTTGGGATCACGGCCGAAATCGAGCTCATAGAGTGGAGCATATGGCTGGACAGGGTTTACACTGGGAGAGACTACGAGATGACGATAGTGGGTCTCACCGGGAAGCTCAGCGCGTACGACATCTTGAAGAGGTACCTGAGCGACTATCCGAGGGACTTCTACAACTACTTCAACCCCCGGTACGATGAACTGGTCAATTCAGCCATAAAGCAGACCGATATAGACAAAAAGGCCGGGCTCTTCAAGCAGGCGCAGGTGCTGCTCACGGAGGAGGCCGTCGCCGTGTACATAATGGACCCGAACTTCATAGTAGCACTGGCGTCGAACCTTTTCGGGTACAACGTCTATCCGCTGTACGTGCAGGATATGTCGACACTTTACTACAAATAGAACCGGAGAGACCCGTGTACATCTACCTCAGAAAGCTATTTGCGATGCTCGCGACGGTTTTCCTGGTCTCGATGATAACGTTCATCACCTTCGAGATCATCCCGGGAGACCCGGTCCTGGCCAGGCTTGGAGTAGATGCCGACGAGGCCCAGATCAGAGCGCTTTCAGAGGAGCTGGGACTGGACGAGCCGCTTTCCAAAAGGTTCTTCGGGTGGATCACCGGTCTCTTCACGGGCGATCTGGGTCAATCGATAAGATACTCGAGACCCGTCTCCGAACTGATCTTCGACAGATTGCCGGTGACGCTCTCGCTGGCATTGATCTCCATGGTTTTGATCGTGATTATCGGTGTGCCGCTGGGAATCTTGAGCGCCAGGTACGGCGACAGACTGCCCGGTATTTCAATCTCCATCGTCTCGCAGATAGGGATGGCCGTGCCTTCCTTCTGGACCGGCATAATCCTGATGTACATTTTCGGTCTCACTCTCAGGTGGGTCTCACCGGGGGGTTACACACCCTGGAGCGTCGACCCTGTGGAGGCTTTCAAATCGCTTCTGCTTCCGGCAGTGGCGATCGCCCTCCCTTCGATAGCGACCGTGATAAGATACACCAGGAACACCGTGATGGAGCAGATGAAGAACGATTACGTCAGACTCGCCTTCTCCAAAGGTCTGAAGATGAACGCCGTGCTTTTCAGACACGTTTTGAAGAACGCGCTGATTCCGGTTATTACCGTTCTCGGAATGATCACGGCCAACATTCTCGGCGGCAGCATAGTGATAGAACAGGTCTTCACTCTGCCCGGAGTCGGGAGACTCCTGATCAACGCGATATCGGTGCGCGACCTCCCGCTGGTCCAGGGGATGGTGCTGTACATTTCGCTGGTGATAGTCGTAACGAATTTTCTGATAGATATCGTCTATACGCTGATCGATCCCAGAATCAAGCTCAGATAGCGGAGGAGCGATGAAGAGGAAGAGAGTGAGTCTTTACATAGGAATATCCATAATCGCTTCGTTGCTCGCCATGATGGTGGTGAGTCTTTTCTACACGCCGTATCCGGTAACGGAGATGAACCGCGACGAGAGGTTTGCCCCTCCCTCCGCCAACCACCCGCTGGGAACGGACAACTTCGGTAGAGACGTTCTCAGCAGGATAATGAAAGGTTCGCAGACGGCCTTCTTCGTGGGCCTGATAGCGGTATCGGTGGGAGGTCTCTTTGGAGTGCTCGTAGGGGCCATCGCCGGTTATTTCGGCGGGATGCTGGACGAGTTCATAATGAGATTGATGGACGCGATGATGGCCTTTCCGGGTATTCTCTTCGCCCTGATGTTCGTCTCGATCTTCGGGGTCGGGATAAGAAATACGATCATAGCGATAGGCATCATGTCGATTCCCTCTTTCGCCAGGATAACCAGGAGCGGATTCATTCAACACAAAGAGTTCGAATACGTTAAAAACGCGCGGGTCAAAGGCGTCTCGAACTTCAGGATAATGTTCAGCCACATACTTCCGAACGTGCTGTCTCCCATAATCGTCGCGGCCTCGATGGGTTTTTCCAGCGCCGTGCTCTCGGAGGCGGCCCTGAGTTATCTTGGCCTTGGAGTTCAGCCGCCCGATCCCAGCTGGGGCAGGATGCTCAACGAGTCGCAGGTCTTCATAACTCTCAGTCCGTGGTACACCATAGCGCCGGGGATCTTCATAACGCTGATAGTTCTCGGCTTCAACTTCCTGGGCGACGGTATCGCCGATCTCCAGGACAGGCAGCAGTAGGTGTAAACGTGGAGCGAATAATCTCAGATAGGGCTCTCCTTCAGGTGAGGGATCTGAATATCTCCTTCACCACGGCTAAGGGAGACTTCCCGGCGGTCAGGGGGATCTCCTTCGATGTCGGGAGAAACTCCATCGTAGGTCTGGTAGGGGAATCGGGTTGCGGAAAAAGCGTGACTGCCCTGGCCATCATGAGACTCCTTCCGGGAAACGCCCGGCTTTCGGGTACGATCGACTTCTCCGGCAGGAATATAGTCGCGATGCACGAGGAAGAGATAAGAAAACTGCGCGGCAGCGAGATTTCCATGATCTTCCAGGAACCGCTTACCTCGCTAAATCCCTTGTGGAAAGTCGGTAGACAGATCGACGAGAACCTGAAGATGCACACCGAACTGAAGGGCGATGATAGGTTTCAAAGTGTTGTAGATATCATGAGAGACGTGGGGCTGCCCGACCCGGAGAGACTATACCACAAATACCCCCACGAACTGTCCGGCGGAATGCGCCAGAGGATAGCCATCGCCATAGCCGTAGCCTGCAGGCCGGCCCTGATAATCGCAGACGAGCCGACGACGGCGCTCGACGTCACTATCCAGGCACAGATACTCCAGCTGCTGAAGGATATAAACAGAGAGAAGGGCTCCTCCATAATCTTCATTTCCCACAACTTCGGCATAATAAGAGAGATATGCACATCGATCTGCGTGATGTACGCCGGGCATCTTGTGGAGATCGCCCCGACCGAAAAGCTCTTCTGTGAACCGCGTCATCCCTACACGATAGGTCTTATGAAGGCAATTCCGAAAACCGATTCCAAAGGCAAGGAACTTTACGACATCCCCGGAAAAGTGCCGTCGATAACCGATACGCTTCCCGGCTGTCCCTTCGAGCCCAGGTGTGAATACGCCTTCGAAAGGTGTAAAAGGGAGTTGCCGCAATTCGAAGTTCTCGGAGAGCAACACGAGTCGAGATGCTTCCTGGCCGGTGAGCTGCGATGAGCGGCATAATTCTCGAAGTCAGAGACCTCGTGAAACACTACCCGCTGCGAAGGACGAAGCTGCTGGAGAGCCCGGGCAGAGTCAGGGCTCTCAACGGTGTCTCCTTCGCCATAGCGAGGGGAGAGTCCTTCGGACTGGTCGGGGAATCGGGCTGCGGAAAGACAACGGCCGGCCACACGATAATAAAGCTGCTCGAGCCGACAGATGGGAAGATATTTTTCGAGGGCAAGGATATAACAACTATCAAGGGCGAGAGATTGAAAGATCTCAGGAGGAAGATCCAGATAATCTTTCAGGATACCGCCGGCTCTCTCAACCCCAGGAAAACTGTGAAGTGGATCCTGAGTGAGCCTTTACGCGCACAGGGTGTGAGAAACCGCCTGGAGATCGAAAGGACAATCCGGGAAAGCCTGGAGCTGGTGGATCTGGACGAGAGTTTCCTGGATCGTTACCCACATGAACTGTCGGGCGGGCAGAAGCAGAGGATCGGCATACTGGGCGCTTTGATTCTCGAGCCGGAATTCATCATAGCGGATGAACCCGTTTCGGCGCTGGACGTCTCCATACAGGCCCAGATACTCAACCTGATGAAAAACCTTCAAAAGAGGCTTTCGCTGACCTACCTCTTCATATCCCACGATCTCGGCGTAGTACATTTCTTCTGCGACAGGATAGCCGTGATGTACCTCGGAGAGATCGTTGAAATGGCTGAAGCGACGGAGCTGTACGTCAATCCCTGTCATCCATACACGCAGTCGCTACTCTCGGCGATACCGGGAGAGAATGCCGCGAGCCAGCGGATAATCCTTCAGGGGGACGCACCCGATCCGACCAACCCTCCACAGGGCTGTCCCTTCCATCCCAGGTGCTTCAAAAGAATGGAGATATGCACTCACACCAGACCAAGGAGCGTCGAGGTATCGAAGGGGCATTCGGTTGGCTGTCATCTCTACCCGTGAAATGGAGCGCCTCCCCGGACGGACGGTTCACTTCTTGATAAACGTGTTTTCGTTGAGTTCTCTGAAAGCCTGATCGAGCTCCTGACGGGTGTTCATCACGATGGGACCTCCCCATGCGATAGGTTCTTTAAGTGGTTTGCCAGAAAGCAGCAAAAACCTGATCCCTTCATCGCCGGCCTTGACCCAGAATCCGTCGCCTTCGTCGAACAAAACGGCCCGTTTGCTGGTTATGGATTCCATTCCTGTCGGATCGAAGAGTCCCTCGCCCTGAAGAATATAGATGAACAGAGTCGAGTCTCTCTGGCTTTCGAAAGACCAGTCTCTTCCGGCCGCGACCTCGACATCCAGATAGGTAGCTTTCACATACCTTCCTTCAAATGCGCCATTCGAGTCTCTGTAACGACCCGCGATGATGCGTACTCTGCTCCCGTCTTCATCTACGACAGTAATGTCCTCGCTTTTTATGTCGCCGTACTGAGGATCTACCATCTTGTCTCTGGCGGGCAGATTTAGCCATAGCTGAACACCGAAGAGCCTCTCGCTCGCCTTGGGCATCTCCTGATGGATTATCCCCGATCCGGCCGTCATCCACTGGCAATCGCCGTCGAGAATGCTGCCGCTGTTTCCAAGGCTGTCTCCGTGCTCTATATCCCCGCTTATGAGGTATGTTATCGTCTCGATACCACGGTGTGGATGCCAGGGAAAGCCTTTCGTGTAATCGTCCGGGTTTGTGGAGTCGAAGGCGTCCAGCATAAGAAAAGGGTCGAACTCTGCGGTATCTCTATAACCGATCACCCTTACCAGTTTCACCCCGGCTCCATCGACCGCGTCCTTGCCTGTAACTATCTTTCGCACGGTGCGCAATTGCTTCATAGGAATCTTCTCCTCTCATAAATCCTATTACAATGATACCATCGGTGGGTATCTAACAAACGAAGCGGCCGTCCCCCAACCTACCACGACGGTTATACGGAGCTGTATCGTCAGCTTTCCGCATCAACTATTTAATGGTGAAGGTGTAAACTCGGTTCATGGAGATTCTAAGGGGTAAAGTCGCGGCAGCCGTGACGGCTATAATATGTTCGATACTCTGGGGAAGCGCCTTCCCGGTTCTCAAGATCGGTTACGAAGAGATGGCCATCGCTTCCGACGATATTTCGGCGAAGCTGGTTTTCGCCGGTCTGCGTTTTTTGGGCGCCGGGCTGATGGTACTGCTTCTTTCGATTCCCTTCGGCAGAAAGGAAAGACAGAAGTTCACGGCCGGGGATTACCTCCACTTCATAGCTCTGGGTACGATGCAGACCTTCCTGTTGTATTTCTTCTTTTACAACGGTCTCAGTTACACCACCGGCATGAAGTCCTCGATAATCATGGCCGGAGAAAACTTTCTGGTCATACTCCTCGCCCACTATATATACCACAACGACCGTCTCAGCTGGAGAAAAACTCTCGGAATGTTGCTTGGCTTTCTGGGCGTCTTTCTGGCCAATTTCAACGAAGGTTTCACGCTGAGCTTCGTTTTCAAGGGCGACGGTTTCATGCTGATCGCCACGTCAATAGGGGCCATAGGAACGATCTACGCCAAGTGGCTTTCAGCCAGCAGATCACCCTTCCTGGTGTCGGGCTGGCAGCTGTCGATCGGCGGTCTTATGTTGCTTCTCTTCGGTCTTCCCGGCCTGAAGGCCGGCGCGCTGGTCTTCACACCGAAAGGAGTCTCACTTTTGATCTACTCTATGTTGCTTTCGGCGATCGCCTTCTCTCTCTGGTACGCCCTGCTCAGTTATCACAAGGCCGGTGAGATAACCATGTTCCGTTTCGTCATACCCGTCGCCGGAGTCTTCCTGTCGGCCGCCTTCGTTCCCGGTGAAGCGATAAACTCCTATACACTACTCTCGCTTCTCCTCGTCGCTTTGGGCATCATCGTGGTCAACTGGAGGTTTTCAAAAGCTCCGGCTGCCGGAAAACACTAGATGTAATCGAAACCATAGACGGGCAGCGGAATAGGGGAGCCCTTCATATTACTCTCAAGCAGCACCAGTCTGGTGAATTCGGCCGGAGTCATTTTTCTGGCCTCCTCTCTGAAGGCTTCGAACTCTACGTCCGTCATTACTTCCCTGTAATAACCTTCGAGTTGATCGAGAAAGTTATCAATGGATATGACCTTCATCGTTCCTTCGAAGCCGGCCTTTTCCCTCTCCTCGCTAGGGAAGAGACTGTCAAGAACAAGAACGCATTCCTTCTCTCCGCTCAACTGGAGATAGCCCCTTGCCGCCTCGATAACGTCGCTCTCGCATCCGGCGTGTTCGACGATGTAATTGCTGTCACGGAACTTTATCACCGTGACGTAAGCTTTATCGCCGATGAAGGTTCTCGCCGCTCTAACCATCACCCGGCCTGTGGCGAAAATTTTACTGAACTGCGAAAGATCCCTGAAATAACGTACGGGCCTCCTCATGTAGAGCCAGGCGATTCTCGAAAGATCTTCTTCGCTCGCCTCTCTGACACGTGAAGCCTTTCCCGGCAAGACTCTCAACTTGTAGAAGCCGTCCGGCTCAATGGCTCCGAACCTGCTGTACAGACCACGCTTACCCGAGATTATAAAGAGCGATATGCCCTTCTCGATCGCCATTTTCTCGGACATCGCCAGGGCCTTCGCCCCGTAGTCTCTGCCCCTGTAATCGGTGTGCGTGCAGACGGCGCCGATGAGACCGACCTTCAAACTGTGACCGAAAACAGAGATTTCTCTGGGAAGCATACCTACCATGGTCACGGGCCTTCCGGCCTCTCTCACGACCGTCATGTTTTCCACGTTCTCCGGTGAAAAAAGCAGCGGAAAGCAACTGCCCATATCTGTTTTGAAGACCTGGCTAGAAAGTTCTATCATGGCGGGGATATCTTCTACTCTTGCGACAACGGGATCCGACAAGGCGATCACCTCACTCAGCACGATATCGATTATCAAAAACCACACAATTGATAATCTCACAATTGAGAGCCGGACGCAATATTGTGATTAAATAGTCTTTGAAAGAATATAGAAAGGGCCGGTGATTGATTTGTCAGAGACGGTACACAGAATACAGCTCAAAGATAAAGAAATAATACTGATCGGAACCGCTCACGTGTCTAAAAACAGCGCCGAAGAAGTGAAGCGGATTATAGAGGAAGAGAGACCAGATTCCGTGGCGATCGAGCTTTGCAACTCGCGCTATCAGTCGATGCAGGACCAGGATCGCTGGAAAAAGACGGATATTGCCAAAGTGATAAAGGATAAGAAGTCCTTTTTGTTGCTGGCCAATCTTATCCTCTCCTCTTACCAGAAGAGAATGGCCAAGCAGATCGGGATACAGGCCGGGCAGGAGATGCTCCAGGCGATAGAATCGGCAAGGGAGACCGGCGCGCAGCTGGTGCTGGCCGACAGGGATATACAGGTGACCTTCGCGAGGATCTGGGGAAACCTGAGTTTCTGGGGAAAGGCAAAACTCTTTTTCAGTCTCGTTCTCTCGATCTTCAGCGATGAGAAGATAACCGAGGAGGAGCTGGACAAAATGAAATCGGGCGACATGCTGACGTCGGCCCTGAGCGAGCTGTCCAAATCCTTTCCACAGTTAAAGGAGACTCTGATAGACGAAAGGGACAAATACCTCGCCCAGAAGATCAAAGAAGCCCCGGGAAAGAAGATAGTCGCAGTGGTTGGCGCCGGGCACGTTCCGGGCCTTAAAGAGGCTATCAAGGAAGAGCAGGATCTGGAGGCCTTGAGCAGGATCCCGCCCAAAAAAAAGACCGGCAAGATTGTCGGCTGGACGATATCGATAGCGATAATCTCGCTGATAGTGGCGACTGTAATCGTTAACCGCGACGCCGGCCTCGACCAGATACTGAGCTGGATACTTTGGAACGGCTCCCTCTCGGCGCTGGGAACACTGGCCGCATTCGGGCATCCGCTATCGATACTGACAGCCTTTGCGGTCGCTCCGATCAGTTCTTTGAGTCCGTTGCTCGCCGCCGGCTGGTTCGCCGGTCTCGTTGAAGCCATGGTGAGAAAGCCCCATGTCTCGGACTTTGAAAACCTGAGCGAGGATGTGAACTCCTTCAAAGGCTTCTGGAGAAACCGGGTCACACGGATACTGCTGGTAGTGGTTCTGGCGAACGTCGGAAGCACTGTCGGAACTTTCATAGGTGGGGCCGATGTAGTGAGAATATTCATCAAATCCTTCTGGGGATGAGTTTTACGCTGAAAGCCGTCTCAAGTATGACTCCATTTTGCCGGTGTCGCTTAACGAAGGCGGTCACATGCGTACATAGGGTAGTGAAAGCTCAACTCAGCACTTGACAACTTGAGTTGCTGCTCTGATTCCTGTGAAAAATGATCTCTTCATTTTCTCGGGCAGACGTGGTCGATCCACAGTTCCTGGCCGCCGATCGAAAATGAATTGATCGTTCCCAGAAGGTTCAGAACGCCTTTCTGGCCTACGACGTTTGTGATTGAGACATTGACTCCGCCAATAACGGCACCGTTTATGTCGGCGAAATTCTGAACGTTCTTCAGATCTCCGTTAACCTCGACGTTGATATTTCCGCCGTATTCGCCGTAGTAGAGAATGAGACCGGTGGGTGCTGATGGGAAGGTAAAGGCTACTGTGATGTTGTTTAGATTAACGTCGAGGCCGGTATGACCGGCAAGTCCTTTGTTATCTACTTTCAAATTCCCGTTGTTCGTTGGTGTGCCGTTAGACCAGTAGAACTCCTTTAGCGTCATCTTGGTGGCCGATTCCCACAGTGTATCTCCGAAATGATAAGTGGCACCGAAAGCAAAACCTTCGAAATTTATACACTTCAGAACCAGGATGCATCCAGAGAGGATAATGAGGGTTGACAGGAGCATCATAATAAACGTGAACCGTTTCATGATACACCTCCTATCCAGAAGATAAGGACCGGACAAACTACCAACCGATCTGCGCCCATATGTCGTCGCGGCGCATGAAAAGTCTAGCACTTGCGGCAGAAAAACGAACAACTTTCGAAACTCGCTTAAGGTTAAGTTTAATGGATATAAATGCTCCGGAACTCCCGCATAATTAATATCTATATCGGTATTCACGCTGATTTTTCCCATCAATTTCATCCATTGAAAATCGACAAATATACCTGGTGGACATTTAAAAACACAATAAGGGCAGAAATGATTATCCAGCGGTGAATCGAAATGGTTGGACAAAGGTTGCTTTCTTTACTTGCAAGAAGGATCACAAAAGCGCATGAGTTGAGATAATGATTCCGGTAGATTTTTACTTGTGGAGAGCCGGGGCTTCCCATCAGCCTGCCTGGCGAGTTTTTCGTAGATGCCATCATGAAGCTTATGCCGATGTTCTTTGCTAAGCTTGATTGTAGAAAGATTCTTCTAATCGGTCAAACATATTTCTTCTGAGAAATGTGTTGGTCTCTCAGTTCATCTTCGCCAGTGGATATTTCCCGAGTTTTGTGGGAGTCCAGGGAACGAGATACATTTCCATATCATCCATATTGTGCCACCACAGCTCGACACCCTCGATTTTTTCGGGAATTATTCCTTTGTCGAAATCAAAGATATAAGAAGCCCGAAGCTTGACTTCTTTCTTCTCAAGGAGGATTTGACCATCCCTATCGTACGTGACAAAATCAAACAAGAGTATGCCGCTTCTTTTATTGTCGAGCTCCAGTATCAGCATCTTTCCAAGCCTGTCTTCATCTGTAAGGTAGATAAGAATGTCACCATCGTTGAGCATTCGTTTTTCATCTCTCGAGATATTGATCTTATCCGTTGTCAGATTCACACTGAAGCTCTCTATATCCAGAAAAGTAACTGAGTAGAAACTATTTCTGTACGCCTCAACCGTTGGATTTCTCGAAATGCAAGAGATTGCAATCACAGTTATCACAATGGCGGTGGCAAGAGATCTCTTCATCTTCAAACACCCCTTTTTTCTCTTAGAATCTGTAGCCTATTTTAAAATCGAAGATCTTACCGACAGTCTCATTGATTTTTTGTAGAATAAGATCTACGTTGAGCTCTATGTAATAACCGGGACTAAAATCCATCCCAACTCCAAGTCTGAGAGGCGAAAAACCCAGCTGTGACTGCTCTCCAAAAGCGAACGTGTGGCCGATATCTCCTCTAACATAAAAAGCGCCGAGATCGAGTTTCAGTCCAACATAACCGTACCAGGCAATTCCGGGAATCATGAATGAAGACTTTACTCCGGTGTCTTCCGAAAGAGTAAACATAAGAAACGGAGTTGCTATTCCAAAAGACAGAGGTCCAAAATCATACCGCAAGTCAATTCCAAGCACGTCTATTCCAACAAATCCGGAAAGAGGAGTATTCGAAAGAGATTCGGTTTGCGCGGCAACATTGATTAATCCGAGAGAAAGGCTTCCAAACGAAAGTGAAGTAACCAGCAAAAGGCAAAGTACAAGGATGGCATTCTTCATAGGTCTCACCCCCTAATGTTCATTGTAAGTCCACAATACAAAAAACGATCTGGTTTTTCAGACTGTTAGTTCCATTGCCAGAGAATTCTGTGCAGGTCTCACGGAACGTCAATCTACCCGGGGACTCCTTCCATTTTCCAGAGAAGGCTTCTTGGATCTAAATATCGACTGGTTTTATCTTCGATTGATAAGTTTAGCTTGCATATTAGAAACATATCTCCAATGCGAACTGGGAAAACATTCGCATAAAGATCACCTAATATCTTAATTATAGGATTGTTTGGAGATCGTATTTTCCCTTATCTGGAGGCTTGATGTGTTTCTTGCAGTAGTTTCGGCGGTATTTTTCGGATGGGCACTGGGGGCGAACGACGCAGCCAACGTTTATGGTACGGCCGTGGCATCGGGTCTTGTTAAGTTCAAGGTTGCGGTCGCTTCATCCGTGATATTCATACTCATAGGCGCGGTCTTCGCCGGCTCTAGAGTTCTTGAGACTATCTCCAGCCTCAGTTCGCAAACCGTCTTTACAGCCGTCACCGGAACTATTGCAGCGGCTCTGACGATGACGATCATGACTCTTCTGAGCATTCCAGTCTCCTCTTCACAGGCTATGATGGGAGCTATCTTCGGTGTCGGAATGTTCCAGGGAACGGCCGACTGGTCAATATTTCTGAAAATCGTGGTTTGCTGGGTGGTCACTCCTGTCGGGGCCGCCGTGGGCGGCTTCTTTCTGTACCGAATAACATCGATCTTCTTTGCAAAGATAAAGACCATACCGACACAGAATCTCGCTTTAAAAATCGGTGCCATCGCCATAGGAGCGTACGGTTCCTTCGCGCTCGGGGCAAATGACGTAGCGAACGTTATCGGTCCTTTCGCAGGAATAATTCCGACCAATGTCGCCGTGCTGATGGGAGGCATAAGCATAGGTCTTGGCGTGATAACTTTCGGCAAGCGCGTCATGTACACGGTGGGAAAACAGATCATCAGCCTCGATCACTTCGCCGCCGTAATCGCCGTGCTTTCCATGTCGTCGGTCGTGTGGATGTTCACCCTGCTGGGCATACCGGCTTCCACCTCTCAGGCGATAGTCGGGGCTGTCATCGGAGCGGGATTCGCCGGAGGCACGAAAGACGTGAATCTGAAGATTCTGAAGAAAATAGCGCTGGGATGGGTACAGACCCCGCTCGTTGCCGGACTCTTATCCTTTTTCCTCTGTCTTCTGCTTGATTTTGTTATCAAGATCTTCTAATAGCGAGCTAGCCTTTCTGACCGACTGGATTTTTCAAAAGAAAGGGACTCGCTCATTGCTTTGATGCTGTCCAGGTGCCTTCCTCCTGCGTGGAGTGAATTATGAAGGTTCCCGACATGTTGTCTTTCGAGATCTCGCCGTTGAAATCGATGCTTTTATCGTCGATCCATGTGTAGATAGAAACTTTTCCACCGTCGAAGAGCAATCCGAAAAGCTCCCGGCACGGACGACCGCCCTCACAAAAAAGACCGCTGAAATTGTAGCCGTAATGCCTGGTTATTTCGAAATGGCCGTTGCCGGTATATTCCTCCGATATCATCTCTAGATCCCACAGGCCGGACATCACTGGAAACTTCCGTGATAGGCATCCAGAAAGAAACAGGCACAGAACCAAAGAGAGAAGTCCAAGAATCGATAAGCGTCTCTTAATCATCATCCCACCACCCTGATAAGTTTATACCACAAACAGGTCTGGATCTTCGCAAATTACGCGGTTTGTTTTACTCCTTCGGTGCGGGTTATACTATATTGGCACTTTTATTTTGGGAGGGATATGATTTGAGCCAGAGATACCTGACAGTCGAAGAGCAGCTCTCGCTTCCTCTGGTCAACGGTACGGTGATTTCACCCGACGGCAAAAAGCTGGCCTACACGCTCAGGCGCACCGATTGGGACGGAAACAAGTACATGCGAACGGTTGTGGTTTACGATGCGGAAAGCGAGACGGCGTTACACGTCTCGAACGATGAGTTCGATTGCTCTCTTCCCGATTGGTCGCCCGATTCGAAGAGGCTTGTCTTTCTCCAGAAAACCGGTGAGGAAAACAAGAACGATCTGATGATCTTCGATTTCGAACTGAAACGTTCCTACAAGTTACTCACCTTCGAACAGGAGATCAGTCAGATGAAGTGGAGTCAGAAAAATGACGGACTCTTTCTCGTAGCCGCCTCTCCGGAGAGCGAAGAACTGAAAAAGAGAAAGGAAAGCTACGGAGAGTTCGAATACATAGACGAAGAGACGAAGAACAGCTCGCTGTATTTCGTCCATCTCTCGCGCGCCATGAAAAAATATTCGGCAAGGTTCGAATTACCCAGAGATATGCGCTGCGAAGAAGCTCTCTTCGATAAGTTGACGGACGGCAAGGAGTTTCATATCTCTTCGATCTCTCTATCTCCCGACGGAAATTACATCGCACTTCTGGCACCACCCACGAGCGATTACAACGATTTCGATAGCGCGAAGGTTTTTCTCATGAACGAAGAAAGAGAACTGAAAGAGCTACCGCTGGCTCACCCGAGGGGCTGTCTCTTCTCCGGCGACTCGAAGAGACTGGCCTGTGTGGTACCGGCCGGAGACGACCCCTGGATGGATAACGGAGTGGTCGAGATCGTAGATCTTTCCGATCTTTCGAAAAGGCGGTTGAGTGTGGGACAGGACCTTAACATCGAACCGGTTGCCTGGACGGAGAAGGGTTTCTTCGTGAACTGGATCGAGGACTGTACGATTCGCCTGGGACTGCTCGATGAGGAAGGCCATCTGGAAGGCCTGACGGATGAGGATCAGATGGTGATGGCCTCAAGCGTCACTCCGGATGGAAAACGACTGGCCATCGTCATGGCCGGCATTTTTGAATCTCCCGAGATCTATCTCGACGGAAGAAAAATAACAGATATCGCGTCTATACATCCCCGAAGGGAAAGGGTACGGAAGGAAAGACTCTCCTGGAAGAGTTGCGACGGTACTGAGATCCACGGTGTTTTGAACCTTCCCACCGATTTCGACAGTTCCAGGAAATACCCTCTCGTTGTGCTGGTTCACGGAGGACCGACCTGGACGGCTCTTGCCGCGAGGATAACGAGCAGCTATTATCCTATCGAGCAGCTGGTGTCCAGAGGAGTGCTGGTACTGGAGCCCAACTACCGCGGAAGCGAAGGCTACGGAAGAGACTTCAGGAAATTGAATTACAGGAACCTCGGGATAGGTGATTACGAAGACGTTGTGAGCGGCGTCGATTCGCTCATAGAAAGAGGGCTGGTGAACGGAGACCGTCTCGGAGTTATGGGCTGGAGCCAGGGAGGCTACATCTCGGCCTTCTGCGCAACTTATGGAAAGAGATTCAAAGCCGCCTCCGTGGGAGCGGGTATATCCAACTGGATGACCTACCACGTCAACACCGACATTCATCAATTCTGCCATCGCTACCTCGGGAACAATCCCTGGGAAGATCCTAAGATATACGAGCTGACATCGCCCATTTCTTACATTAAGAACGCTTCTACCCCCACGCTCATACAGCACGGCGATTCCGACACCAGAGTTCCGACGCCTAACGCCTTCGAGCTTTACCAGGGTCTGAGAGAGATGAATGTGCCAGTAAGACTGGTTATCTACAAAGACATGGGACACAACACCGTTAAACCCGGTCTTCACAGGGCCATAATGACGCAAAACCTCGCCTGGTTCAGTCATTATCTCCTGGGCGAACCGCTGGAGGGATCCTTCAAGATGACAGACGCTCTTTCTCCAGGTTGACTGTTATAATCTTTCTAGAGGTGATCGATATGACCAAATTCTCTATCGTGGCTACCGTGAAGAACAGGAAGCTCCTCAAATCCGTCGAAATGATGCAGGCCAGTGCAATTAGGTTCAACTCTTCCCATTGCGATCTGGGTGAACTCGAATCCTTTCTTGAGTACTACAACCGCAACTGTTCGCTTCCTCTTTATCTAGACCTTCAGGGCGCAAAGTTCAGACTTTCGCGCAATCAGCCGGAGTTCGAGATCAAGACGGGCGAGCAGGTGGTTTTAGGAAGCTCGGATTCGGCACTGAAAACGATTTCGATAGACCCTCGAGCCCTGTCGTATCTTTCTGCGGGGATGAGGGTCTCGATAGAAGACGGCAGAATCGAGCTAGAGGTATTGAAGGCAGAGTCCGAATACGCGAGGGCGCTGGTTCTGAGAGGCGGTACAATCAGGGCTGCCAAAGGAATGAATATATCTCCCCATCCTGTCAACCAGATAGAGCTTTCATCAAGAGATGCAGAGATAGTAACGCTCAGCAAAAAGTACGGCTTTATAAGGTACGCACTGTCCTTCGTCTCTTCATCATGCGAGGTTGCCGAGCTCAAGGAACTGTCTCAAAGACCTGTCGCTTCAAAGATAGAGCGCGAGCTCCCTTTCGACAGGATTGAGGATATAGCAAAGGCCAGCGACGAAATCTGGTTTTGCAGGGGAGATCTCGGGGCCCAGCTCGGTACGAGGGGGTTGGTTGATTTCTACAGGTTCTTCACCAGAAATATCGAAAGACTCAACAGACCGGTCCTGATGGCCGGCGAGGTGCTCGAGCACATGGTGGATCATCCCTGCGCCACGCGGAGCGAGATCTGTCACCTCGTAGATATTAAGGAGAGTGGTTATGCCGGAGTTGTTCTCTCCAACGAGACCGCTTACGGCTCCTTTCCGATCGAGACTATAAAGACAGTTCTGGAGGTTACTTCCGATGAGTGAAATGGTTCTGGATATAGCACGATCGCTCGGTCTTCCCGCCTGGAAAGTAGAGAACGCCATCGAGCTTCTTGAAGACGGGAAGACCATCCCTTTCATAGCCAGATACAGAAAGGAAAAGACGGGCGAACTCAACGAGATACAGCTAAGAGACATAGCCGACACGCTGGAGTATATGAAAAAGCTTCAGGCCAGAAAGGAAGAGGTCCTTCGCCTGATAGAGGAGAAGGGAAAGCTTACCGACGAACTCAAAAACAGAATAGTGGAGGCCGGCACTCTCCAGGTCGTCGAAGATCTCTACCTGCCTTACAAGTCCAGGAAAAAAACCAGGGCCGACAAAGCCAGGGAAAAGCAACTCCAATCGCTGGCCGACTTCCTCAAAACCGCGAGGAAAAGAGACGACGGCTTCATAGTCGGTTTCGTAAACGCCGAACTCGAAGTGGCGACGGTCGAAGAGGCCCTGGAAGGCGCGCGCGATATCCTGGCCGAGGAATTCGCCCAGGATATAGTGATAAGGGAGCGAGTCAGGAGCGAACTGAAAACCAAAGGGATTATAAAGAGCGAAAAGACCGACGCGGAAGACGAACGCTCGGTGTACAGGGATTACTACGACTTTTCCCAGCCGATAAATCGTCTGGCGGCACACAGGGTTATGGCGCTCTTCAGAGGCGAACGCGAAGAGATTCTCAAAGTGCATCTCGAGCTTCCTTTCGACATACTGCCGGCTCTGAAGAGAGCGGCGGGCTGGATCGACTCTCTGGCCTATTACAGCGAACTGGAAGAGGCGGCCATCGATTCCTTCTCACGGCTCCTCTTTCCTTCGATAGAGAGAGAAGTAAGGACACAGATACGTGAAGAAGCCGAAGAAAGGGCCATACACGTCTTCGCCAGAAACCTCAGAGATCTCTTTCTTCAACCTCCCCTGGGAGAAAAAGTCGTTATGGGAATCGACCCCGGTTACCGCACCGGCTGTAAGCTGGCCGTTATAGGCAGGGATGGCGCGCTGCTCTACCACGATGTGATTTTTCCGACTCCGCCGCAGAACGATTACGCCGGCTCGGCCATGAAGGTCGTTCAGGCGGCCAACCTTCTCGGGGTGGAGCTCATATCCATAGGAAACGGAACGGGTTCAAGAGAGACGGAGCAGTTTGTGAGCAGACTCATAAAAGAACACGGACTGGCCATAAAATACATGATTACCACAGAATCGGGAGCCTCCGTTTATTCTGCCTCGAAAGTGGCCATCGAAGAATTTCCCGATCAGGACGTGACCACCCGGGGCGCGATATCCATCGCCAGGCGAGTGCAGGACCCACTTGCCGAGTATGTGAAGATACCGCCCGAAGCGATAGGGGTCGGCATGTACCAGCACGATGTGAACCAATCGGAACTCAAGAAAGCCCTGGACAGAGAAGTGGAGTCGGTCGTGAATATGGTCGGTGTCAATCTCAACACGGCCTCGGAGCATCTACTGAAATACATCTCCGGTCTCGGCCCGAAGGTCGCCTCGAGCATAGTCAAGTACAGATCCGAAAACGGTCCTTTTAAAAACAGGAAGGATCTAATGAAAGTTACCGGTCTCGGTCCTAAAGCCTTCGAACAGGCGGCCGGTTTTTGCCGGATCGTAAACGGCGATGAGCCTTTCGACGGAACAACCGTCCACCCCGAAAGTTATGCGGTCGCCATAGAACTGCTGGATAAGATCGGCGTCCCTTCCGTAGAGCTTTTCGAAAAGCGCCTTGAGTTACCCGAAAGACTCGCGGCAATAGATGTCGAAGATTTTTCGAAAGAGAAGGACTTCAATCCGATAACAGTCAGAGAGGTCATCGGCATGCTCAAAAAACCCGGACTGGACCCCAGGGAAGAGCTTCCTCAACCTCTTTTGAGAACCGACGTTCTGACCATGGAAGACCTCGCCTCTGGAATGGAGCTGGAGGGAACTGTGAGAAACGTGGTGGATTTCGGAGCCTTCGTCGATATAGGTGTGAAGCAGGACGGTCTCATCCACAAAAGCAGGATGGGTAACAGGGTCAGAGATCCTCTAGAGGTACTCAGTGTCGGCCAGATAGTGAAAGTGAAGATTGTCGAGGTTGACCTGCAGAGAATGCGGATCGGGCTCGAGCTGCTGGTGTAGAAAACAATGCCAATACAATAAAAAAAAGCCGCCTTTCGGCGGCTATCAATCGGGATATTCCAGGGGGTTTCAACATGCCTGTCCGTCTGTTCCAGAACCTGGGGGGTAATGGTGGACTGTGCATATCGCGGTGCTCAGGTGCTTTGTCTTGTTGTTAATGACCGGTTGAGCTTTGGGGGTTGCAAGGGTTCTTCTTGTCTTCCTGTTCTTCTTGATATAATTCTACCCAATTAACTCGGCTTTGTCAATATATGTGAGTAGTTTTATCGGGATTTGATGTAAAGAATCGGTTACGAAACTCCTGGCGAGGAAAACATACACATATAGAACCCGCCCTTCGAAAGAGCGGACGGTTCATCCGTTTTTTCGAGGGCGGGTATTAGGTCTTGCATCTGGGTTCGAATTGAGTTCCAAAAACTCTAGGGGAGCAAAAGGAACAGCCCTGCCAGCAGGACAAAAATCATGCTCCCAACCAGTTTCTGGCTCATGTACCAGGGTATTTTTTCAAATGCGAGGATCGGTGCTGAATTGGGGAAAAAATAACTCTTCGCACCCTCGGTTCTGAAAGCAACGAGGCTTTTTTCATTCTTTGCCATCGCAAGGTTATCGTCGATGAAGCAGTATTCTAAGCCCTGTATGATAAGATCTCCATCTGGCGACATTTCAGCGGTAACGTCCGGATTCATCCAGGACTCGAGTCTTTCGAAAGGATCGGAGAAGACTCTTCTGTTAGATATATAATCACCGGTTATTTTTATCTTATCGAAGTAAGCGACTTCCTTCCTTTCGATAGATTGATCGACGGGATAGAATCTATCCATGAAAGCGCTGAGCAATGCATCTCTTGCAGAACCTTTTCCATTTGAGTTGAAGGAAACGAAAAACCCCCAGTTGTCTTCAGTAGAGAACACCAGGAGAGAGTGAAAGAGACCCGTGTCACCGCCGTGCCCGATCAATCGAAGTCCGTTCATACTCATTTCGTAGAAGCCATAACACATTCCGTTAAGTCTTGGATCATGCCGAAAGTGCACACTTTGCATTAACTCGGAGGTCTCCTCGTTCAGGATACGTTCTCCCTCGAACTCCCCCTTCTGGATATTGGCTATTATGAATTTCGCCATATCGCCGGCGCTCGATGTGATTGATCCGGCGGGCGGGATGGTGATTTTCTCGAAAGGAGTCAGAGGTTCGTTCCTTCCATCCAAGTAGTAGTAACCCGTGCTCATTCTCGCCCTGAGATCGGGTTCTAGTTCCTGCTTTACGGTTGTGCTTTTCATTCCGAGCTTCTCGATTATATTCATATCCACGTAGTCGGAGAATTCAACGCCCGAGACTTCTTGAACGATATATCCCGCCAGAGCCGTTCCGTAATTCGAGTACGCCGCGAATTTTCCCGGTTCAAATGCTCGCTCCGGCATCCATTTCAGAGCTTCTCCGAGTGGTTGCACGGTGTATTCTTCGAATTGAATCGGGTTGTATGGCGTTTCTTCAAAGCCAGGTGTATGAGTCAAAAGATTCTCAATGGTGATCGGTTGCGGGAAAGTGTCTGGAACTTTGAACTCGGAAATATAGTCATTGACATTCGCTTCGAGATCGATTTCTCCGAGTTCATACAGCTGCATCAGCGAAATCCACGTGAAGAGCTTGGACACAGAACCGATCCGTACCAGCGAGTCGGCTTTCATCGGCGTCTTGCTCTCAAGATCGGAATAACCGTAACCCTGAACATATAAGACTTCTCCATCACTCACGAAACTAAGCACGGCACCGGGAATCTCATACTTCTCCAAGAAATCGTTCATCGTGATGTCAAAAAACTCGGAAATATCCTTTTGCTCGAAAGTCATTCCAGAAGCAACAACGACCAGAAATACGAACAATCCTAGCAGCATTTTTCTCATCATTTACCCCCCAGCAAAATATTGATTGTTGCATTCGATTATATCACTAGAAAAACAATATCATTCGTCGTTTCGGGTCTTTAAGCCATGGTTGTGCGTTGTGGGTAAAAACACGGGAAGGAACATCGAGAGTTCACTTCGCTCTCGCCCTCTTCTCGGAAAACGTCTCCTAACACTATTCCGAAGGTGATGCTCGAAATCCTGTCACCCATTTTCGACCGATTTATTTCGATAATCCCCTCAGAAGACCTCTCATCATCTCTCAACGCTCCTCTTCATAGCTCATAGGTTTTTGTTAGCGATCGAGTTCCTGCTATCATAGCAATACGAAAAAATATTCCTTTGGAGGTGATAAAGGTGAAAAAAATTTTCTTTGTAGCTTTTCTTATCATCTTCCTGGTGGTTACGGCCAGCGCCAGATTAGTTTACTGGCACACCCAGGAAGAAGAGAGCAGGCAGCAGGTAATTGCACAGATCATGGAATCCTTTGAGATCGAGACAGGCATCGAAGTCGAAGTCGTCGCGATTGAGGAGAACGCGATGTTCTCAAGACTAGCTGCGGCAGCGGCGGCCGGGACTCTTCCCGATGTGATCGAGGCGGGCGCCGAGACTATACTCGGGCTTGGTGCCGACGGTCTTTTAGACACGGCCATACCGACCAGATTCATAGACAATGCCGGCGATTTCTACACGGGCGCTACCAGGTTTGTCATCACGCCGGCGGGAAACGAGTATTTCGCCATTCCATATCATGGATGGGTACAGGGTATCTGGTACAGAAAAGACTGGTTCGAGGCTGCGGGACTTGAAGCTCCGACAACCTGGGAATCGATAATGACGGCAGCCAAATACTTCCACAAACCTGAAGAGGGAATGTACGGCATCGTTCTTGGAAAGACGAATGACGCTTACGCCGAACAGGTTTTCACTATCTTCTCACTTTCCAACGGAGCGCGTATATTCGACAAAGACGGCAATGTAACCATAAACTCTTCGCAGATGAAAGAGGTTCTCCAGTACTACAAAGACCTCGGTGCCTATTCCGCTCCGGGGCACACCTACTGGAAGCAGGCAAGAGAACTCTATCTCGCCAGCAAAACACCGATGTTCTTCTATTCCACGTACGTTATGGACGATCTGGCGCTCGCCGAGATCCAGACGACTATAATAAGCGAGTTCGATCCGGATATAGTCAAGAACACTGAGTTCGCTCCCTTCATGTCCAACAGCAGGTCTTCCTCGTTCGGTCAGGTCATTTCCCTCGCAGTGACGAAGACCTCGCAAAACAAGCTCGATGTACTCAAATTCCTCGATTTCATGTTCAAACCGGACAACTATATAAAGTACATACACATGGCCCCTGGCGGCATGCTTCCCACCAGATCATCGGTTGCCGAGAGCGAAGCCTTCATAAACGATCCGAAGGGAATCTACAAGAGCTACGGTGCGGAAAAGATCAGATCGATCATCTACGGGCTGGAGAACATCGAGAAGTTCGGATATGTTGAAGGCAAGGTCTTTCCAGAAATGGGTAAGATATCCGGAGCCTTCACGATAGGCAATGGAATAGTAATGATGTTCGACAACAACGCAACACCCGACGAGGTCCTCACCTTCTGGAGAGACGATATTAGAAAATTAATTGGAAGGTAGTGTCTTCCGGGAAGGCCCCGGTTGAGCGGGGCCTTCCTTTTTTGGAGGTCGTTTCTCATGCAAAGCGTTTCCACTATGTTGAAAAATGAAAACAGGCTTGGCTGGAGACTGGTATCACCCACGGTAATTCTTCTCATGATACTGATCCTCTACCCGGTCGCCTACAACATCTATATATCCTTTTTCGATTATGGAATAACCAGATCGACTTTCGTCGGGATCGATAACTATTTGCGAGTCCTGAAAGACGGGGCCTTCTGGAAGTCATTCTTCATAACCGTCGGCTTTACGCTAATGACTGTCGGTGGAAGTCTTCTGCTCGGTCTTGGAGTTGCGTTGATGCTGAACAAGGAATTCAAGGGCAGATCGATCGTGAGAACTATAGTTCTTTTACCATACATAACGCCACTGATTTCGATAGTCTTCTCGTGGCAATACATTTTCGACCCGAGTCTCGGCCCCTTCGTCGAGATATTCGGCAGGCAGCTCAGATGGATATCGCCACAGTTAGATCTGCTGAACAACTCGAACAACGCCTTTATCGTGGCTTCAATTTTCAATATCTGGCGCAACTTTCCCTTCGTCTATCTCATGATCCTTTCAAGATTACAGTCGATTCCCGACGAATACTACGAAGCCGCCGAAATGGATGGGGCATCGCCCTGGAAAAAATTCACTAATATCACATTACCCGAGCTCTACTTCGTCATGGGTGCAGTGGCCTTGATGAGGGGGATCTGGAATTTCTACAAGTTCGACGAGGTGTATCTAATAAGCAAGAAGGCCGGAACGCTGCCTATCTTCATATACGAGAGGGTCATAGGGACCACATCGCCCGAGTTCGGTGTGGCTGCCGCCATCGCGACCATTCTGATGGTTATAATGCTTGGCCTGATCACTATGTACGTGAAGAAGGTGTTGAAATGGTGAAGAGAGCCTCGCCATTCAAGAAGGCGCTGTTTTTCACGGGTATATTTTTGATATGTTTCTTCATTCTGGTGCCCTTCTATTTTATGATACACGTATCTCTGAAAGCCGATTACGACCCAAACAAGATGAGCTTTTCCGATTTTACCACCAGAAATTACAAGGAGATCTTCGGACTCATTCAGAGCAGCGAGACGGAGTTCTTCGGCGACGAAATAACGCGGGCCAACCTCGAGCCCGTGCTGAAGAAGATCGCCGAACTGGAGGAGATAACTTCCTCTAGAGATGCTTACACAGAATACGTACACAACGTGCAGCTCAAAGAGAAGGAGAAAGAACTGAAGGATATAGTCGATCTGGTTATAGACTTCAGCGGAATGAAGGTCGAAGACCGTGAAGCTTTCACCGAGAGAGCCATGAAAAACGGTACCGAAGAGGCGATCGTACTTGAAGAAAACATGAAATCGATCTTCGGTGCCAACGACATAAAGAAATTCAACGATCTCAGGAGCGAGATCGAGAAGGCCCTGACAGACGAGTCGATATCGGCGGGACTGGAAAGGGCCAGGTCACAACTCGGGGCTTATCAGGCACAGAAAAACAGGATACTCGAAGAGAAAGCCAGCGAGTTTCCCTTCTTGAAGTATCTGGGAAACTCCCTGATGTTCGCCGGTACGTCGGCCCTAATTAGTCTTTTTGTCGCCATTCTGGGAGCCTATGCCTTTTCAAGGCTTCGCTTCAAAGGGAGAGGAACGGTACAGAGATCGGTGCTGTTTGTGTATCTGTTCGGAGGCACCGTGATAATGGTCCCGCTTTATCAGATGGCCGTAAAGCTGGGAATCCTCTCCTCACCCCTGGGTACGAGCATCTATCTGATTATGGTTTACGTTATCCAGACTCTACCGGTTTCTTTGTATATGCTGGGTAATTACTTCAGAACCATACCCTATTCGATAGAAGAAGCGGCTATTATCGATGGCTGTTCGCGTGTTCAGGCGATCTTCAGAATCGTTATACCCCTTTCTCTGCCGGCGATCGCCACTGTATATATATACGCATTCATGATAGGCTGGAACGAATACCTTTTCGCTTCGGCCTTTCTCGGCTTGAAGTCTTACAAAGATCTCTTCACACTGCCTATAGGCCTTAGCACTTTCTCCGGTTCGGCACATGCGGTATGGGGAAGACTGATGGCGGCCTCTGTGGTCTCGGCAATCCCCATAATAATTATATTCAGCCTCATGCAGAAGTATCTCACATCCGGTTTCACCGCCGGAGGAGTCAAAGAATAAAACGGAATGGGAGGTTCTATTTTGTCCGGTTTGAAGCATGATTCATACGATATTGTGGTGGGCATACCCAGTTTCAACAACCGATCCACGATAAAACACGTCGTCGAGGTTTCTTCCAGGGGACTCAAGGAGTATTTCCCCGAATTGAAAAGCTGCATAGTGAATTCCGACGGGGGCTCCGGTGACGGAACGGAGGGATCTTTCTATTCGGCCAACTCTATGGGCCTAGATCTCCTGTCGTTCAAGTACACAGGAATATCCGGCAAGGGAAGCGCGATGAGATCTATCCTGGAGCTCGCGAGCCGTCTGGGCGCCAAAGCCGTGGTTTTTCTCGATTCCGACCTCAGGAGTGTCGAGCCTTTCTGGATAGAGAGACTGGCCGGGCCAATTATTAATCTGGATGCTTCATACGTGGCCCCTTATTATATCCGCCATAAATACGACGGAACCATCACCAACAGTATCTGCTATCCCTTAACAACGTCGCTTTACGGGAGAAAAGTGCGCCAGCCTATCGGTGGCGACTTCGGTGTGGGCAGAGAGATGATAGACTATTATGTGTCGATGCCGGTAGAAGCCTGGAACTGTGATATCTCCAGGTTTGGTATCGATATCTGGATGACGACTTCCGCGATAAACGAAGCCAGGGGAAAGATATACCAGGCTGCTCTGGGGAGCAAGATCCACGATGTAAAAGACCCGGGTAAGCAGCTGGGAAACATGTTCAGGGAAGTCGTCGGCACTCTGTTCGCACTGATGGAAAAATACCGCGAGAAGTGGGAAGCGATCGCAGGATACGAAACGGTACCCGTTTACGGAGAGGCCGTTGGAGGAGAGGCCGAACCTTTACAGGTGGATATGGACAACATGATGAGCAAATGTTACGAGGGTATCCGGACCCGGCTGGACTTCAGCGAGAGTGTTCTCGGGGGCGAAATCACACAGAAACTCTCGACCTTCTCGAAGGAAAATGCGATAGTGGCCGATGATCTGTGGGTCGAGGTCGTATACAAAATCTCATCGACTTACAGGAAGAGAGAACTCAGAAGCAGACTGATAGAACTTCTGGTGCCGGTGTACTTCGCAAGAGTGGCCGGCTTCGTCGCCAGAACGCTGGAGATGAACCAGGAAGAGGCCGAACGCGAAACCGACAGATTGCTCGAAAGATTCGTCGACACCAAAGAAGAGTTGAGGAAGGTATGGGAGAAGAATACGCAATAAACGGAAAATTGAAAGCGATGCTCAAAGGTCTTAATCCGGCCGAACAGAAGGCCGCCAGATATATTATAGACTTCCCGGACGACGTGATTCACCACTCCATCAGCGAGCTGTCCGTTCTGGCCGGAACTAGCGAGACCACGATTTTCAGACTTTCGAAAAAACTGGGCTTCGACGGTTACCAGTCCCTTAAGATACAGATCGCCAGAGAGCTTTCTCTCTCCACCCCTGTCGTGTACGCCGATAAAAACGAGTTGATCTCGGAATTGATCGGTGCGCTCAATCAGCAGAACCAGCTGCTGGATGATGGGCAGCTCGATGGAATATCCAGGCGGATCGTAAGAGCGAACAGACTGATATTTTTCGGAGTTGCCTCGAGCGGAATCGTGGCCGAGTTCGGAGCCACGCTCTTCATGAGGGCCGGTTTCTCGACGGCTTACTACACCGATCCGCATCTCCAGATCATGACGGCCGTTTCGCTTAACGAGAAAGATATAGTCTTCGGTATCTCCGCCAGTGGCAATATACGTGACACGGTGAAATCTATCGAGGTTGCCACCGATTCCGGCGCCTACACCATAGCGATAACTGGAGGGGTCGGCTCGAGGATAGTGAGCGCGGCGAAAGAGACCATCTACGTCGCCCAGGGTGGTCATGAGACAGGCATACCGCAGCTGCAACCAAGAGTCTGCCAGCTGGTCGTGATTCAGTTGTTGCTGGAAAAAGTGATCAAAATGAGGGACGACACGCTGAAAACTCTGGAAAAAGTCGACAGGACACTGGACAAGAAGAGATATCTGTAGTCTCGACTCGCACGTTTTCGATCAACGAAAAGCCGTAGCCCATATCTTTGAGACGTCCAGCGTTGTCGTCCAAGAGCGTGGACCCGTCCTTGGGGAACCTGAGGCGAGAGGCTGGAAGAGCGATAAGATCTCGACTTTCTTACCTCTGGCCTCATCCCTCTTGCCTCTGTCGTCTTTGCATGCGTTCCGCCACTGCACGTCCAGGTTCTTGCGCTGTTTACCCCGATCCATAGCGCGGCCGGCCGTTTTAAGCTCCGCCTCGTTTCTTAACTCGAAGTGCGTCGAGTTTTATAGTGTATTAGGTTGAATTTCTATTGCCTTTGCGCCGTCCAGTTATGGGGTCCCGAAACGTAAGTGCCGTCGTCGTAAGCGATAGCCGTTCCGTGCATAGCGTTTCTGCTGAACTTGCCGGTGAAATGAACGGTTCTTTCTCCCGAGATATGCGTGAAAATGAATGTTATATTGTCGGAGGAAGTAGTTCCGGCTACCGACCCGATGCTTCCAGACCCGGGATTAGCTTTCACAAATCCGGCGAGCTGACCATTGGCATGACTGGTTATCTCCATGATGGCCGCATCGGTAACCACTTCACCACCGACCGAGATATAGAGGTTCCATGTACCGGCAAGGCTTATGTTTTTAGGAATGAACGGACACCCCGTTAGCAAGATAATAACGGCAACTGCGAGAACAACCAAAAGAGATAAACGTTTCATGATCGACATCCCTCCCTTATAGGATCAATCTACGATACATGTTTGTATTCGTTCAGCGTAAGGGAAAATTACATCGAGTCTGCTTCGGCCACAGGATAGGCCTCTTAAAACTACATCTCGACAAATAATATAGGCAGGAAGCATCAAAGATATCATTACTATAGCACTTACCGACCCAGTTTCAATGATGGATGGACAGTTCGATTTTCACCGATACACCAGGCTGTCTGGAGTTGAATGACCGGACTGTGATACCGGATATGATAGAATTCTGTGAACGCTCCCCTCTTCCCCGGCCGCATTTGGATAGATCAATCCGCCGGTTTCGGGGAGCTGCGAACTCCAGACCAAGGGGTGAAAAGCATGGATTATTCAAAATACACTTACGAACAGCTTCTCAAGAAGGTTGTCGAGCTGGATATGCTCAACAGGGAGCTGCTCAGGGAAAGGGAACAGGAGACGAGGCTAGATTATTCGTGGGCCGGAAACCTCGGTCACTGGTACTGGAATATCAAAAGCAACTCCGTAGTCTTCAATCCATTGAAAGTTACCGTTCTGGGCTACAGTATGGAGGAGTTGCCGCGGGAAGTCAATTACCAGTATTTCACAGAAAGGCTCCATCCCGACGATTATCAAGGCACGATGGACGCCATGCTTCTCCACATGCATGGAAAGAAGACAGTTTACGAAGCCGAATACAGAATTCAGGCTAAAGACGGGAGCTGGAAGTGGTTTTATGACAGGGGAAAGATCACACAGAGAGATGAGAAAGGCGCGCCGCTTTTCGCTACCGGCATAGTCTTCGATATAACCCGCAACAAAGAAAGAGAGCTGAACCTTGAGAGAAGGAGCAAGGATCTCGAGCGGGATGCCCGGACAGATCCATTGACAGGCATAGGGAACAGGAGGGCCATAATCGGCGAACTGGAAGATCGATTAGTAGAGGCTTCTATAAACAGGACCCCTATTTCGGTGATAATGCTCGATATCGATCATTTCAAGGTTTTGAACGATACGAAAGGCCATCTGTTCGGAGACAGCGTTCTGAAAGAAATCGCGACCATTATTCGAAACAACCTCCGTGGACTCGACACGGTCGGAAGGTACGGGGGAGAAGAGTTCCTCGTCGTACTTCCAAACACCGCCGAAGATAATGCTGCATCGGTTGCCGAAAGGATCAGGAGGAAAGTCGAGGACTTCGACTTCGGCGAAGGTTCCAGAGTGACCATCAGCGCAGGGGTGGGAGAATCACCGGGAGGTGAGGATATCGAGACGCTCATAGACCTGGCCGATAAGAGATTGTACGAGGCTAAAAGGACCGGGAGGAACGTCGTGATCGCTTCAAGAAACGGAGAACCCTGAAGTTATCTGGATCTACAAAAAAACCCATTGCAGCGCTGAAATAGCGCAGAAAATGAGATAATATTGTACTGAAAATCGGCGAGGTTCAAAAGCAGAATTAGAACGCTAACTGAAGATAGGACAAAGGGGGAAGTTCTGTGCAGCAGTTATTTTCGAACTTTGCGATACCCATAGGCAATCTGGTCATGTTCGCCATCGGGGGAATCCTGATCTACCTGGCCATAAAGAAAGATTACGAACCTATGCTTCTGCTGCCGATCGGATTCGGCGCCATCCTCACGAATATTCCCGGTTCTTCAGCCATCGGAGAGCACGGGGTGCTGACGATTCTCTACGAGGCGGGAATCGCGAACGAGCTCTTCCCCGCGCTGATATTCATCGGCATCGGCGCCATGATAGACTTCACCCCGCTTCTTCAGAAACCGATCATGTTCTTCTACGGAGCGGCGGCCCAGCTGGGTATTTTCCTGACGATAATAGTGGCCGCGATCCTTGGATTCGATATAAGAGAGGCCATCTCGATAGGCATAATCGGAACGGCCGACGGCCCGACATCTATATACGTCGCCAGCAGACTGGCCCCGCAAATGCTCGGTCCCATCTCGGTGGCCGCTTATTCCTACATGGCGCTAGTGCCCGTAGTGCAGAGGCCGATAATCAGATTAATGACCACCAAAGACGAGAGAAGGATCAGGATGGACAACAGGACCGAGAAAGTGCCCAAATATGTGAAGATACTCTTCCCCATCTTCGTCACGATTCTGGCCGGCATCGTCGCCCCGGTGAGTGTCGCGCTGATCGGAATGCTGATGTTCGGAAATCTGATCCGCGAGTGCGGAGTCCTGAACAAGCTGAGCAATGCGGCTCAAAACGAGCTTTCCAACCTTATAACTCTCTTTCTGGGCATCACGATAGGCTCCACGATGACGGCACAGGCCTTCCTTAACACCAGAACGCTCCTGATCCTGGTGATGGGACTGGTCGCCTTCATTCTCGACACTATGGGCGGAATAGCCTTCGCCAAGATCTTCAACCTCTTCCGCAAACAGAAGATCAACCCCATGATCGGGGCGGCCGGAATCTCGGCCTTCCCCATGTCGGCACGCGTCGTTCACAAACTCGGCCTGGAAGAAGACCCGAACAACTTCCTCATCATGTACGCCACCGGAGCCAACGTTGCAGGGCAGATAGGTTCGGTCCTCGCCGGAAGCATCGTTCTGGCTCTCTTCATATGAGCACGATCGGAAGGAGGGATCTGTATGAGCGAAGCGGTATCTAAGAGTCTGGCGATATTCGCCGAGGGGTATCCGACGACTTTTCTCATCACTGTCGCGTTTTTCATAATGATAAAGTTGCTTGTCTGGACTTCTTCAAGGAAAAAGAAAACCGATTGAAAGAGCAAAAGCCTATTGGTAATCATGGGCTTTCCCGGGTCGGATCTATCGCCGTTGATCTATCTGTCACACAATGTTTCGTGAAGCGAACGAACATCTCCCGTCTCGTTTGTACATAATTCATCAATAAGCCGCGTCCGCATACGGACAGTTTGTTTTACCGGGGGGTAGACGATGGGAAAGATCCTGAGCGAAAATGGGAAGGCCTTGTTCGCGTACGTTCTCGTCTGTTTCTTCTGGGGCTCGACATACCTGGCGATAAAGATCGGCGTTCAGGATATGCCCCCAATGTTCTTCGCCAGCGTCAGGTTCATCGTTGCCGGGGGTCTGATGCTCCTCTTCTCAAAGGTCAGGAGATTGACTTTCCCCTCGAGCTTCAAAGAAGTAGCACTGCTTTCGACGGTCGGTCTCTTCATGCTCCTTGGCGGCAACGGTCTGGTAGTCTTCGCCGAACAGTGGGTCGATTCGGGCGTGGCCTCGTTGATGATCGCAACCGTTCCGATATTCGTGGCGATTCTCGAACATTTCTTCATAAAGGGGACGAAGCTGACTCTCAAGGGTGTTTTCGGTCTCCTGCTGGGCTTTCTCGGAGTTTACTTCCTGTTGCATCCATCTGGAGATTCGAGTTCAATAAACCTCGAAGGCGTTGCGGTGCTTCTGACAGCGAGTTTCCTCTGGTCATCGGGAACGGTGCTTTCAAAGAAAGTCAGGAGCAACGGCTCGATCGTGGCCAGCATTGGAATTCAGATGTTCGCGGGTGGAATCGGACTGATGATCACCTCCCTGATCTCCGGAGAGCTGCCGAGGGTTAGGTTCACCGCCAACTCATTGTATGCGATTTTGTATCTCATAGTCTTCGGCTCGTTGATAGGCTACAGCAGTTACATCTACCTGCTTCAAAAATGGCCCGCGACCAGGGCCGGCACTTACGCCTATGTCAATCCCGCAGTCGCGGTAACGCTCGGGGCGCTCTTGCTCGGGGAGCGTGTGACGGTTCTGATGTTGATCTCTATGGTGGCCATACTGGTGGGAGTCATCATCGTACAGAGATCGAAAATCAGGGTCGATCAAAAATAAAAAACCGCGCCAGCAGTCATACTTTATCAATTCATAAAAGGAGAGGGAAATAGCGAGAGCAGGGATTCTGGAAATCGCGTCTCTGTACGATTTCGACGATATATGCAAGGGGCTCTTCGTTGTGGACCTGACGATGGTGGTGTTCGACCTCGGAGTGATCATGCAATGTGAGCGAAAAACCGAAGTCGTGAGAAATCTGGCCGGGGCAATAATCGAAAGTTACAATCAGTCCAGCACAAGTGAGAGAATGCATCTGTCTGAAGTCGAGGAGTTTCTGAAGCTTCTCGAACTGAGTCTCTTCATTCAGTGTTACGATTTCTATACCCGATCGAGTCCTCTGCAAGGCTGGCTGAAGCTCTTCTACGAGGGGCGGGAAGAGAGAATACTTTCCGACGCGCCTTTTCTAGCCTGGAAGTAGTCCTGAAGAAGAGACTCGGCGACACGCTTTACTTCGATTGATCTGTCCTCATACCTCTTATCTAGCCACATCGCGCACGCACATGCGATCATTGCGAACGATTACTGTATAATTGAATTGTGATTCTTCTATTTGTACCGGAACCAAATGTATTAAAATCCGATCGTGGCCCGTTGTAGATTTCTTTGCCACGTAGTTTTCCGGGGGTTCGTATGAGGTTTGCAGGATTCGCCATATTGTTCTTTGTGACCTTCCTGCTTTTTGTAATTACGCTTCTTTCTTCTTTTGGTTATGAGCCTATCATGGTGCCTCTCCTCGTTCTTGTGATTACCGGATTTGTGATCGAAAGTGTGAGAGCCTTGCTTTCGGGAAAAACCACTCCCACGGATCGCTCGCATTTTCTGAAGACTATGGTCGCGGTTATGGCCGGAGCCATAGGCGCCTATATCATGAACTGCTCTCTCTCTATCAGCGCGATTATGGCGGCGAGTCTGGTGGGGGTGATCGCGGTCGCGGTCACGAAGAAGTTCGCGGTTGAGGTTTATTGCGGTGCTTTTGTCGGAATGGTTTCGCCCCAGGTTCTGCACGATTTCACCCACACGATATTCGCCGGGCTTATCGCCGGTATAGTCTTCTACCTGGCCAGAGATGTTTTCAACGGTTACGGAGGAAAGCTCGGAACGATAGCCTGCAGCAGCTGGATCATAATGACGGCCATTTCAAGCGTTAAGTTGCTGGATACTCAGGTGGAGATCCGACACTCCGGGTTGAGTATTATGTTTTACAGTCTGGGATCGGCCCTGTTGACGTATATGCTCAGTATTCGCTTTAAAAATGGTCCCGTGCTGGCTTCCAGCGTTGTGAGTCTTGCCGGCGCGGTGATTTTGCCGGCCGTTCACGGCGTGAGCTCCGGTTTGCTGACCGGGGTAGTGATGGCGGCATCCTTTGCCGGAATGTCTTCCAAGGAGAAGATGAGGAACGAACTGGAGATCCTGCTGAGCGGAGCTCTGCTGGGAATAATGTTTATCTATAGCGCGAACCATTTCAACGGCGCCGGAGGAAGACTCGGGACGCTGGCCTTCGGAAGCGTCGTCAGTGCCAGAGGAATTATCTTTCTAATACAGAAGGCCGCCCGAAGGCGGCCTCTGTTGAGCAATTAGGGTTAAGCTTATCTGGGTATCAGGACGGCGTCTATCACGTGTATGACGCCGTTTCTGGTCAGGATGTCTCTGCTGATTATATTAACGTTGTTTATGGTCAGCGTACCGTCCAGGTTTATCTTTACCGGTTTACCATTGACCGTGAAGAGCGATTGCGCTATCTTCAGCTCGGAGAATAAGTATTCTCCGCCTATCACGTGGTAGGTGAGGATCGACTTCAGCTTTTCGGTGTCTTTCAGGAGTCCGTCGATGGTTTCCTGCCCGAGTTTGGCGAAGGCTTCGTCGGTCGGGGCGAAGACCGTCAAGAGGCCTCCGTCAGAAAGCGTCTCTTCTAGACCGGTAGCCTTCAAAGCTGCGAGAAGGGTTGTGAACTGTCCGGCCTGTTCTGCGGCCTCAACGATCGAAGGCAGGCCACTTCTCCATTCTCGCGGCATCATCACGTGGTCTATCACATGGATCACACCGTTTCCCGTGTCGATATCGCCGATCGTGATAAGGGTGTTGTCAACGCCAAGCCCGGCTTCATTGATTTTCACGTTCAACAGTTCTCCGTGAAGCGAGCGCAATCCCTTTTCGTTGAGCAGGTCGGCCGTTGTGTACTCTCCCTGCACAACGTGGTAGAGAAGCACTGCATTGAGCCATTGTGGTTCGTTTAGAAGCGCTTCTCTGGTCTCGGCAGGAACTCTGGCGAAGGCGATATCGCTCGGGGCGAAGAGAGTGTACGGGCCGCCACTTCTGAGCGTATCCACAAGGCTGGATTTCTCGAGTGCGAGAACCAGTGTCTCGAGGATGCCGGAATCTCTGGCCACCTGCACCAGGTTGGCCTCTTCTCTGGGGATCATAACGGTATCGATAATATGGATCACGCCGTTGGAGGCTTTTATGTCCTTAACCGTAACCGCGGCTCCGTCGATTTTCAAGCCGCCGCGCGTATCTATCGCCAGAGACTGTCCGTGCAGTGTTTGAAGGGCCGGATAAAGCACTATGCTCTCAAAAGAGTATTCGCCCGATACAACGTGGTAGAGAAGAACGGATCTCAATTTCGAGACGTTATCCAGAAGGGCTTTGACCGTACCCGCAGGAAGGTTTTCGAAGGCTTCGTCGGTCGGGGCGAAGACCGTGAAGGGTCCGCTCCCCTTTAAAACGTCTGCCAGGCCTGCCGTCTCGATGGCCGCGACCAGCGTCTTGAAATTACCGGACTCGACGGCTATATCTACTATATTTTTCTGGGAAAAAGCCACCAGGCTTACGAGGGCAAAGAGAATCAAGATCATTGTTTTCTTCATCTTGCACACCTCCTTTTGGTTTCTGTTCAGTGATATTCTACAACGATTGCACCGGTTTATTTGAGAAGAGAAAAGTCTGGTGCCGGTTCATCTGGCTCTTCTGTAGAGAGCAAGGTTAAATAAAAGAGGCGAGCCTTCGCTGGCCCGCCTCTTTTTTGAGTGTGACTGTATCTATTACTTCTTTGGGGTTTCTTTTTTTGGCTCTTTCTTTACTTCTTTCTTTACATCCTTCTTGCCCGGCATCCTAGCCACCTCTTTTTGTCGCGGCTCATGTCCGCTCCATGAGAATTCTAGCATTATAATCGAACATGCAAATCTCGCAATATCATCTTTCAGGGCAATCCCAACTGACTGCAAGCGTTTAAGGACGAATAGAGACGAAGAAGGCACATTTGTTCTCTGGATATCCCGCTTGCTGGCTTAGCTTTCCGATTATAACTTTCTTAAATTTCTTATTTATTCCATAAGCTTCGTCTAGAGAGGTTTATGGATTTCAATTAGTCTAGAAATTTTCCTTGAAGAATTTATTGAAATGAATAAGAGAGAGTAGTTAGCTGTCTATCGAAGTATCAGGCATCGGCTTTGTTTGTGGCTTTGCTTTTCTGCCTTTCGTAACCGGTTCATAACTGAAAGTGACGAGTTACGTCCGTAACAAAAAGACCGGCCATTCGGCCGGTCTTTCTTCATAATCGTGATATTCAGACGATTATGTTTATTATTTTGTCCTGTACGTATATTATCTTTCTGACAGTCTTTCCTTCGAGCATGGAAGCGAGTTTTTCATCCTTCATGATGGCTTCCATGGCCTTTTCCTGACTGGAGTTCTGCTCGAGCGTCACCTTTCCCCTCATCTTCCCGGATATCTGGACGGGCAGTTCAACATTCGCCATCGAAGCGTATTTCTCGTAACCCGAGGGGAAGCCATCTTCCAGGATGGTTCTCTTCTTTCCGCCCTTTATACTGTAGATCTCTTCACAGAGGAAGGGTGCGAAGGGCGAGAGGAGCTTCGCCATATCAATCACGAGCTGCCTCTCGATCGCGCTCTCTTTTGAGGCCTCGTTGACGAACTCCATTATGGCGGCGATCGCCGTGTTAGGCTTTATGCTGGTTATCGAGTATTCGACCTTTTCAATGGTCTCGGCCATCTTTATCTTCAGGTTCAACGAGCTCTTACCTTCGCCCATGTTAGCGATGTCCCAGACGCGGTTGAGGAATCTCTTCATCGCGTCCATTCCGCTGTCCCTGAAGTCTCCGCCCTCGAGGAAGGTGCCCATGAACATCAGATAGGTTCTGAGGGCATCGACCCCGTGGCTGTCGAAGTACTGGTTGGGGTTGACGATGTTGCCCTTAGATTTCGACATCTTCTCTCCGTCTTTTATGATAAGCCCGTGGCCCCTGAACGATGCGAAAGGCTCTTCGAATGAAAGATATCCCATATCGTGAAGGGCCATCGCGATGAATCTCGAATACATCAGGTGGAGTGTCGCGTGCTCGTTCCCACCGATGTACATGTTCACGGGACACCATTTTTCGACGAGTTCTCTTTCGAAGGCTATTTCCTCGTTTTTAGGTGAGAGGTATCTCAGATAGTACCAGGCCGAATCGAGGAAGTTGTCGGAGACATCGGTCTCGCGCCTGGCCGGGCCTCCGCAGACGGGGCAGGTGGTGTTGACAAACTCGGGGCTTTTGGCCAGCGGCGATTTTCCGCTGCCGTCGGGTATGTAATCGTCGGTTTTGGGAAGCATCACAGGCAGGTCTTCGTCTGGAACGGGAACCGTCCCACACCTGTCGCAGTAAATCATAGGGATCGGCGGGCCCCAGTAGCGCTGCCTGGATATGCACCAGTCGTGGAGGTGGTAGTTGACCGAGCCTTTGATCGAGGCGTCGATGGTATCTATCCGGTCTATGAAGTCGGTGCTTTTCATGCCTGTGTACCTGTCGCTGTTCATCATGACTCCCTTTTCGGTGTAGGGCAGCTCCGAAGGGTCGCACTCTATTACCTGTCTTATCTCGAGGCCATACTTCCTGGCGAAGGCGAAGTCTCTCTCGTCGTGAGCCGGAACGGCCATGACGGCACCGGTGCCGTATTCGGCCAGAACGTAATCGCCGATCCATATGGGCAGCTCCTCGCCCGTGAGCGGATGGAGCGCGTAAGAGCCGGTGAAGATTCCGTTCTTCGGCCGGGATATAGAGGTTCTGGTCGCCATGTCCATGTTTTTGACGTTGTTTCTGAACTCTTCGAAGGCCTCTTCCATAACGGGAGTTATTAGTTTATCCACCAGCGGGTACTCCGGCGCGACGACTATATAGGTGACACCGTAGATCGTATCGGGCCTGGTGGTGAAGACTTCGATCTTCTCCTCCATTCCTGAAACGTCGAAAGTTATCGAAGCGCCGGCCGATTTCCCGATCCAGGCCCTCTGGAGGTTCTTGGTCGTATCGGTCCAGTCTAGCCAGTCGAGGTCGGAGAGCAATTTCTCGGCGTACTCGGTGATCTTGAAGAACCACTGGCTCATCTCGCGCTTATCCACCTCACTGCTGCACCGCTCGCAATGGCCGTCTATAACCTGTTCGTCGGCCAGGACCGTCTTGCAGGAGGGGCACCAGTTGACGCTGGAATCGCGCTTCTCGGCCAGTCCTCGCTTGTACAGCTGTATGAAGATCCACTGGGTCCACTTGTAGTACTCGGGCGAGGAGGTTATCGCCTCGCTGTCCCAGTCGAATATGTTTCCCAGTTTCTTCAGTTGTTCCTCGCGGAAATACTCTATGCTTTTCGGTGTCAGCTCGGCCGGGTGTTTGCCCACCTTCAGGGCGTAGTTTTCGCTGTGTATGCCGAAGGCATCGAAACCGATCGGTTCGAAGACGTCGTAACCCTTGAGCTTCATGAACCTTCCATATACGTCCGATCCGATGAAAGAGAACATGTTTCCTATATGCAGCCCGGCGGCGGAGGGATAGGGAAACATCATGAGATTGTAGAAAGGCCTTTCGGCCTTATCGAGGTCTATATTAAATGGTTTCTCTCTGGCGTAGTAATCCTGCCACTTCTTCTCGAGCACCCTGAAATCGTACATATGCTACCTCCCCGAATGAGTATAAAGCCTGAGAAAAGCAACTTAGATGGATTATAACATGCGTATGTGAAAGTAAATTTCCAGATGAGCTTCATTCCAGGTCGATCACTTCGATGATCTCTACCATTTTTGCAGATCGACGGCTTTCGATTGCCGGCATGTTCGGACCGACTTTGATCGTCCTGAAATATCCCGGGTCCTCAGGAAGGTAATCTCCGTCGAGTTTGAAGGCTACTATCCAGATCCCGTCGGCGCTTTCGATTTCGCCCGCAGAGTAAGTCGTTTCATAACCGTCGCTCGCAACCGTCCTGATCGTCGAAGTCGGTTTCAACTCGACCAGTTCTCCGACGAGTTTTACCAGCTCCACACCGCCGTACAGCCCACCGTGCTTTCCCCCCGACGAGGTGATGTACTGACCATAGTTTTCGACGTAATAGCTCTTCGCTTCTAGATCTGCTATCGTGAACTCTCTTTCCAGTCCACCGGCTTTAAGCACCAGTGAAACCGAGAGACGGGGATCTTCGTAAGAGTACCGTTCTGTATCCAGTTCGATAGATGCCAGTCCTTTCACCCACAGTTTTCCGGAGATCTCGCCCACAATGGCCGGCGCGATCTTTTCGCCGTTCTCTTCATCGGCTATGAAAATAGCCTCGATCGGTACGTCAAGAGTATTGAAGGTAACCGAATAGCCATCGACGGAGGTAAGTGTTATATCGAAGCCGCCCTCCCAGAGTTCTCTGTACTGTGAGAACCGCTTCTGCTCATCCTCTCTGGCGGCCGCCACGACTAGCCACAGGGGAATGGCCCTGTATGTATTCGTTTCTCCCTTTCTTTCGAGAGATATCTCCACGTAATGTCCCCCGTCCGCCTCGTCTGCCTCGAAATCGATTGAGGAGATTTCCTTCTTTCCGCTTCCCTTGATTTCGACCGTCCAGTCGGGCGAAGGGCCCGGAAAGGCTGCAGTTTCCATTATCAACGGGGAGACTGTTCTCGAAGTTTCTATACGAATCGTCGATACACTCTTCACCATCAAACCCTTGGATGAGGGCAGGCCATCGTAGAAGTGTGAGTACTCCTCCCCGAGCGAAGCGAGCATGTCTTCGTTCGATACCTCGCCGTCGTCGGGCACGAAGATGAAGTAAGGCTTTTCCTCCCTGTATCCGATGTAAGGATTGCCCAGGGCCGTTCTACCGTAGATGGCGCCGAAAGGGAAGAGTTTCGAATATCCGTCGTCGGCCTCTATTTTCAGCAGGTCTCCTTCTCTCATACCACCGACATATTCGAGGACGGAGATCAGAGGAATCGCCTCGTATTCGATGTAATCGCTGCCATTTCGATCCGAAGACGGTTGCGGTCCCTCGAAACGGGTTACGACTCTCAGCGAGGGAAAATCGCCCCTGTCGAAGACAAAAGTCGAATCGTTGCAGGTAACGGTAATCCCGGCTATCGAAGCGATCGCAATTAACACCGTGAACATGATAGCGAGTAGTTTTTTCATTGAACACCCCCTGAATTTTCGTCTATGATTTTCTGGCCCTTCTCGAGCACTTCTCTCACTCCCAGTCTGTCGGATATGGCCAGCCTTATCAGTTTCCACATGGTGTCTTTGTAAAGTTCGTACAGCGGATCGGCCGGTAGCGGGTAGCCTCTCTCGAGGCTGCTGGATATAGCAAAGTTCAGTTCCATCCCGTCCAGCGCTTCCCTTCTCGAGGGGATCTTGTAGGAAGCTTTGCAGAAGCTCGCCTGCACGTACTTCGATGTGAGGAACTCTATCAATCTCCTGGCCAGGATGGGGTTGCGAGTCTTTCTTGTTATGGCCAGGCCTTTGTAATCCAGAACGGGCCTCAAAGGTTCGGGATAGGGAGCCAGTCCGAAATCCATCCCTATTCTCTCGAACTGTTCTATCATGTAGGAGCCCGAGAGTATTATCCCGACCTTTCCCGAAGCGAAGAGAGTGACCATCGGGTCGCGCTCGAGAGCCCTGAAGGTTCCGTCGTCGACCCTCTCGACGAGATAGCCGAGGGCCTCTTGAGTGGGCCCATCCAGGACCGTAACTCTTCCATCCTCGATCAGATCTCTCTTGCCGAATCCAAGCTGGAAAGGGATAAACCAGTAGGCCGAGTAAATGTTCCAGCCGGCCCCGCCGCTCCCGGGATCTTTTGAAAGGTTCTCGAGATCTTCGAGCGTCCATCCGGGATCGATTTCCCCTACGAGTCCACGGTTGTAGAACACCAGCTGGCAATCGAAGTAGAAGGGGATGGCCCACGATCTCCCTTCATAGTTGAACGAAGACAGCCCCGACAGACCCTGCACGGGAATGTAATCGAGAGATTGAATGGCCTCCTCATATACCAGTCGCGAGATGTCGCTCGACTGAACCATGATCACGTCTGGAACTTCGCCGCGTGCCCTGACAACGGAGACGAGTTTGCTCGAAGCCTTCGGGACTTCCCGGGTTTCGATTCTGAGGCCGTTGATAGAGGAGAATCTCTGGATCGACTCTTTGAGGGCGGTTATACCCTCCCAGTCAAGCCACACTTGGAGGTAATCGTTATCGATGGGTTCGCCATAAACGGCCACGGAAAGTATCTTTACGCCTTCTCCCTCCAGATGGAGAAACCAGTCGCCCTCCTCCCACACGAGAAGCGAGTCCATCGGTACGTCGGACAATCGGCCCCTTTCGGTTTCCAGAAAACACCCATCTCTCTCGACGACCGGCGGGAGAATCTCCAGAAGCGGTATCGCCTTTCCTTGGGGAAGGTCGTAGCAGTACTGGAGTAGTGACCCGTCCCAGCTCCTGATCGACTCGTCGTTCAGCAGCACTTCGAAAGACAGGCATGGCAGATTCAGCAGCAGCCACAACAGGACTGTCAGCTCGCGAAGCTTCAAAATATACCTCCTTTCCAAGCACGGGAGGCATGACCGTTTCCAGTCATACCCTATCGGCATTTCTCCATGGGAGACAGCGAACTCCTTTCAGGAGGAAATGCTCGGAGGATTATTCATAATTCTCCGATAACGGAGTCTTGCCCAGATACCCTCTAAAAGTATAGAATATGACGCCCATGACAAGCAAGTTTATTGTGGCGGCCGCACCGAATAAGTTCCACTGCGGATTGCCAGAACCGAGACTGCCGACGTAGGTGTAGAGCTTGACTCCCATCGTGTATTTGCTGTCGCTCAGAAGGAATAGAAGCGGCGCCAGGAAACCGTTCCAGGCGCCCAGAAAGGCCACTATGAATGAGGTTGTCAGCACCGGTCTGGAGAGCGGCAGAAGTATCCTGAAACCGAAGGCGACCGGTCCGACCCCGTCGATCTTCGCCTGATCCTCCAGGCTCTCTGGCACGGACTCGAGGTAAGTCCTTATGGTGAAAACCGAAAAGGGTATGGCGTGAGAGATGTAAACCAGGACCACCGGAAAATAACTGTCTATCATTCCCATCGTTCTGAATATGGAATACAGCGGAACCAGAGTGTGCATACCCCCTATCACGCCCACGGTGTTCAATATGACAATGGCGATGTCCGAGAGCGAGTTTTTGATCTTCCTCAAAGCGAGAGCTAACTGAAATGTGAGCAAAGGCACGGCCAGTCCAGTAACGAGAGAAACGAAAAGTGTGTTTAAAAGTGTTGAGATTATCCCCTCCTCTCCTACCACCCTCACGAAATTATCCAGAGTGAAATATCTGGGGAGAAATGAATCTATGTACGTTGTCGAGAGTCCTGATAAGCTTATCCAGACGAGAACGAGAAGGGGGAGGACAGAGGCGATCAGTACGCCCGCCAGCACGATCCCGGTGAGAAGTTTCAGAGCTCTATCGCCGCTTTTTACAACGGCTGCACCCTCCCTCTCCCTTCTGAGTATCAGAAAGACCATCAGGGAGATTATCGTGGCGGCGTTGAAACCGCGGAGAAATCCGTTGAACAGACTGAGCAGAAGACTGACGAGGATATCGCCGATGAGGATATATTTGAACAATCCCCTCTTCCATACAGCGAGTAGATACAGACCTCCGAAGACGAGGCCAGTGTAACCGCCGAGCGTGGTCTGCGCCGCTACCACAAGTATAATCAGAAGGTGAGCGTTCAGTTCGACCCTGCTCGAGAGGAACCAGAGAATCATCACGAAGGCCACCAGCAGAAGCGTCAAAACCGAGTAAGCCGAGGCGATGCCCGTTGAGCTGCGACCGGTGAAAATGTCGTAAATAAATATATCCAGCGTTGTAGTGGCGCCGATTATGCTCCTCTTCGTGAAGCCCGACACCAGGGGAGGACCTCCGTCGGTCATGAGAAAAACCACCGTGAACTCCTTCAAGAACTTTATGAAGTTGATCGTGAACATGGTTATCAGGGCCGGCTTCATCATGGGGAGGTAGATACTGAAAGCCTCGGTTGTCAGGCTTCCACCGTCGATCTTCGCGGCATCGACAAGACTGGTTTGAACGGTGGCCATCGAACCCCAGAGAACGAAGACAGTCAGCGGCAGGCTGAACCACACGCTGACGAAGAGGGCGGCTAGGAACGACGCGACCGGGTCGGTGAGAAGGTTTATATCGATGCCGATCAGATTGAGTATCGAGGTGCCGCCTCCCCCGTGCACAATGGCTCTCCATATCGGCACACCGATATAGACCGGCAGTCCCCACGGAACCAGCAGTGCCAGGTAGATCAATCGCCATCTTCTGGCCCTGTTGAGGTGATGGGCTATCAAAAAGCCCAGCGAGAGCGATAGCAGGGTGTTGAAAAGGGCCCACACGAGTGAGATCTTCAGGCTGTACATGAAACCCTGATCCTGAAGTATGTAATGGAAGTTCAAAAGGCTCGGTGTTCCGTTTATTATCACGGCGTCGGAAAAGGCCGTGAAGATCGGCAGGAACCCTATAAATACCACTATTGTTATTGCGGGAATAACGAGGATGAACTGCATCTCAACCTCCCGAAAACCTCCGAACCAACGGGATGTTTCGCTGAAAAAATTCAAAAATCAATGAACAAGTATAAATTTAACGGTACGCATATTATAATGCTAATGTCCATTTTCAAGGAGGATTTTACGACAAATCCTGACAGGAGGTGTTTCTCTTGGACACGAGGAAGAGGCTTTACAAATCGCGAAGAGACAAAGTGATCGACGGCGTCGCCGGTGGAGTGGCCAGTTATCTGGGGATCGATCCGGTGATAGTTCGCCTGATATTCGTAGCCCTGATTTTCGCCGGCGGAGCCGGACTGATAATCTACATCATCGGTATGTTCATAATCCCGCGTGAACCTTTGAACAGCGAGAACAACGTTGTCATAATGGACGAGGAAGGCAAACCAATAGAAGACAAACCCGGTGTGGAGATATCCGACGACAAGAGCAAGATAATAATAGCCGTTGTGCTGATAATATTCGGTATCGCTCTCTTGCTCGGCACATTCACACCATGGAATATCTTCAGCGGCGTGTTCTGGAAGTTCGTCATAGGAGCCGTTCTGGTGGCCGGTGGAGGATTCGTCATCTACAAGTCCATCAACAGGAGATGATAGCATGAAACTCGCGATGGGGTTGATATTTGTACTTGTGGGGATACTGCTGATTTTCGGTATCTTCACCGGCGACACTCTTTTGAACGCCTTCGTCAACCTTATTAACTACTGGCCCATAATCCTCGTTTTCATAGGGTTGAGCATACTGTCAGGAGTGAAGGGACTCAAGTGGCTGAAGTACTTGAACGCGTTGCTAACGGTCTGCTTCATACTCTTCATCTTCTTCTGGCCTTCGGCCTTCCTTTCCGGCAGCAGAACCGTATCGGAAACGACCCTGCTGGAAACGGCCGAAGAACTCACGGTTGTGGAGATACAGATCGATCTACCCATGGTGAACATAAGGATCGAAGCTATGGAAGCGGCCGCTCCGCTTTCCACCGTAGCCCATGTGGATTACAAGATCAGGGGCGCCGGTCTGAAGATCGAGGAGAGCGGCAGTGCGACTTTGAAGAAATGGACCCTTAAGGCCGATTCGAATCTATCCTGGCTGACTTCGAGCACCATGGTTTTGAAGCTCAACCCGGCCTACAAATACATAATCAAGCTGAACACGGCGGCAGTCAACGGGAGTTTCGACATCGCCGGTTTGAAAGTCGAGGAACTGGATGTCAATTGTGCCGTACTGAAGGCCGATTTCAGAGTCCCCGCCGTCTCGAACTCCAGGATCGAAGTTAAGACCGCGATCTCGAACGGCGATATCTTCGTGCCGGAAAATGTGCGGGCCTTTTTGAGAGCGACGGCGGCCATAAAGAACGTGAAGTCCGACCTCAACAAGACCGGTTCGGGAGAGGAATACATCTACGAAGGCACCGGAAACGAATACAACACCAACCTCTCCTTCGAGAGCGCCATCCTCAATCTGAAAGTATTACGCTGAAAGAATACAGAGAGTCTTTTTGTGGACGGAGATCTCCATCGGGAGCTTCCCGACGACTTCTCCGTCCATCTGTATGATAACGTCCCTGTCACTGCTCACGGAAATTCTCTCCGATACATGATGACAGACCGCGTCTATCTTCAGATGCTCGCCCTTGTAAATCTTGGGAAAGTGGTACAGCAACCTGATCTTGGCCATCTTGGCGACCCCGATTATGTCTATGAGCCCGTCGTCGACGACGGCGTTCGGCGCTATCCTCATGCCTCCGCCGAAGTAATTCCCGTTGCCCATGGTCAAAAAGTAGTACCTGTCGGAGAACTCGCCGCTGTCTATGGTGTAGTTGAGCCTGTAAGTTCTGGTGGTTAAAAATTCGATCAAGAACGATAAGAGGTAGGCCATTTTACCGCTGGTTTTGAACCTCGAGCGGTTCATCCGATTGGTCACCGCCGCGTCGAAACCTGTTCCCACGACGTTCACGGCGAATCTCGCCGCCTTTTCGCCGGAGAAGGCTCTGTACCTGACTTCGAAGAGATCGACGTGCCTGGCTTTGCTACCGCAGGCGATATCGACCATCTTGCCGTAGTCCCGCGTCAGGTCGATGCTTCTGGCGAAGTCGTTGCCCGAACCGACCGCTATCATGCCGAGCATGGCGCCGGACCGGCTGTTCATGATTCCATTCACGACCTCGTTCAGCGTACCGTCGCCCCCGACGCTTATTATTCTCTCGTAATCCCCGTGATCGGACACGAAAGACATCGCGTCTCTCTGGCCGGTAGTGACATGCAGATCGAAATCTCCCAGTTTCTCCCTTATCATTCCCTTTATGGTCGTTTCGAAATCCTTCCCCGATTCACCGTGACTGGCGTTGGGATTAACGACAACCAGAGTCTTCATAAGGATCTACCCCCAGAAAGTCAACGATAAGAAATTCTATCACAGATTTCCAATCATGGTCTCGAGCTTTTGTACGATGAAAGACGCGACATCCTCGGCGAACGAACCCGGTCCGAACCCGGCGTCGTAACCGAGCTCCTTGGCAAGTTCGTGAGTGATCCTGGCTCCGCCCGCTATGAGAATTATCTTTTTGCGAAGATTCTCGGCCTCCAGAAGTTCGACGAGATCGGTCATATTCTTCAGATGAACGTTCTTCGCCGTAACTGTCTGGGAGACCAGTATGGCATCGGCTCCGACCTCGATAGCTTTGGCCACCAGCTCTTCGTTCGGCACCTGGCTTCCCATGTTGTAGGCCTCGAAGTTGCGGTACCTCTCCAGCCCGTAATGACCGGCGAAGCCTTTCATGTTCATTATCGCGTCTATCCCGACCGTATGGGCGTCGGTTCCCGTGCTGGCGCCAACCACCACCACTTTTCTTCTTATCCTCTCGTCTATGAATCTGTCGATCTCTTCCATCGACATCTTCTCGAGGGAGAGTTTCGGGACTTTTATTGACGAGTAATCGACTTCGTGTATCGACACGCCGTAAGCAACGAAGAAGGTGAAGCCTTCCGATATTTCCCTGGAAAAGACTATCTGCGGCTCTTTGAAACCCATCTTTCCCAGAAGAAGCCTGGCCGCCTCGACGGCCTCCGGTCCGTTCTGTACAGGAAGAGTGAAGCTTAGCTGGACCTTTCCGTCGTTCATCGTGTCGCCGTAAGGCTTGATTCCTGTTGGATCCAGCGCTCTATCAGGCTTTTTGTTTTCCAAGGAGTAACCGCTCATCTGCAAGACCCCCCAAGCATTTTCTCAAGGAATGGATTTCTGTAACGCTCCCCTTTCAAAACAACTCCCGGCAGTCCCTTGCCTCCCTCGACCGGTCGCCTGACCCCGGCAAAGACTCCCCTCTCTAGCGCCCTGAAGAGACCGTCTTCCTCTATTTCCGCGAGAAGCTCGAGTGCCTGATCGAGCACCTGGTTCGCCCTGGCGTGGATTATTCCATCCTTCTTGAAGACCACTTCCTCCCCCAACGCGCGCATGTTGTTGAATATGTACTTCGCGTTCTCTATGGCCAGATACCTGTCTCCCATGAAGGGCGTGTGTATCGCCTCGGTCAGCATTCCCAGAAGCTGTATTCCCTGGTTGGTCCAGATCGAAACGACGTTGAACAGGGCATTCTGAACATAACCTTTGAAGATGTTACCGGTCATGAACTTGGTGGGGGGCATATACTTCAGCGGTGCTCGGGGAAAGATCTCCCTGCTCATCTGAGCCTGGGCCAGCTCATACAGAAAGCCGTTCTCAATATCCGGGTCCATCTCGAAGGCGTGACCGAGTCCCATCTGTTCTTCGGGAATACCGGCAATCAGGGCCAGTCTCTCGTTTATGAACTGGGACGCCAGAACCGTGTGGGCTTCCTGGTAGGCGTCGGCGGTGGTAAGATAGTTGTCCTCGCCGGTGTTTATTATCACCCCCGCGAAGCCGTTTATGACTCTGGAGAAGAACTGGTCGATCAATGTCCGCTGCATGTTTATATCCCTGAAGAGTATCCCGTAAAGGGCGTCGTTCAGCATCACGTCGAGACGTTCCATCGCACCCATCGCGGCGATCTCCGGCATGCACAGACCCGAACAGTAGTTGCATAGACGTATATATTTACCTACCTTTTCGCCCATCTCGTCGAGGGCGGCCCTCATGATCCTGAAGTTCTCCTGGGTGGCGTAGGTTCCCCCGAAGCCTTCCGTCGTGGGGCCGTAAGGGACGTAATCCAGCAGACTCTGGCCGGTCGATCTTATTACCGCCACTATGTCGGCTCCCTGACTTACGGCCGCCCGTGCCTGAACGACGTCCTCGTAGATGTTTCCGGTCGCTACGATCACGTACAGGTAAGGCCGCGGTCCTTCAGCGAGTCTGTCGATGAGAGCCTCTCTCTCGGACCTTCTGTCGCGTACCTTCTCGACGGCTCTTTGGGCCAGGGGATCCAGAAAACCATAGACCTCTTCTTCTCCGCCGTAACTCATGCTCAACAGGTCGAGCCGGCCGGCCGATATCTCTTCGGCTATTCTCTGGGGAGATAGTCCCGTCTTCATCATGGCGTTCGCGATGCAATACGAAGCGCCTTCCTGGAGCAGGTTCCTGGATGCCAGATGCTCTACGACGACGTTCGGCAACGGTACCCCGTAAGAGTCCACCCCGTCGATACCCATCAGCCGGCAAACGGCCCGCTCGACGCTCACGGTAGTTCTCCCGGCCACGAAATTCTGAACGCCGTCGGCGATGCTCACCGCCAGTTTTCTTGCCCGTTCAACTTTTCGAAAATCGAGATCGAGTTTACTTTTCATTCTTTCCTCCATAAGTGCTTTTCTACCAGCTTTAGAAAATCATCGTCCATCCCGAGCAGCCGGGCTATGACCGTTCCCTCCCTCGGAAAGCCGCAAAATTCATCTATCTCCTGTACCGTGTGATCTATATAGAAAGAGATATCCCGTCGCTCTCGACCTGCGAGTTTCTCGTGGTCCAGACCTCTGACCATGAGCATCTGGATCTCCCTGTTTTCTAGCGCCTCTTCGTAGTGCGAAGAGAAGACGGCCCTGCAACCGTTCCCGCGACCGAGGTACTCCATCGCCGCCAGCAGGAAGGCCGGTCCTTCCAGCGGATTGGTGTTCTTTCCGATTTCGTCGAAGAGAAAGAGCCCCCTCTCTCCACGGGAGACGATACCGACCGCTTCCTTCAAGAACTCAACCTCTCCGGCGAAGGAAGAGAGGCCGTTTTCGAACGACTGGTGATCGCCGCTGTAATAGACTATTCTGTCGTACGGAGTCAGCGAAGCCTCCTTCGCCGGAACGAAGAAGCCATGCTGGAACATCGTCTGGGCTAGCGCCAGCGTCCTCAAAAAGAGAGACTTCCCCGTCATATTGCCCCCGATCACGAGGGCCAATCTCCGCAGAGAGAGAGAATAGCTCTGGAACTCTTTATTCTTTTCCGAAAGAACACTGGCCACTTCGGGGTTGAAAAGACCTTCGAAAGAGAAGGCATCCTCCACTATCGAAGGTCTCGCCAGTTTGAGCCTCTCATTCAAGATCGCTTTGGCCAGCGTCAGATCGATATCGCCCACCCTGTTCAAAGAAAGCGATAGAGTATCTGAAAAGCCTTCCAGCTCTTTCGAGAGCCGGGCCCTGACTTTCGACTCCACCCGAGCGTTCATCTCCAGCAGATCGGCCGCTCTCTCCCTGTCGTGCGGATCGTCGCTCCTCTGACATTGCGCGATTTTCCTCCTCAGTTCCGGCAGCGAACCATCGAAGAGATCGGAGATGTAGAAACTCTCCAGCCCCGTCTTTTCGGGATCGAGAAGATCGATCACGGTCGAAAGGTCGAGAAGTCTCATCCAGCCCGGACAGTCGCCGAGCCGTTCTCTGAGTTTCTCGTTCCAGATCGCGAAGCTCTTTATTTCGAAGAGTTCCACGTCGTCAAGCACCGCTCCGGCCGCCAGGTTTTCCAGAGTGGCCGAGATATCCCTGAACCTCGAGATGATCGAAACGACTTTATCGGGGTTGGCCGCCATCTCTTTCAGATCCTCCTGACGGTCGTACTCCATCTCTATCCGGCCCCGCTCAGTCAGAAAAGAGATATCGTAAAGCCTCTTTCTACCCATTGGGGTTAATGTCTCGACCAGTCCCTTTATATAATCAAAACCGCAGCCGGCCGAAAGATTCATCTATCTTCCTCCTCCAAAATGTTGAAGACCGGTACCGGCAAAAACCTCTCCAGCGTTTCTTTCAGCTGACCGGATCTCAGGGAGTAACCCGAAGGCGATACGGGATTGAGAGTAACGGCCAGAAGTCGCGCACTGTGGAGCACGTTAACGCTGCCGCCGTGCCTCTGGAAAGATCTCAACGATTCTTCGTCGACGAAGATCCTCGAGAAGTCCCTGACCACCACCCTGACACCCGGCGCCGCGAGCTTTCCAAGAGCCCTGGAAGTCAACGAACCGTTCACGTAAACGGTTCTCCCTGAAAGATCGAGGCCCGACTCCATGGAAAGACTCGAAACCGCGAGGAGTTTCACTTCCGGTCCATCCACAGTCCAGACGCCGTTACCGAGCCCTTCCATTATATCGCCCGCTTCCTTTTCCACCCCGGGCAGAGTGATGATCTTCACCTGATGTATGGTTCTCCTCACGATCTCTCCCGGACTGATCGAAAGGGCCGCACCCGTCGCCAGAATTATGGCGTCGACCACCGCCGGCGAGCCGGGGCTCAGTCTGGACGTAGAACTGTCAACAAGGACCCTCCGAGCGCCGAACTCTCTGAGCATCCTCACCGTTTGCGATAGGTAATCTACTATGGAAGGGCCGGAGATTATGACTTTTCCGTCGGACCGCGCCCTCGCGAAAACGGTGCGCCCCAGAGGGGAGCGGAACTCTCTGACATCCAGAACGGTGGCCGGAAACCGGCGAGACCGGAAATCCTTTTCAGACGTTGCGAAAAGGTTGCCCCTGCGAAGAGTAATCTCGGGTTTTTCGGTGAGATATACCTGATCGTACCTCTCCCCCTCCAGACCGACCGAGGTTATCCCGGTGACGTCCGATTCGCCGGACAGTCCCTTTATAAGATGGTTCAGAACGACCGTCTTGCCGGTGTTCTTCTCCATCCCGACGATCGAGACGACCGGATGAAGGCTTGCAAGTTCGATCAGGCGTGACACTTTTTCACTCTTGCGTGAAGAGGAGAAGCGCCTCCCCGTCAACGGCGATCTCTCCGGATGATTTCTTTACTGTGGTCCTCACCAGCAGTCTCTTCTTCTCTTCGATCTTCTCCAGCAGCTCTATCTCGATCTCTACCTCCTCTTCGAGATAGATCGGCTTGAAAAACTTCACGTCCTGCTTCATGTATATAGAACCGGGCCCGGGAAAGTCGTTGCCCAGTATGGCGGAAATTATCCCTACCGACAGCATACCGTGAGCGATTCGACGCCCGAAACGTGTCGTTTTCGCGAACTCTCCGTCCACGTGGACCGGATTTTTATCGCCCGTTATAGCGGCAAAGGCATCGACCATTTCCGTCGTTATTATCTTCTTGACGGCGTACTTTTGACCTACAGTGAACTCATCGTATATCATTTCAGCACTCTCTTTTCCTTCCAGAGTTTTATTCTTTCGCGTCTCTGCAAAACCGTTGGCTCGAAACTGAGACCGTTTCCGTAAAGAAGATCGGAAACTCCCGTGAAGGTGTATTTCTCTTTATAAAGACCGTCATCGACATCGCTGACGGTATCCTCCGGTTCGTGGTAGGTCGTTATAACGCCCTCGTAATTTCTCAACACCACAACCCTGTCGGATTCGGAGATGTTGTACTGCGGCATGACTCTGATCTTGCCGCCTCCCCCCGGAGCATCGACGACGAAGGTCGGAACGCAGAAGCCGGATGTGTTTCCGATCAGGGCCTCCATAATGCCAATGCCCTTCCTGATCGAGGTTCTGAAATGTCCGATCCCCTGCGAGAGATCGCACTGGTATATGTAGTACGGCCTGACCCTTATCTCCACGAGCCTGTGGACCAGTTCCATCATTATGTAAGGCGAATCGTTTACTCCCCTGAGGAGAACCGATTGATTGCCCAGCGGTATGCCTCCGTCCGAGAGCATTTCGCAGGCCTTCTTCGAATCGGGCGTTATCTCCAGCGGATGGTTGAAATGGGTGTTGATCCACACGGGATGATACTTTCTCAGCATGGCGACCAGTTCGGGCGTTATCCTCTGGGGCAGGACCACCGGGGCTCTGGTGCCCAGCCTTATTATCTCCACGTGGGGTATTCTGCGAAGCTCGCTCAGTATGTACTCCAGGAAGTCGTCTCCCACAAGCAACGCGTCGCCGCCCGAGAGGAGAACGTCCCTCACCTCGGGAGTTTCCTTTATGTACTCCACGGCCGCGTCTATCTCCTTCTTGGTCCTGGGCCTGTCTAGCTGACCGGCGAATCTTCTCCTCGTGCAGTGCCTGCAGTACATCGAGCACTGATCGGTGATGAGAAAAAGCACCCTGTCGGGATAGCGGTGAGTCAGACCGGAAACGGGCGAGTCCTCGTCTTCGTGGAGCGGATCGACCATGTCCCACCTGTCTATGTTCAACTCCCTGTCTGTCGGAACGGCCTGCCTCCTTATAGGACACCTCTCGTTTCTCGGGTCCATGAGAGTTGCGTAGTAAGGAGTGATGGACATTCTGAGCGTTCTCAGACACTCGGAAATGCCCAGAGCCTCCTCCTCGGTTATCTCTATTACCTGCCGGAGCGCCTCGACGCTTTTCACCCTGTTTGCCACCTGCCAGCGCCAGTCGCTCCACTGCTCGGAGGTGACGTCTTTCCAGAGCGGGATATCTCTGTAATCTCTCATATGTCTCACCTCAAACGTATAATCTCTCGAACAACTCCCTGATGGCCACGGACTCTCTCAAAATGTCCAGCGCGAGGGAAGCGTGGCCCCTGGTGTAACCGTTACCGACTATCATGGTTATATCTTTACCGACGCCTTCGGCTCCGAGCGCGGCTCTGGCGAAAGAGGTCGCCATGCTGAAGAAGTAAACGATCCCCCCCTCGCGGGTGACTAGAATCGAGCTCATCTCGGTCGCCTGAACGTTGACGTTGTTTATCACGACATCGCAGAGGGCCTCTCCAGTGATCTCCTTCACTTTCTCGTACACCTCGAGCGGTCTGGTGGCGTCGGCGACTATAGTATGATCGGCCAGACCCATTCTCGAAAGTCTGTCGGCGTTTTCGGGCGAATACTCGACCGCTATAACCCTTCCTCCCGCCCCCGCTTTCTTTTTGGCCTGGTAACAGCAGAGCAGGCCGGATTTTCCACCGGCACCGATCACCGCCACGTTCATTCCCGGCTTCACCAGTTTATCTACCTGGGCAGGCGCACCGGCAACGTCCAGAATGGCAAGGGCCAGTCTGTCGGGCATATCTTCGGGCAGCCTGGCGTAGATGCCGCTCTCAAAAAGCACGGCTTTGCCGCGAATATCTACCTGGTCCTTATCCATGTGGATCTTCCCTATCTTCTCTATCAGGAGAGGCGTTAAAGACAGCGAAACCAGGGTCGCTATCCTGTCGCCCGCTTCGAGGTCCCTGCCCTTCAGGAGACTCCCTATCTCCGCGACTCTTCCGATCAACATGCCGCCCGACCCCGTGACCGGATTCTGGAGCTTTCCCCTGCTCCTGACGATATCTGTTATCATAGCGGCGACGGCTTCTTCACTGTCGCCACAAACACTCTTTATCTGCGTGAAACTGGCAGAATCGACGTTGAGCGTCTGCACATCTATCAGTATCTCATTATCCCTTATGCGGGGCGTGTTATCAATGCGTTTCGCCGCCTGGGGAAGACTCCCCTCCGGCTCGATGACTCTGTGGCTTCCGAACGGACACCCTTTCATGCTTACCTCCCGCCTCAGTTACTTATTCCCAGTATGGCTCTGGCCTCGTCAGGAGAGGCGATCTCTCTTCCGTACTCCCTCGCGATTCTGGCGATACGTTCTACCAGCTGGGCGTTGGAGGTCGCCAGCTCGCCTTTCCGGTAGTATATATTATCTTCGAACCCCACCCTTACGTGGCCGCCCATCGGTATGGCGTGGACCGCCAGCGGAAGCTCGTAACGCCCGATACCGGCCACCGTCCAGGTGCTGCCTTGAGGAATAGATCTTACCATATGCAACAGATCTTCTATGTTACCGGGGCATGCGCCGGGTACGCCGAGAACGAAATCGAAATGAACGGGCGGTACGAGCAGCCCTTTCTTCACCAGTCTCAGGGCGTTTTCTATCATTCCGCGTTCGAAAATCTCTATCTCAGGCTTTATTTTACGCGAGAGCATCTCCCGCGCGAAATGCTCTATGATCTCCTGAGAGTTGAAAAAAACGTCGTCTCCGAAATTGCAGGTCCCGGTCGAGAGCGTCGCCATCTCGGGATCTAGCTCCAGGGGGCCTCCTCTCTCCTGTGCGGTGTGCCATACCGCGCCGCCGGTGGAGGGCTGGAAAATGATGCAGCACTTTTCGGCTATCCTCTCCCGGATCTCGGCGTACGCCTCTTTTCTCTGGGTGGGCTTGCCGTCCATGTCGCGCGCGTGAACGTGAATTACGCTCGCGCCGGCGTTGTAACAGTCGTAGGCCGCCTGCGCGATCTCCCCGGGCGTTATCGGCAGGGCCGGTTGTTGCTCTCTGGTCACCTCGGCCCCAGTCAGGGCCGCCGTTATTATGAGTTTATTCATCTTTTTGCCTCTGCTTATCCAGCGGAACCACACATGTACCGCTCGCCCTGCAAACGACTACCGGCTCGTCCAGCACCTCGGCCGCCGAATCGCTTATATCAGGTCTGGCCTGTATAACCTTTGTAGCCGTGAAAACCATCTTTCGCGATGTCCTGCCCCTGGAAACTATCTCGCCCGTGACCTCTATATAATCGCCGGCGTACACGGGAGAGAGGAATTCGATACTGTCGTAGGCCCTGAACAGTCCCTCGTCGCCATCGTTTCTTATAAGCAGCTCGGTCGCAACATCGCCGAACAGCTGCAGGAGCTTCGCCCCATCGACTAGATTGCCTCCGTAGTGAGCGTCGTGAAGGCTCATTCTGATCCTGAGAATCACTTTGTTCACTTTGCATACCCCCTTTATACAATTTTGCCTTTTCGAGTCTGCCCTGGCAAAGTTGACCAACACCGGTTAGAGGCACGTGGAACTCAATATTGTACTCTATGTCCTTCTTTCTTTATGGTCATGCGTCATTTACCGCTATAACTCCCCGTAACCTCCGTGGAAAGCAGCCATTTTCTGGTATGCTATTAACAGCGAATCGAGAAAAAGGGGGAGAATTTATGGTTAAGACCCTCATCATGGCGGGAGGTATCGGCGAGCGACTCTGGCCCGTGAGCAGCGAGAAGAGACCTAAGCAGTTCCACCATTTCGGATCGGCCAAAACCATGATTGAAGAGACCATCGAAAGAATGGAAAAACTGACGAGCGAAATGCTTATTATCACTACCAGAGAGCAGTTCCCCTTGATCCAGTACTACACCCCTCTATTCAAGGGAGATAACGTCATATTCGAACCGGCCGGAAGAAACACTGCACCCGCGATCGCCCTCGGGAGCACCAGGTTCGAGGACGACGACATAATGGTCATAGTCCCGTCGGACCACATAATCAGGGATGAAGAAACCTTCCTGCGGACCATTAAGACGGCCATAGAATACGCCGGTGAACACGAAGCGCTGGTAACTATCGGAATCACTCCCACCTCACCCAACACGGGCTACGGTTACATAGAGAGGGGAGCCTGCCTGAGCGAGCACGAAGAGGTTTTCGCCGTCAGGAAGTTCCATGAAAAACCGGATTACGAGACGGCCCAGCAATACTTCCAGTCGGGTAAGTTTTACTGGAATTCCGGTATGTTCGTCTGGAAGAAAAGAGTCTTCGACAGGGAGCTTTCGAAACACCTGCCGGAGCTGTACGAAGCGATGCTGGAGTTGAAAAACAATCCGTCGAGAATCGAAGAGATCTACGAAAAGGTCCCGCGCATATCGATAGATTACGGCCTGATGGAGAAAACCTCGAACGTCGCCACGGTCCCCGCGAGCTTCTACTGGAACGATATAGGCTCCTGGGACGCGGTGTACGAACTTCTCCACAAAGATGGAAATGGAAACGCCGTCATCGGGAAGTTCTCGACGCACGACGTGAAGAACTGCCTTCTGGTCAACTATACGCAGACCAGAGTCGGTATCTCGAGCATCGAGGGCTACATCGTCGTTATGTCGGGCGAAGGTACGCTGGTATGCAGAAGGGGCGAGTCGCAGACTATAAAAGAGATCATAAAACAGCAAGGGGGATGAACGATGGACAAGAAGCTGGACGATCTGGTACTTTCATTGAAAGACGAAATGGTGAATTCGATTTCCGAATCCATCAAAATCAAATCGGTTAGGGAGAATCCGGTGGAGGGAGGACCTTTCGGCGAGGGCATTAAGAAATCGCTCGAACATACCGTGGAACTGGCCGGAAAACTGGGCTTTCAGGCCAGAAACGCCGAAGGTTACGTCGGGATAGTCGATTTCGGCTCGGGAAAGACCTTCGGAGTTCTGGGCCATCTGGATGTCGTGCCGGAAGGCGAAGGCTGGGAAGTGCCTCCATACAGCGGCCTGGTTAAGGATGGAGAGATATGGGGGAGAGGCACTCAGGACGACAAGGGCCCAATGATAGCGGCCCTCTACGCTCTCAAAGCCATCAAAGAGCACTGTCCAAACCCCTCAAAGAGAATCAGGCTTATCTTCGGAACCAACGAAGAGTCGGGCTGGGAGTGCATGAAGTACTACGTCAAGCACGAAGAGATACCCGACATGTCGGTCACTCCCGACGCCGAATTTCCCGTCATCTTCGCCGAAAAGGGAATCGTCAGTTATACGATATCCTCCCGCGCGGGCAACGACGGCGAGGGACTGGTGATAGAGTCGCTCCAGGCCGGAGAGGCGGCCAACATGGTGGCATCGATCGCCAGGGCCGTTTTGAAGGGCGTAACACCGGACGTTTTCGACAAAATAAAGAACTTCAAGCCCTCGAACGAGGCAAAAATCGAGGTCAGGGAATCGGCCGGAAAGGTGGAAGTCTCTTTCACGGGCGTATCGGCCCACGGTTCGACACCTTACAAGGGTCACAGCGCTCTAGCCGCTCTGGTAGATCTACTGGCAGATCTACCCTTCTCCGATCGAGAGCTGGGCAATTTCCTGCATCTGGTGAGGTCGAAGATCGGCTACGAATTCTTCGGCGAATCTCTGGGGATAGCCGGAAGGGACTCGATGTCGGGCGAATTGACACTCAACCTCGGAACCATGAAGCTCGGCGGCGGCGAGATAAAGCTGGTCATCAACATACGCTATCCGGTCTTCTTCAACGAAGCCATGGTAAGGACCCAGATCGAAGAAGCCTTCAAAGGGTGCAGGGTTGAGATGCACAACAACAAGAACCCTCTATACGTCTCGCCCGACTCCGATCTGGTCAAAATGTGCAGGCAAGTGTACAGAGAGATGACCGACCACGACGAAGACCCGATAGCCATCGGCGGCGGAACTTACGCAAGGGCGGTGCCGAACGCCGCGGCCTTCGGGGCTCTGTTTCCAGGGGGTATCGAGAGGGCTCACCAGCCGAACGAGAGAGTTTCCATAGACGATATACTGATGGTCGCCAGGATTTACGCTCAGCTCTTCCTCAGGTTCCTGCAATCTTGAAGTGAGAGAGTAAATCAAGCCTAACAACGGGCGCACCGGCCGGTGCGCCCGCTTTATTTGAAAATCTGCGGCCTCAATCGACCACGTTCCGTACCCACTTCCCGGTCTTCGTTCTCCAGATGCCCAGTATCGCCTTGACCAACTCCTCGACCATCATCACGATATAAACGGCCGGAAGAGACCACTTCAGAACCAGCCCGGCGATCGCGACTAGGGGGATTCCGACACCCCAGAGAGAGAAGATCTCCATTAGCATGGCGGCCTTCGTATCGCCGCCGCTCCGCAATATCCCCACGATGTTGACGGCGTTGAACATCTTTATCGGTTGGGCAAGTCCCACTATGACTACTACTGTCAGCACGATATCCTTGAGAGTCTGATCGATGTTATAGAGCTGTACGATGAAACGCGAGAGGAAGATTATCATCAGCCCCGTGGCGACAGCCGTGATCACGGTAAGCTGAATCAGCTTTCGCGCATTGAACCTGGCCTGCGTGAAATTGTTTCTTCCCAGCTCTGAGCCCACCATCACCACCGTGGCCGATGCCAGTCCTCCAAAGATAACGAACCCGAAGTTTTCTATCGTGCTGGAAATGTTTCTGGCGGCGATGAACTCAGTCCCCATCCTGGCCATCACCAGCGAATAGACTGTGACTCCAAGGCTCCAGAGAAACTCGTTGAAGATCACGGGCGTCGCGTACTTCATTAGCCGCCTGAAAAATGGGCCGTCGAACCTGAAGGCCCACAGGGTGAACCTTATGGGTGTTAATCTTCTCAGGGCGATATACAAAAAGATGAAAAACTCGGCAATTCTGGCCACCAGTGTGGCGACGGAAGCGCCGAAAACTCCCATGGCCGGAATCGAACCGAGACCGAAGATCAGTATGTAGTTGCCCACGGTGTTTATTGAAAGGGCCACCAGACTTATGTACAGCGGTATCCGCGCCTTTTCGACCGTTCTCAGAGCCATCGCCATAATGAAGGAGAAAGACGTCAGAAAAGTCGAGAAGGCCACGGGACGTGCGTATTCCGTACCGAGCCTTATCACTTCGGTGTCGGAGGTGAAGATCTTCAAAATCCCCTCGGGAAAGACGTATAGGAGCACGAAGAAGACCGTTGCCGCACCCATGGTGATGTATATTATATGTCCCAGCGTTCTCTCTATACTCTTTTCGTCGCGCTTGCCCCAGTACTGGGAAACGAAGATCCCGGCGCCGCTGGATGCCCCGAAAGTGAAGAGGTTCAAAATAAAGACTACCTGGTTAACCAGTCCGACGGCCGCGATCGCCGTTGTGCCAAGCTGTCCGACCATCAGGTTATCAACCAGGTTGAGACCTGTGGATATAAGATTTTGTAGTGTTATGGGGATCGCAATAGAAAGCATCCGCCGTGTGAATTCTTTCATGAGTGCCTCCTAAAACCAGACGCCGTAGAATTATACAGTCTATCGGTTCAGAAGACAACTTGAGAGTGTATCGAATTGCCACGCGCCGGGTAAAATGGGTTATAATCTAGCTTCAAAGGGAGGGAGGAACTTGTTCTATCTGGACATGACACTGAGGCTCTTCAGCGCGCTGTTGGCCGGAGCGCTGATCGGAGTCACCAGAGAGAGGATTCATAAACCGGCCGGATTGAGGACACACGCCCTCATCTGTGTCGGGGCGGCCTTCATAACGGTACTATCGACCACGGTATTTATAACGGACGACCATGGCGACCCCGGGAGAGTCGCAGCGCAGATCGTTTCGGGAATAGGTTTTCTGGGCGCCGGAACGATATTGAAAAAGGGCTTCTCGGTGAAGGGACTGACCACAGCCGCCACACTCTGGGTAACGGCCGCCGTCGGAATGGGTTTCGGCGCGGGAGAGTATCTGCTCTCTTCGGTCGTGACGGTTTTCGCCCTCACGATTGTCCTCTTCCTGAAGAGAATCGAACTCCTCCTGGGAGGCAGAAACCTCCCGAGGATAATAATAACCGCCAGAGAGAACAAAGACCTGCTCGGCAACATCACTAACTGGTTCAAAGACAACGCCATCACCGTCGAGTCGATCGACGTCGAAGAGGACGAGGACAACGTAAGCATACTCGTCGAGATAAGCAAGGGCGACGTGATTAAGGCCAAACAAATGATGATCGATCTCACAAGAATAGAAGGAGTCAGGGGGGCGGAAATACGCTAGAGCGAAACTTGCAGATCGAACACAATAAGATCATATAGATTTTATGGTGTTTCTTCCAGAGTTCTTCGCCTCGTACAGAGCGCTGTCGGCAAGAGCGACTAGTTCCTCGAAGGAGCCTGTGCCGTCCCTTGTGGTAGTGAGTCCGAAGCTGAGCGATAACTCCCGTCCCTTCAGCGAAGGTTCTTCAATCTTTCCTACAGCCACTCTTATCCTATCTAGCACTCTCAGCGTGGATTTTAAATCGCAACCGGGGAAGAGTATTATGAATTCATCTCCTCCGAACCTGCCAAACACATCGGACTCTCTTATATTATCCTTGACGATTTTAGTGACCTCTTTGAGAACTAAATCACCCACTTCGTGGCCGCAGGAATCGTTTATCGCCTTGAAGTTGTCGAGATCGTAGATCGCCAGAGAAAGGCTTTTGCTTTCTCTGGATGCTTTAAGAAACTCGACTTTTGTCTTGTCGAAGAAGCCTCTCCTGTTGTAAATTCCTGTCAGAGGATCTGTAAGGGCGATCGTTTTCAACTCTTCGTGGAGTTCAACGTTGCTGAGCGATAAACCCAGAACGCTCCTGATATTTCCCAGTACGGCGAGATAGCGATCAACATACTCTGGAAAGGCGATTTTCGAGATCTTCAACGCTCCGAGCAATTTATCGTCATGCCGGATCTTCATCCAGAGGTCTCTGCCGCCTTCGAGCGAGAAGATATCTTCGGGATTTTCCGGGATCTGTAGAACCTCTTCGGCGCCTGTCGAGCCTCTTGCAGATGAGTAAATCTCTCTCCAGCCGTCCCGAAACTTTTCGAAGAAAAGGACTTCCTCTGGAGCGAAAAGCGCTTCGGCGAGTGTGGATATTTTCTCCAGGACCTCGTTCACAGAATTCAGACTGGCTATCTCCATGAGGACTTCGTTGATCATCGCATAATCGGCTATCTGCCTGTGGAGATCGAAATCGAGCGCCTCTTCGAAAAGGCCCATCTTCCGCGCCATTCTGTCGTAAACAGAGGCCAGAACGAGGTTTTTCGCATAATCAAGCCCTATATCGATCACATCCGTCGGGAGCTTTACGGCTTTGGCAAAATCGGCGAGTTCACGTTCCGGGTTTTCGATTACCCCGGTTTTAAGGTGAACGATCGATGAGGAGAACTCTCCCATGAAGCCCAAGGTCTTAGAAGGATCGAAGCCCCAGTTTCTCAAATGCTCTCTCCATTGAGAAAGCCAGCCATCCGTTACTGAATAGGAATTCCTTTCTATCTGCTGCTGCAAAATGACTTTGCAGGCCACGAGCTCCTGGCAATAATCGTACGCAATGTGCGTTATTTCAGGTCTTTCACGCATGTATTTTAAAACCGGACAGGACCTGGGAGCGAAAAGGAAGTGAAACTTCTCGCCCGAAGAGCTCAAAACATCGTGGAGAATTTCGCGCGTATCTGACGGGGGCGAAACTTCGCACAAAGCCGGATAAAAGCAAAAACTCATCCCCTGAAACTCATTGTGGGTGCTTATCTTAAGCATCTCCTGTTGGAAATTGGAGCAGGCTACCACCACGATCTTCTTCATCGCGTAATTCCTTCCGAGAGCGGGTACTCGCCCCATCTATGCACGGCCTCGGAAATCGCCTTCAAAACCTCATCGGAAACCTGGAAAGGGATTTCGCCGTGGTTATCCGACAGAACAAACCCTCCACCCTTTGCCCCCTGCTCGATCGCTCTTCTGACAGTCTCTTCGGCTTTTTTTCGATCCCAGGATATCATCTCAACACCGTTCAAATTGCCTATAAGCGAGAGTTTCAGACCCGAAGCTTTCTCCTTCAGTTTCGGTATGTTCTCCAGAGCGCTGAAGCCAATCGCAACGGTTCCGGTTGCCGGGAGCAAATCCAGAATATCCATACAAAGACCTGAAGCGAAATGCATCGCCACGGGTGCCTTTATTCTGGAGATAACTTCCTTCGCGATCTGGTATCCAGTAGCTTTGAAAGTTTCCACGTCCGTTATGCTGGGCGAGGAAAGAGGATCGAAATAACAGATCGCGGTCGCTCCGGCCTCTATCTGAGCGTTTGCCCACCTCACACTGAACTCCTTGTTGAATCTCATCAGTCTGTCGAAAAAGGCCCTATCATCGTAAAGGATATCCAGGTATCTCTCGAAGCCCATCTGCATCACCGGCAGCGAAAAGGGCGAAATGACAACACCTAAGACCGGAACACCACCCCTTCCCTCCTCCTTGAGAGCGTTTATCGCCTTCAACACACTCTGTAGAGGGCGGACCGTTCTCGGATCAGGCATCGCCAATCTTTCAATATCTTCGACTTTCTTTATGATCGGCTCCCCTGCATTTGGAGGTCCATCCTCGCTGTAAACTACATCGCCGCCAAGCGCCTCTATCTCTCTCCCGGCGTAGAAGAAGGGAAAATAACAATCGTTGTCGTACTTTCTTCGCAGTAAGATCTGACCCCTGACAACATTCTCCGCGCTGGAAAAATACTCACGTATGGTCATGCCAAGTTCCTTCGCGCCGTGCATAGTCAGAAGCAAGAATAGCGGTACCCTGTCGGGTTCCTGAAAGCTGAGGGATTTTAGGACTCTCTCCATCGAAGTTATTTCGCTCATCTCGAATCTCCCGTGATCTCGTTTATTATATCGATAGCTTCGGCTGCCGTCTTTCCGTATCTATCGGCTTTAACTCTTCTCCAGAGTGTTTCGTCGGCGTTGAAAGGCGCACCTCCGACGACCACCCTTGTTTGAAATCCCCTTCCTTTGAGCTCTGTGATGAAGCTCTCGATCTTCAGGGCAGAGTGGAGCATCAAAACAGAGATTAGAAGAATCTCCACGTCATATTTTTTAACGGCGCCAAGTAGCTCTTCATTGCTTGAAAGCGATCCCAGATCCACTATTTCATAGCCTGAAGATCTCAGGAAACTCCTCACTATCCTCTTCCCGAGAGTGTGTCGATCGTACAGAGTCACAATCGCGATTCGTGCGCTGTCGTCTTTCTTATGCTCCCTATCGCGGGCGAACTCATCCAAAAGACGTTCGGAGATCTTGCCCGAGATATAGACCTGCGAAAGCGAGGCGCTCCCGTCTGCCCAGGACCGGCCGATCCTATCCAGCGCATCTACCAGGAAATTGTCAACAGCCACCTGTAAACCGTGTTCTGACACGATCAGGCCGAACTGCTCTCTGACTCTGGAATAACTGGCTGAAAGAAACGCTAATTCCAGATCGCTCGAAGTTATATCCACCTCAACCACTCCTGTGAAAAGAGAACTCTCTCGTTTATGCTCCATTTTACACAAAAAACATGCAAAACAGTGCCACCGACTCTACAATTCCGGACAGTTGACCGTTTTTTTTGGTAGAGCGATCCGTGCTATACTTTTTCGAGAACGTTTCAATCGGGGGGCGCACTGAATGCAACTTTTCAACTCAAGGCTTCTCAGAGAGAGGATGCAAAGATTCTCCTTTCCCGCCGGCGGGGAGTTTAAGAAAAAGATAAATGTGATAGCCAAGTGGCAAAAGTCTTTGAGAGATAGCGACTTGAGTAAAACAAAAGAGATTTCGATACAGGGCCTGTTTCTCTCTAAATTCTTCGGCGAGGTACTCGGCTACACAACGCAGGCCGATGGAAAGAAGGAATGGAACCTGACGCAACACCCGGGCAACGACATAGACGCCAGGATTCCCGATGGTTCTCTGGGTTTCTACTCGAGCGATAAGAGTGCAACGAAAGCCGTAATAGAGCTGAAAGACGCCATGACTTCTCTGGACAGGAGACAGTCTGCCCGGAGAGAGAACTTCACTCCCATCGAACAGTCTTACCTTTACGCTACCAAGTACGACGGCTGCAACTGGATAATAGTATCCAACATACGCGAAATAAGGCTCTACAACAAATCGAAAACCCAGAGCTACTACGAAAGTTTCAACGTTCTCCAGCTCGAAGAAGACGAGCAATTCAAGCGCTTCTATTTCCTCATGTCGAAGGATAATCTGCTCGGAGACGGTGCGCTATCACCTTTGGACGAGCTTTTGCAGACAAGCGAGGCGCAGGAAAAGAGCATAAGCGGGGATTTCTACAGCGCTTACAGGGAGCTCCGTCTGAAGCTATTCAAGCATCTCAGGGAGAACAACGGCGGATACGACAGTTCTATTCTTCTTGAAAAGGCCCAGAAATTACTCGATCGGGTCGTCTTCATTCTCTTCTGCGAGGACAAAGGACTTCTACCCAGGGAGATACTCAAAAGGGCCTTCGAGCGAGGGGTCTCCTCCTTCCTGGACTCCGACCAGAGAGTCTGGCTCGAAATGAAGGGTCTTTTCAAGGCCATAGACAGAGGAAACGACAAAGTGTCGCCGCCGATCAACGGCTACGACGGGGGACTCTTCGCTTATGACGGCCTGCTCGATTCGCTGCGTATAGGCGACGCGATCTGGAAAGAAATAGTGGAACTGGCCGGGTACGACTTCGAAAGCGATCTTAACGTCAACATACTGGGACACATCTTCGAGCAATCGATCTCCGATCTTGAACAGTTACGAAGCGAATTCGACGGGCTGGAACTCCATACGAGCAGGGCGAACCGCAAGAAACAGGGGATCTTCTACACTCCTGAAAACATAACTCACTACATCGTGGAAAACACTCTGGGAAGATATCTGGAAGAACACCCCGATAGATTACCCGTGATACGGATACTCGACCCCGCCTGTGGCAGCGGCGCCTTCCTCAACCAGGCGCATACCTATCTTCAGAAGGCCTGGAAGAGCGCCTACGAACAGGGGGAAATCAAAAGCAAGGATGCCAGGTATGGAACTCTCTTCGATTACAACCCGGCGGAAAACGACAGAACGATTCTCCTCAACAACCTGTACGGTGTAGATCTGAACGAGGAGAGCGTCGAGATCACCAAACTTTCACTCTGGTTGAAGACTGCCAGAAGTGATGAGCCGCTGGAAAATCTTGACAGAAACGTTCGTTGTGGTGACTCGCTCGTCCAATCTAGAGAAATAGCCGGCGAGAAGGCTTTCGAGTATCGCAAAGAGTTCGGAAAAGTCTTCGAAGAAGGTGGGTTCGATATAGTGATAGGCAACCCCCCTTACGTCAGGCAGGAACTCCTTTCACCGGAACTGAAGGAATACTGCTCCCTCAATTTCGAAACCTACAGCGGCGTGGCCGATCTCTACGTCTATTTCATTGAGAAGGGTCTGGCGCTTCTTCGCGAGGGCGGTTATCTGAGCTTCATAGTATCCAACAAATTTCTCAGGGCCAATTACGGAAAAAAGCTGACAGGATATATACAGAAGAACTACACGCTTGTGGAACTGATGGATTTCGGAGACCTGCAGGTCTTCGAAGATGCAACGACCTATCCCTGCATAATAACTATAAAGAAAACCATTCCCGAAGGACCGATGACTTTCAAGTACCTGAGATTGGAAACCCTCGAAGTAGCCGATCTAAGAGCGGAACTCGAAGAGAAGGGCTACGAAGTCACTATAACGCCCGATTCCGGCGGTTGGTCGCTCGAAAACCGGAGATCCAGAAACCTGCTGGAGAGGATAAAAGAACTCGGAGTTCCTCTGGGCGAGTATGTGGGTGAGAAGATTTATCGTGGAATTGTCACTGGTCTGAACGAGGCTTTCGTTATAGACGGACAAAAGCGGAAGGAACTGATCGAGAAAGACAGTAAATCGGCGGAGATAATCAAACCTCACATAACTGGCAGAGAGGTCAGACGCTACTCAATCGACTGGGAAGGGAAGTATTTGATATTTTCAAGGAGAGGAATAGATATAACTCGATACCAGGCGATAAATGAATATCTCGAATACTACCGAGAGAGGCTTGAGCCGAAGAAAGAAAATTCCCAGAAGATCGGTAGGAAACCAGGTAATTATGCATGGTATGAGATTCAAGATTCGGTTGAATACTACGAAGCCTTCGAACGGCCGAAGATCAGTTACCAGAAATTCCAGGTGTCTCCGGCCTTCGCCATAGATGCCAGGGGCGAATTCCTGACCAACGATGCGGTATGGAACATCGGAATGGAAGATTACGTCCTGCTCGCCACTCTGAACAGCATTCTGGGTTGGTACTTGATCTCGCGCCATTGCACGGAGATTCAGAACGGCTACCAGCTCATCTGGACTTACCTGAAAAACGTTACGGTGGTCGTTCCGGACAGCCCGACCGGAAAATCGATAGAGGCGAAAACGAAGGAACTGATAGATCTGAAGTCAGATCTTTCCGGCAGACTCTCGAGTTGCATGGAATTGATCTCCACAGAGTACGGGCTCAAAAAAACCGGCAAAAACCTGCAACAGTTCTATCGCCTGGGCTGGAACCAGTTCGTGTGGGAGCTCGAAAAACAGAAAGCCAGACTGACACTGGGGCAGAAAGAAGAGCTCAACGGCTGGTTCAGGAAGAAGCGCGAAGAACTGAACGAACTCGAAGAGAAGATAGAACTGCTGGATCGGGAGATAAACCTTGCAATTTATGAACTATACCGGTTGAACAGGGAGGACATTGACCTTGTAGAATCTTCTGTAAAGCAGCACTGATAACCGATTGCGAGAAAATTGAAGCCCTGGATTCGCACAGATCGCCAAAGCCTTCAATAAAGCCATTCTCACCACAAACGGATTTTCCGGAAACGGAAAAACCGGCTCCGGAAAACCCGTCACTACTAAATAATGATATAACTAATAGATACTTCGTATCGTGCAGGCACGATTCAAATTCATCCTGTACAGTCTGCCCTGAAACGCTCCTGCTAAGAACCGTTCATGGTTGTGCAGGGACGGCTCTTAACGCTCTATCAAAAAACCGGTGTTTGCTAGAACAGCCTCCATACGAGCTTTTCGTTCATCTCTATCACATTGTCCGTCAAAGGATCTCCCGGGTATATTATTACAGTTCCATCGCCCGCTGGATATTCTCCGGCTTCTCCCTCGAGCGTGGAGATTCCATCGAAGGAAATTCCTTCTACCGACACGATCTCGCCGGACTGAACCCCGCCAAAAGTCACGGGAAGGCCCAGATCCGCGAGAAACTTGTTGTACGTGTCTATGATATCCTGGCCCACGGTCTCACCTGTACCGGTTATTATTAGCGTGCCGCCCTTCCGCACGAAATCGGCGATGATACCGGCCTGAGCGGGCATGAGCATTTTGAGCCTTTCGAAGGATCCGCCCGTCCCCGGAAGCGGCATTATCAAGACATTTATATTGTCCAGTTCTCCAGTCTTGAGAAGCCTTTCGACGGTCGAGTATTTGTGGCCGAATTCCTGGAGTGTCGTCGATAGCTTTTCTCGCCTGTCCATGGCGTAATTCACGTGGCTCCTGTCCAGGAGAACGTTGAGCGAGGTCGCCTCTCTCAACTTGAGAGATACGCTCGAATAAGGCACGCTATCAAGGTAGAAATCTATCCTTTCGTCACCGTTTCCGGTCGTGTGCGGGAGAGTGACCTCCCTGGACTCGTAGGCCGTCAGCAAATAGCTCTCCTGAAGGATCACGCCGTGGAGATTGCGCAGTTCTAGAGTGGTCGAGGCCTCCTGCGAGGAGGTGTTCGAGATCTGGAAGGAAAGGGTCACTTCCTCTCCCGGCTTGACGTTCGAGGGATGAACGGCCGGATTGTAAAGGTGAACGGGATCGCTTCTCTGAACCCAGATGGGCGAGGAAACCACTTCTTCACCGTCCCTGGCCTTCGCGTACACGAAGAAGTATTCATAACCGGTCTCTATATCCAGCCGGAGCTCCATCTCGAAGAGCGAATCGTTCACGTCGAAATGAGCGAGAAGACCCGTTCGCGAGTAGATCTCGACAAATTCCAGATCGTCCCCGGTTTCATCTTTTATCGAGACTTTGAGGTTGATCTCCTCCAGATCGTGAAGGATATCGCCCATGAAGCCGCTGTCAGCCGAGAAGGAGAGAAGGATATCTCTGTCCTCGCTGGCATATACTCTGCGCTCGCTGAAGGCTTTGAGGATCTCCTCTTGGGTAAGACCGGAAGCGTAAACGACGGCTCTTGAATCGTTCGCGCCGCCCCAGTTGGGCTTATGGTTATCCTGTCCGAGAGTGGCGCCGAGGTGCCAGCCTTTTAGCAGGGCCAGCCGGTAAGCCTGGAACATCTCTTGCGAGATCGTCTCGTTTTGCCACCAGTTACCGTTTCCGACCTCTATCAGATTCACATAAAGATCGGCCTGAGGAACGTAATGGAACTGCTTGAAATTATCTCCAAACATCGTGATAGGGTGATTGAACTGTCCCACGGCCTTCCTTTCGATAATCCAGTCGTACAGCTGCCACAGGTCCGATTGGACTCTGTCGGTCCAGTCTTGCGTTCCGTAAACGTTTATATGGCCCGTTCCGGTCGCCGTCCATTCGAAACCGGCAAAGGCTAGAAAAGACCCCGTAGTAGCTTTCTGCGCCGCTTCGATCGTGGCGGTCAGCTTGTCCCTTCCGTCGGGAAGAGTCTGAACGAAGTAATAACCGTGATCGGTAACTGCCAGAAAGTCGAGTCCGGGAACTTTTGAGCCGTATTCGTAGGCCTCTTCGGGCGTACCCGTGCCGTCGGAATAAGATGTATGTGAATGCGGGTTGCCGTAAAACAGCCTTAAATCGCTCGCGACGACCGCGATCGCAAGAAGCGCGAACAAAACTACAATTACTAACCTTCTCATCGAATCACCCTTTCAGTTAATGTTTTGAAACATCAATTAGCTTTTTCCCGTTTTCTTATTCTGGCCTTCCTGAACCAGAAGAAGTACAGCACCAATATATACGCTGCCAGACCCAGCAGGAAGTACAGATAGTATATTGGTTTGCCTTCTCTGTAACCGAGTATCGGAATGTTCAAAAGTATGAGCATCGGGATCCCGAGGAAAAGCGCCAATCCGCTCCCGAAAACCATATCCTCGGCCGTACCCGTTTCGAACGTGGGATCGACCTCTCTCAGAAGAGCCATCCCGGTCGATAGAGTTCCGGTGTGCATTCCGAAAAAGGTCACTATGTGTTCCAGGGGAGCCTTCTCGTATATCCTCTTGCCGAACCAGATGGAGTAGCCGGCGATGAAGAGACCACCGATGGTGGTGAGAATTATTACCGGCCAGATGTAGTGTTGAATGACCGAGAAGGAGATTCCGGCGATCGAGGCCGCAACCATGAAATCGAAGACACCGCCGCCGATTCTCTGAAGCAGAAAATCGTTCATATACTCGGTTTCATACTTCCCGGACTTCCGGAATTTTTCGTATATCGCCCTGAAGGCCATTGCAAATAGAACCCCGATGACGAAATGGAAGCCCCACAACACCTGGGCGAAAGTCTCCCCGAAAGTACCCAGTCCTCCTATCAGGCCGGTGAACCACTTCAGGAAAAGGTACGTGGCCAGATAGACGATGCCAACCGCCAGAATCTGGATCGTGAAGCCGTCGATATCGGAGAACTCGAAGTCCCTTATCGTCGCTTCGATCCTTTTCCTCACGGTAGGTCTTTCTATCTGGATCCCTATCTGTTTCTTTCTGTAAACCATCGTGTTGAGCATCACGATACCGCCGAAGGCCGACCAGAGAAAACCGAGGGTGGCCACGCTCAACCCGACCGCACCGCCGCCGGTGAATCCGAGAGCCTCCCACTGACTGCCGAGAGAATAAGCCTGTCCGGGACCCTGAGCGAAACCGAGAGCCAGCAACAGACCAAAAGGCGGGAAGAGATCCTTGAAGAAGAGCCCCACCAGCGCTATGCCGATTATGAATCCAACGAACCCCTGAAGGGCATAGGATATGCTTATCAAAAAGCCGGTGTTGACGGACGACTTTGCCGTCGAACGCCTGGTCTTCTTCAGCGCGATGGCGATGAAACCGACGGCCATCAGGTGATAAACGAGATTTCCAAGACGGTCGTAAGAAAAAGGTATCAGTTTCAGAACCTCCGGTCCCAGGAGAATTCCCAGAAAGCCCGCTATAACCGAATTCGGAATAAGAATCTTGCTCAGAGGCGTGAGAATCCTTTTGAGGACAGAAGCAACTCCCAGCAGGATAGACAGGTAAGCAAAATCCAGTACGACGGTCCAATCCTGATCCATATAATCACCTTCTTTTTTCGGAACAAAGCTATTTTATCAAATTGTCTTCAAGTTAATTCCCCTCTTCTTTGTTAGAATTGACTTGACAAAAAAGGAGGAAATTTGCAATGACATTTACACCGCTGGGTGGCGGCAGGGAGATAGGGGCAAACTCTTACCTCTTGAGCCTTAACGGGAAGAAGATACTTATCGACGCGGGGAGGCACCCTGTGAAAGAAGGCTACGACTCGCTGCCCGAACTCGACACGATAGACGATATCGATGTTATAATCATCTCTCATTCCCACTACGATCATATCTCTTCATTGCCGTATATCTCTACCATATGGCCCAAAGCTCCCGTCCTTATGGCCCAGGAGAACAAGGGGCTGGCCCTGAGGATTCTTCAGAACTCCGTAGAAGTGATGAAAAAGAAAAACGAGAAAGACGGCGAGCAGCCCGTTCTCTACAACCACGGGGAGGTCAACGAACTCAAACGCCGCATCTACCCCATGGAGTATTTCCAGAGATACACGATTGACGACACCATAGAAGTAGCGCTCTACCCGGCCGGTCACGTCATGGGAGCCGCTTCGATATACCTCGAACACAACGGGCACAGGATACTGTACTCGGGCGACTTTTCCCTCTCACAGCAGCTGACTATACCGCCGGCCCAGCCGCCGCTTAAGGTCGAAACTCTAATATCGGAAGGTACCTATGGCTCGAAGGAAAACCAGCTAATCACACGTTTCAGCGAAATCGAGAGACTGAGCAAGTCAGTTAAGAGGGTACTCGAAAACAAAGGTCGGGTTCTTCTTCCCGTCTTCGCGCTGGGCAGGGGCCAGGAAACGATCTACATGCTCATGGGGCTCATGGAAAGAGGAAAGATCCCGACCGTGCCGATCTACACCAACGGAATGGTGGCCTCGATCAGCAACCTGTACATGAGCAACTACGAAAGAATCAGCGACAAAGACAGGAAATGGTTCATGCAAAACTTCCAGAAAATGGTCACCGTGGCGCCGAAGAACATAGAAAGACTCCTCTTCTCGAACGAACCGGCGATCTTCGTCTTCTCGGCCGGGATGTTAGTGGAAGAGACCCTGTCCTACATATTCGCCAGAGAAATGCTCCAGAGCGAGCACGACGGTATCTTCTTCATGGGTTACCAGAGCCCTGAATCCGACGGCTACAGAGTGCTGCAGGCTCACAAGGGCGGCGAGAAACAGATAACCCTTGGAGAGGAAACCATAGATATGAAATGCAAAAACATAGATATATTCAACTTCTCCGGTCATGCCGATTACCAGGAGCTTCTAGAATTACCGAGAAGACTCGAACCTGAGAAATTAATCTACGTACACGGTGATGAGGCCGCGCTCGAAAACCTCGCGGAAGAACTCCAGTATGAATTCCAGATAGAGATACCGGCAAACCTTCAAACTGTGGAGCTCTAGATTGCTTGACAAGGTCTAGGGGTGATGTTATCATAGTTTACGGTTGCCGGGGTGGCGAAACTGGCAGACGCAACGGACTTAAAATCCGTTGGGGCGAGGGCTCCGTGTGGGTTCGATTCCCATCCCCGGCACCATGCAAGCAGAAAAGCAGGTCATTCATATACAAGAGATTTTGACATACGGTGCGGGGTGGAGCAGTCTGGCAGCTCGTTGGGCTCATAACCCAAAGGTCACAGGTTCAAATCCTGTCCCCGCTACCATTTTCAGGCGGTGTAGCTCAGCTGGCTAGAGCATGCGGTTCATACCCGCAGAGTCGTCAGTTCGATTCTGACCGCCGCCACCAGTAATGTTAGTACAATTGTTACTGAACAAAACGAAAAAAGACCCCGGAATAACCGGGGCTTTTTCTTTGTTAGTTATATCTAGATCCAGTTCAGGAACACCCTGTACGGGATCTCGTTCCGTTCTTTCTGAGGAGGAAAGACCGGGATCCTTACTAGGAACTTGTCAGATGACGCGAAGGGGTTGTCATCGCGCGAATGCTCATGCGCTGTCATCCCGTGAAGCCTGCCCTGAAATGATCCTATTCAGGATTACTAAACGGGATCTCATCTCTTCAGTCTCTCCCTCTCTCTTCCTCTCGCTCTTCTCATTTTACGGTCAGCGTCAGGAACGTCTTCTCGCAGAGAAGGCTTTCTTTATTTCGTATAACCAGAGTATGGCGCTTCCCAGCGCGATCGAGATGACCAGATCGATCAATCCCAGGTGCTGTGTCGAGAAGAGTCTCTGCATAAATGGAACGTAGATGACGCTCAGTTGCAGCAGGAAACTTCCGGCCACGGCCAGCACGAAGAATTTGTTGGTGCGCAGGCTAGTCCTGAACACCGATTTCTTTCTCGATCTTATCGCCATCACCAGGAAGAGCTGCGAGAAGACCAGCGTCGAGAAGATCATCGTTCTCCACGGACCGTTGCTATCGCCAAGCCAGTATATGTAGCCTATACCCAGCGAGAAGACCGCCAGAATGAGACCTATCAGCGTCACCATCCAGCCCCCGTTGGCGAAGACGTGCTGTTGCGAAGGGTTGGGAGGCCGCTTCATTATGTCGTCTTCGGGCGGTTCGACAGCGAGAGCCAGCGCTGGAAACCCGTCGGTCACAAGGTTTATCCACAGTATCTGGAGTGGTGCGAGCGGCAGAGATATGCCCATGAACGGACCGAGGAGCATTACCCAGATCTCGCCGAAGTTCGAGGCCAGTATGTATCTTATGAACTTCTGTATGTTGTCGTAGATAGTCCTTCCCTCGCGTACAGCCGAGACGATAGTGGTGAAGTTGTCGTCGGTCAGCACCATGTCGGCTACTTCTTTGGTCACATCCGTTCCGGTTATGCCCATCGCCACGCCTATGTCGGCCTGTTTCAAGGCCGGCGCGTCGTTCACGCCGTCGCCGGTCATGGCCACTACGTTGCCCTGCCTCTGGAGCGAGCCGACTATCTTCAATTTGTGTTCCGGGGCTACCCTCGCGTACACTGAAGTTGAGGCCGTGACCCTGTCGAGTTCGTCGTTGGACAGCAGCTCTACATCCCGGCCGGTTTTGACCTGGGATTTGTCGTCTATCATCGTCAGACTGGCGGCGATATATCCGGCCGTCAGGGGATGGTCGCCGGTGATCATTATAGTGCGTATCCCGGCCCCTTTGGCGGTTACGACCGACTCTTTGACACCCTCCCTTGCCGGGTCCATCATACCGAACATCCCTATGAAGATCAGATCTCTCTCCTCCACGGTTTTCTGCCCGACTTCGCTCTCTTCGACCGCTCTGAAGGCCATGCCGAGCACGCGCATGCCGTTGGAGGCCATCGAGTTGTTGGTCTCCACGATTCTACTCTTCCACTCTTCGTCTAGCGGGTGTATCTCGTCGCCTTCCAGAACTCTGTCGCACACTTCCATGAGCGAATCGACGGCCCCCTTGGTGAAGGCGACGTATTTCTCTATTCCATGTTCTCGTAAGTGTTCGGGAACATCTGCAGCGACAGCACCGGCCGGATCTGATTCGATGGCGTGTATCGTAGTCATCCTCTTTCTTTCGGAGTCGAAAGGCTTTTCGAGAACTCTGGGCATCGCCTGTTCGAGATCGCTCTTTTCCATTCCGACCCTGTAGGCCGCATAGACCAGCGCGCCTTCCGTCGGGTCGCCTATCATATCCACCTGTTGTCTTTTGTGAACCGGTGGCTTTATGGTGGCGTCGTTGCAGAGCGCCCCTCCGGTTAGCATTATCTCCAGCGCTCTGTTATCATCCTCCGGGAGCGCATCGGGATCTGGTTCGTCTTCCTTTCCAAAATCGAGTCTTTGCCCGGCCATCTCCAGGAGGGTTACGCGCATCCTGTTCTCGGTTATCGTTCCGGTTTTATCCGAGCATATCACCGTTACTGAGCCGAGGGTTTCGACGGCCATGAGCTTGCGTATTAGAGCATTTTTCTTGAGCATCCGCTGGGCGCCCAGGGCAAGCGCTATCGTAACTACTGTCGGAAGTCCTTCCGGAACGGCGGCTACGGCGAACGATACGGCTGTCAGGAACATAAGCTCGAGCTCTTCTCCCCTGAGAAGCCCCATCACGAAGATGACGGCGACGATGCCCATCGCCAGAAGCGCCAGAACCCTGCCGAGCTGGTCGAGGTTTTTCTGGAGCGGCGTCTGGCCTTCGCGGGTATCCTGTATCATAGTGGCGATTCGACCGATCTCCGTGCTCATACCGGTCGCCGTTACGATTCCCGTACCCCTGCCGTAAGTGACAACGGTGCTCGAGTAGGCCATATTCTTCCTGTCGCCCAGCGCCGGGTTCTTATCCTCTATTATCTCGCTGTGTTTATCTACCGCTTCCGATTCGCCCGTCAGGGCCGATTCCTGTATTTTGAGGTTACTGGTTTCGATGAGGCGCATATCGGCGGGAACTATGTTGCCAGCCTCCAGGATCACTATATCACCCGGGACGACTTCGACCGCGCTTATCTCGACCGTTTTGCCCTCGCGTCTCACCTTCACTTTCGGAACGGAAAGCTTTTTCAGGGCGGCCATGGCCTTTTCAGCCCTGTACTCCTGGGAGAAGCCGAGTATAGTGTTGAGCGCAACTATCGCCAGTATAACTATCGTGTCCCGGACCTCGCCGATGAAGGCCGTTATAACGGCCGCGGCGATCAGTATTATGATCATCACCGATGATAACTGGGTGAGAAGTATCTTCCACGGGCTTCTCTTGTTTTTCTCGCTCAGTTCGTTCCTGCCGAATTTTACGAGTCTCTCCCTGACCTCTACAGAAGAGAGCCCCTCTTCTCTGGAGTTCAGCCTCCGTATCGCTTCTTTTTTCTCGAACTGGTACATATTTTCCATATATATGGCCTCCCGCGCACATTCCCTTTGGTACAAGTTTATCACTTCATGACAGCGAGAGATCTCTGTCCAGAAGGGCCTTTGCCCTTCTCATGAGCACTGGCCATAACGCTACCGTTCCGGCGACGCATATTGCGGCTATCATGAGAGCCATCACCCAGCCGGACAGGGTGTTTCTCAACAGATAGGTCAGGTAACCCAGGCCGCCGACGAAACCGAAGACCACCGGTATCGAGAGGGCGACGTTCAGGTTCTGCTTCATGGCCTTCTGGGGGTTGTCCCAGTGCAGGTATGGCCTCACCACATCGATCAGCATCTGTATCATGTTCAGGAAAGTTACCGCCAGAGCGCTTATGGCGAAGATCAGAAGTCCCTCCAGCAATGAGATTTTCATTATTATTCCCAGTGCGATCGCGGCCGAAAGCGGTCCTATCATACTGAGTGTTTCGACGTGGATGAACTTCGCTTTCATTATCTCAGAAACACCAACCGGCAGGGTTTTCAACTCTTCGATCAACTTGCCTTCGCGACTGAATATGGACGTTGCCAGTCCGTTTATTCCACCGGCCAGCGTTGCTACCAGGATACCCATCGGAAGGAATATCTCCCTGTAATTCTCGAGAATTTTTATCATCTGTCCCAGCTCGTCGGTCTGACCGGCCACGGCCGCTATCACCAGGAGTATCGGAAAGATGATCACGTTGCCGAAGCCATTGAAGGTAAAGGCGGGAACCTTCAGAAAGTACCACCATTCACGTCTCAGCAGCGCACCGAAGGGCGTCGACTGTCTTCCCATGAGTCCCGCTACCTCGCCTTCGTTGAGCTTGCTCCTCCTGGCGTAGTTTTCCTGGAGACTCGAGTATATGGAGTAGTAGAACCTGTTCCCCAGCCACAGGAAACCGCCCAGCGCCGCCAGGTGGAGCCCTACGAAAGCCAGAAGCCACAGAAAACCTTCCACAACGGGTCTCGTGAGCGCCCTCATAACGAGTATGGTTGGCGGATATACGCCGGCCGTCTTGTTGAGTAAGGCGTCTTTGTCGGAGAACATGCGGGCGAAATCTTCCGGGCTCATGTTTGGGTCCATCCGACTGCTCACGAAGACGAAGGCCAGCGCCGCGACGACGACGCCCACACTCACGAAATAGACTAGCGAATCCCTGTGCCTGTTGAATCTGAGAACACGCGACAGCGGCAGTATTATTATCGCGCTCACCAGTAGCGGCAACACCTGACTGAGCAGAAAGGCGACTATCATGAAGGGCCAGTACATGAATCCCGCGCCGCTCCTGATACCGAAGTAGATATACGGCGGGAGCACGATCACCAGGGAAATTATCATCAAGTCCAGCAGAACGACGAAGAATTTGGCCAGCAAGACCTCGGTCGATTTCAGCGGCAACGACACGAGGACGCGCATATCCTCCCCGAAGAAGAAGATGCTGACCATGAGGAAGACTCCAAATACGAGACCGAAAAGGTTGGCCATGATGAAGGGATTGGCCAGAAAGAGCTCTATAATTCCGGCCGCTTCGTACTGGGTGTACATAGTGTCCATAAGCATGCCGTAGAGAGGACCCAGCATGACGACCATGAGCACTATCACTCCGGCTATGAGCGCAGGCTCCCAGAGGCGTTCTCTTCGCCTGAAATGGTAGATAGATCTCGGGATGTTGTAATGGGAGTTAATTAGCGTCCAGGTAAGAGAAATCACCATTTTCAGTCTCACTACCGGTCACCTCCAGGAAGAGTTGTTCAAGGCTTCCCTGCCCTCTCAGATCTCTCAGTTCCTTCACAGTTCCCACAAATTCAAGTTTTCCCTTGTTTATTATGCCTATCCGGTCGCAGATCCTTTCGGCCACTTCCATCACATGGGTCGAGAAGAACACGGTGTTTCCCGCCTTCACGTGGTTCCTCATCATCTGCTTAAGTATGAAGGCCGATTCCGGGTCTAGGCCGACGATCGGCTCGTCGAGTATCCAAAGATCGGGGTTGTGAATGAGCGCGGCGATGAGTGAAAGCTTCTGGCGCATACCGTGAGAGTAAGTCGAAACCGGGTCCTTGACGGCGTCGGAGAGCTTGAAGTTCTGCAAGAGTCTTTCGGCCCTTTCGATGCGTACGGACGGCGGTATTTTAAAGACATCGCAGATGAGATTTAAATACTGCACCCCTGTTATTTTCTCCATCACCAGAGGTTCGTCGGCCACATAACCCATCTTCAACTTCGCTTCTACCGGCGAAGAGATCACGTCGATGTCTTCTATCATGATCTGTCCTTCCGTGGGTTTGAGAAGCCCCACAATCATCTTTATTGTGGTGGTCTTTCCGGCGCCGTTTGGACCGAGAAAGCCGAAGATCTCCCCGCGCTTGACAGTCATGTTCACTCTGTCAACGGCCTTTACGCTTCCGCTGTAGATTTTCGTAAGTTGCCTGATCTCGATCATCTTTTTCCTCCTTGATTTATTTCCCGTTGTCGCTCCTTACGAGAATCTGGAAAAACTCTTCCAGATCCGGAACGGAAATGGTTGCATCGTCGATCCTGTAGAACTCCTCTATCTTCTCGTCGTTTTCCACAATAACCGAAAGTCTGTTGAGCTCTTTAGCGACAGCGAAGGAATCTTTGCTTTCTATATTGACTTTCGTCCTCAGAGGCATGTGGATTATCCTGTACTTCTCTTTGATACCGTCCATAGTGCCGGCGAAGCGAATCCTTCCATTGACCATTATGAAGAACTCGTCGGCGATCCGTTCGACCTCGGGTATTATATGGGAGGTGTAGAGAACGGTCTTGCCGACGATCACCTTCTCCCTTATGAACTCCAGCGTATCTTCCCTCAAAATCGGATCGAGTCCCCAGGTCGGTTCGTCCAGGATGTAGAGATCGCTGTCGGTCGAGAGCGCCAGACTTATGTATAGGGCCGTTTTCATGCCGTTGGAGAAGGTTCCGATCTTCTTGTTGAACGGCAGTTTGTAGTGATTGATCAGCTCCCTCGCATGTTTCCCGTCGAGGCTGCCCGAAATTTTCGAGGCCAGCCTCAGGGCCTTCTCCACGTTGAGATTTTCATAGAAGCTCTTCTCCTCGGGGACGAAAGAGATCCTATCTCTGATCTGGTCAACGCCGTTTCCGAAAATCTCCACACTTCCTGAATAATCGATGAAGCCGAGGACCGATTTCAGCACGGTCGTCTTGCCGGCCCCGTTTGGACCGAGAAGCGCGTAAATGTGCTGGCTTTCCATCTCGAGAGACACACCCCTGACGGCCTGGACCTCTCCTGGATAGGTCTTTTTAAGGTTACTTATCTTGAGAGTCAGCTCTGGTGTTTCCATATATTTTCAATCACCTCCAGGAGTTTATCCAGAGAGATGCCCGACTTCTTCAGACGAAGTATTGGCTCTTTGAGCTCCTCGGAAAGATTATCGAACACGGAATCTCTCACTTTTTCTCCATCACTGACTACTATATACCCCAGACCCTGTCTTGCCATAATGGTCCCCTCCATTTCCAGTTCTCTGTAAGCCCTGGCGACCGTGTTGGGGTTGACCCTTATCTGGGAGGCCATCTCTCTTATCGAAGGAAGAGTGTCACCCTCTTTCAATTTCCCTTTGATGATCTCTTCTCTGACACCCCTCTTGATCTGGTCGTAAATTGGCGAGGGAGATCTCATGTCGATATCTAGCCACACATTATCACCTTCAATCGTGAGTTACGTCTTGAGAGCCATCCTGCGCCCTTCTAAAAAGGCGAGAAGACGGTGAAAGCCTCTTCTCACCTCTGTTCGGCTTCTTTTATCCAACTCTCCAGAAGATCTATCAGCTCCACGGCTACGTATCCCGGTCTGTCGTATTCTTCTACACTCTTTATCGTGCCGTCGGTTTCGTTGAATATGTGGTTCAGGCCCGGCAGGAGCTTCAAAGTTATGTTCGGCCTGTCGCCTAGCTTCTCGACAAAGATGTCGAAATACTTCTTCGGAGTCTGGAAATCTAGCTCGGCGTTGACTACCAGCACCGGCATCTCAGTCTCTTCAAGCACCGGCATGCAGAAGTACCCGTCGAAGCTGTAGTAGTAGCCGGCCGTTATACCCTGTCCCAGGTCTGTCTCGGGTGGTATCTCCTGATTCAGCATCTTGGTGAAAAAATCTTTTACCTGTGCCTTTTGCTCTTCGGACAGCTGATCGCCAACCAGGTCGAGGTTCTGATCGAGACTGATCTGGGCGAATTTCACCGGTGAACCGGCAAGCAATATCATTCCGTCAACGCCGGCCTCTTGCGCGATCCAGGGCGCCACCATTCCGCCCATCGAGTGTCCGGCCAGATAAATGGAGCTGAACTGGGGGATTCCCTTCATCTGAGCGATTATCGTAAGTGCATCTTCTATATACTCCGCATCGGCGTTTATTCCGATTTCGGCCGCCTGCTGGGGATACACATAGTACTTCTTGGGGTATCTCAGGGTGGCTATGCCCCTCGAGGCTAGACCGGCCGCTAGATCCCTGTAGGGCTTGTTGGGGCCGAGCGTGCCGTCGATGTCGTGCGTTCCCGAGCCCTGGAGGATTATCACGAGGGGATAAGATTCCAGGCCGTTGGGAACCATGAGCCTGGCGGGCAGATAATACGGTTCCTTGCCCACGGTTATATTCTGTTCGGTGTAGTTCGCCGGATTTGCATAATCGGGCAGTGGCCTCTCTTCAGGGACTTCGACGGGCTGCGTTTCGGCCTTTTTGTAGCTCGAAGGTCTTACGAAGAAACCGGCCACTTTTCCTTCGGTGTTCAGCGTCACTATGAAATCGAAGATACCGACCTTGAATTCGGTGGCGAGAACATAAACCATATACTCGCCCTGCTGAACCTGTTGAATATCCAGCGTGGCTATCGGTTTGCCGAGCTGGACATCGAGCTGGGTCTTCAGGTTTTTCAGCACCGTGACGGGCTGGGCCTTCTTCATCGTCTCGTCCTGCATCTGGTAGATCTCTTCGAACCTGCCTTCGTAAAGGCCGTTGATATACTGGCTTGCGATATCTACCGAAGCCACGGCCAGTACGGAAAAGAGAATCACAAGCAATAAAACCAGTTTCCTCTGCATACTTCAAAACCTCCCGTATGAAATCGATCGAAAAGTTGATCGTCTATCTTTCTATATTTATCCCCCGTCGCCGCATTAAGTATCGCAAGAGAGGGGTCTATCCGGTCCAGTATCATCACAATTCTTTCTTTTTAAAGACCATGTAATCTACGGCCGTCAGTACGATCGTCACTGCCAGAAGCGCCACCAGGTAGATCCAGTCTATCGTTCCGTTCTGAATGACCGTCGTTGCCAGAATGAACGGGTAGGGGTTCAGCCATGAAATCGCTTCGATTATTCCGATTATCGGCAGTCCTATCACTATTATGATACCCATTACCACGGGTTTCACCTGGTCCCTGCTCATCACCGATATCAGCGTGAAGAGGGAGTAAAAGAAGGCGGCACCCACAAGTTGCTGGAGAAGAGCCTTCAACGTTCCCGAGAAGTTCACTCCGTAACCGGCCAGGTTCATCACGATCGGTCCGAGCAGGGACAAAACGGCAGTAACCAATAAGATCACACCAAGTCCGATCAGATACTTCGCCATAAAGACGTCTTTCCTGTTTTTTCTCGAGAGAAGGAAGTAGATAGTCTTTTTGTCGAACTCTTTGGCGAAGATTGGAAAGGCTATCAACAATACAACCAGGGGTAAGAACTGTCCGAAGTTCTTGCCCTGCCACTGACTGAGCAGATAGTAGTTATCGTCGTCGAGTTTCGTTAGGCTCGAAGTGTCGCCGATGAGTTTCTTCAGAAAGTCGGGCAATTCCTCGAGCTGTCCGGCCATCTCAGACATCATCTGGGAGGCGTACGGTCTCATCACGATCGTTGCCACAAGGGAAATTACCAGCACTGCGATGATAAGAATCACCCTGAGTTTCATTTCGTTCAGTTCCTTATAGAGCATTTTTATTCCCCCTTACGAGAAGGCTGAAGAAGACTTCGAGATCTACCTTTTCTTCTTTTGCGCCTGCTATTTTTCCGAGCTTTTCCATTGTGTTCTTATCGTCGGTCAAAACTTTGATCGCGCCCGTTTCCTTGACCACGGCCAGGTATTCATTTCTTTCCAGCTCAGTCCCGGACGGCAGGCAGAAGAGGGCGAACCTTTCGTCCAGAGCTTTCAACTCTCCGCTGTACAGTATCTCGCCTTTGTACATTATTGAGAAGACGTCGGCTATCTTTTCGATCTCCGGTATTATGTGGGAAGTGTAAAGAACGGTCTTTCCGCTCTCGGACAAACCGCTTATCATCTCCAGCACTTCGTCCCTTCTGAGGGGGTCCAGTCCCCAGGTCGGTTCGTCGAATATGAAGATATCTGCCGATTGGGCCATCGCGATCGAAAGGTACGCCGCCGTCCTCATTCCGTGAGAGAAGGAGGAGATCTTTTTACCCATCGGGAGATCGAAATGTCTCATGAGTTCTTCGGCCTTCGAGGGAAGAAAATTGTCCAGAACCATCGAGCACATTTTGATGGCCTTCCCGGGAGTGAGGTTTTCGTAGAAGCTCTTATCCTCCGGTACGAAGGATATACTGTTTCTCACTTCTTCCACGGTCTTTCCCAGAATTTTTATCTCACCGCTATACTCGACCAGACCCAGGATCGATTTCAGTGTGGTAGTCTTTCCCGCGCCGTTCGGCCCCAGGAGGGCGTTGACCTTTCCGGCAACTATCTTCAGGTCGATACCTTTGACCGCTTCAAAATTTCCATACGACTTTCTCAGGTTGCCTATTTCTATCGTTCTTGCAGACACCGGAATCACTCCCTTTTCATCTATCACATCTGTACTATATCAAATAGTACAGTTAGTTGTCAAGGGATGGATTTTTTTCGCGTTTTCAATCTATCCAGAAGCGGTAAACATGTATAATCCGATTGTGAAGCTCTTCAAACGGTGCTTCCTCAAAAAGTGAAAAGGGGGATTCTTATGAAAAGACTTCTGGTATTTCTTCTTTTATCTCTTGCGGCAACCGTCTCTTTCGGTTGCACCGGCTTCAGATTGATCGCCAAAGACGGAACCGTGATCACGGCCAGGACTCTCGAGTTCGATTTCGACCTGATGAGCGAGATAACGGTTGTTCCGCGCGGTACCTACATGACCGCCCTGACCACAGGCTGGCAAGGGCTCAGCTGGAACGTGAAGTACGGTTATGTCGGTATCGATGCCCTGGGGATGGATCTGTTGGAGGACGGACTCAACGAGGCCGGGCTGTCGGCCGGGACTTTCTATTTCGATCAGTATGCCGGTTATCAGGAATTGGACAAAGCGCAGAGCAGGAAGACCCTGTCGCAGTACGATCTGGTGGGCTGGATACTGGGCAATTTCGCCACCGTCGAAGAGGTGAAGGAAGCGATAAAGCAGGTCCGCGTCTATGGCTTCACGGTGGCCCACAGCGAAATCCTGAAGATGCCCCTCCACTACGCAGTTTACGACACGAAAGGCGACTGTGTGATCATAGAGTACATCGACGGTGAGCTCCATCTCCACGACAACCCTATCGGCGTTATAGCCAACAGCCCGCCTTTCGACTGGCATATCCAGAACCTCTCCAACTACGTCAATCTGAGTTCCGCGAATATCAAGAGCTCGAAGCTGGGACAGTTCGAGATAAAGGCAATAAGCGGCGGCACCGGCTTGCTGGGATTGCCTGGCGACAACACCTCTCCGAGCAGGTTCGTGAGGGCCGCCTTCTATTCTAACGGCAGCGTTAGACCTTCCAACAGCGAAGAGGCGGTTACACTAGGATGGCACATCATCAACGCACTGGACATCCCGGAAGGACTGGTGATTAACGAAGTGCTCGGCTTTGTCGTCACCAGACATATCGCTTACTGGTCGAGCGTGAAAGATCTCACCAACAGGATCTACTACTACAGAACATACAAAGACATGAACATAAGAATGGTGGATCTCAAGAGGATCGATCTCGATTCGGGCAACATCAGATTCATCCCGATGAGCTACAAACAGCAGTATATAGATGAAACCGACCTGATCAAATAACTAGAAATGCAAACAATTATTGAGGCCGGAGGAGAGGAAGAGAGAGAAGTAGAGAGAGCGTGACACCTTCTCGTGAGCGAAGCGAACCTCTCGAATGCGCTCTTTATCGTGTTTTTACCCACAACCGTTCTTAGAAAGCAAGCTGACCGCCGAAGGTTACTGGTTTTGTGATGACTGAAGAATTCGCTATCCGTAAATACTGTCATTTCAAACATCTTTTGTGATAGTATCTATTTAGGCCTTGTTTCAGATTTTTTTATTTAACTGTTATCATTGTTGAATCCTTTGGAGGCCTTTTTTTCGAGACACTCTGTCTAGATTTTTATTGTTTCAAAAAACGAATGTGGCTTGTAAAAGCCGAGAGGAGAGCCTCATGAAAAAGATTGTGTTGTTGCTTTGTGTTCTGATAACCATTACAGGATTCATGCTTGGAAACGTAGAAACGGAGCTCTCAGCGTACCTGGATCACGAGACTATCGACAATATTATGAGGTCGTTATGGCTTTACCGGGATGGCAACTATCTGTTTGAAGGGCTTTCCGAAAAGGTTCTCACCAACTTGCTTGATGTGAAAAATCACAACGAAAGTTATACACAGCGCATGCAGCACCGGCTTGCCTGGATGTTGGATAATCCAGATTATTTTACACCTGATTATACCCAGAAATACACTACTTTCATGAAGTACGCCACTTCTCTCTCGCCGCACAAGGCTTATGTTTTGACACAGTTCCTTGGTCTGGACAGCAATAAGGGGTATGAAGAGGTTCCACGGGTCGGGTACCTCTATATCCCCAAAGATCACGCTCCTCAGCTGGGCTTCCAGCTGGGCTGGCATTTCTTTGTCGGAAACTGTGTTGATGAAGAGGGTAATGAGTACGGTATCCAGCTTATGTTCTGGCGATATTCGCTTCTTCCGCCCGAAATGGCCAGAAATTTCGGTCTTACAGATATCGAGAATCAGATAATGGACATGCATTTCGCGATCAGCCGCGCCGGAGATAGACATTACCGGAGCAAACCGATCGTGGTCGGTGGCACAACAGGCCTTTTGGAGTTCAAATCCAACCCATTCACTTTTGCGATAGGGAACAACTCCATCACTTCCCTGCAGGAAGATGATTTTACTCCTATCAGACTGGAGGCAAAAGGCTGGGATAAAAGCCAGGAGCACGAAGTCGAGATTGAGATAGGCATAACGATAGAACAGATGAAAGATGTGGTGCTCAACGGAAACCAGGGGGCCGTTCCCAGTGTTGGTGGCGTTGGCACGTTGTACTATTCAATCACGAATTTTAGAATGATTCCCGAAGACAGTTATCTGGTAATCGACGGGGAGAAAGTCGCTCTGGTGGAGGGGAAATTCTGGTTCGACCATCAGTGGGCGAACGGGCTTAGCCCTGCGGGAAATCCCCGGGATCTGCTTGTAAGGATGGCCAAAACCCAGGCGGCTCCCGAACCCTCCGGTTGGGACTGGTTCATGGTACAGTTTGACAATGAAACGGAAATCGGAATGTCTGCCATGCATACTCTTGAAAACACACCTTTCTATTTCCAGACGGGGATCAACCCCCCGGGAGTGATGTCAGCGGCTACAACCGGCATATTCGTCGATCAGGAAGGCAATACGATGGATCAGGATGGAGTTATGATCGTTTCCGAATGGGTGAAATCGATTCATTCGCCTTATCCAGAACTTTACTGGGTAACGGATACATGGTATCCAAACTCCTGGGAGTTCCGGTTTGAGGGAGAGGGAGTTCCCGAAAATATTAGACACTTCTTCCTTAAGCCAGTAGTTGAGGGCGGACAATCTGGATTCTTTGCTCACGGACCACAATACTCTGAAGGTGGAGTTTACGCATTGGATGCCGAGGGAAATATAATCGGAAAGGGTTTTGCCGAATCGGTATCGTATGCCGACACTGCCGAAAACGCGCTTGCCATAACCGGACTCCCGTATAATGAAGAAATCAGGCAGGCACTGGAGTCACCATCTATCTCGGATTTCGACAAATTGATCATTGGTATTTACCTCGCATGGCCGGAAAACCAGGAGAAATTGATAAAGTTGGTTTCTGATATGTAATGAAAGATGGTCGGGCACAAGAGGATTTGACGCAAGTTCAGACGACAGGTGAATAAATGCACAAAACTGGAAGGCGGGCGACTTTGGTCGTTCGCCTTCCAGTACTTATTCAAAGACATGAAAAAGAACGTATTCGAGAGGTTCCCTTCGCTCACGAGAAGGCGAGAATTCTCTAGGAGCCGTTGTGCGTTGTAGTTAAGAGCACGTGATTCTGAGTCAAGCTCAGATGACAGATTGATGTGCTCCGCGCGCGCTTTATGTCCATGCTCTGGGACGGACAACGGATGACGAAGAACGGCTTCCAACGCTCTTTCCAGGGACGGCTCTTAATTCTCTCCACGACTGATAGCTGAACTTCTCAGCATCTATTTTCGCTGCCGAGCAGTCTGATCTTTTCCTTAACGGTTTCCTTGATTTTCGGCGCCGAAAGCTGAAGGAGCTGGAGCTGGTCCTTCAGGTCCGGCCTGACGCGGAGCGTCTCTCTTATGCTTTCGGTGAAGACGGTTTTGATTCTCGTGCCGATGTTGATTTTGGAGAAGGCCGTTTTGGCGATGTATCTGAGATCTTCGTCCGACACGCCGCTCGATCCGTGAAGGACCAGCGATACGGGAGCGACTCTCGAGAGAGCGTCCACGAGGTCCAGATGAATCTTCGCTTCCTGTTTCTGCATACCATGAACGGTCCCCACGGCCACGGCGAGAGCGTCCACCCCCGTCCTTTCGCAGAACATGACGACATCCGACGGGTCTGTGAGGATTTCTCTGGCGGCCTCCCCCTCTTCGCCCTTGGCGACCCTTCCGAGCTCTGCCTCGACTGAGACTCCGAAGGCTTTGGCGACCTCTACTACGATTTTGCTGTTGGCTATGTTTTCTTCGACCGGCAGCATCGAACCGTCGTACATGACCGAGGTGAAACCGGCATGCATAGACTTGAATATCAGGTCCATACTGCTGGCGTGATCGAGATGGGCCACGACCGGAATGTCGACTTTATTAGCTACCTCTCTGATCAAAGTCGCCGCGAGTGTCGGCCCCCAGTGCTTCATGCAGGTGCCTGCCGCCATGAGTATTACAGGAGAGCGAACTTCCCGGGCGGCCTCGACTATCGCGGTCAGATCTTCGTAAAGGTGGAAGTTGAAACCCGGAACGGCGTAGCTGTTTTTCCTTGCATCTTCAAGTACTTCTACGAGTGTGGCAAGTGGCATTTCTACCCCTCCTGAAATTTTATCTTTCTTTCTCTTTCTATGGTTGAGTATCTGCTTGAGTTCTTGTTGAATATCTCCATCAGTCTGGCGGCGATCTCATGATCGACTTCCGTCTTCAACGGCCTCAGGTTTTCCACACACCTATCGACGGTCCGGGTATCTCCAACGCCGCTGGCCGCCGCGAGGGCTCCACCAAGAGCCGTCAATTCGCTCGTGGGCAAAACCCAGATCTCTCTTTCCAGAAGAGAAGCTTTGTACTTCATCAGCAGGCCGTTCAGGCTCCCGCCTCCGCCGCAGATAACCGGCAGCTTCCTTCCGGTTATCTTCTCGAGGTTATCTACTATCAACTTGCTGGAAGAGGCGAGATAGATATAGGCAGACTGGATCAACTGCTCCCGGGTGAGCGTGGTGGGCATCTCGAGAACGGTGATGCCGTGCATACCCTCTCCCGCGCTAAGATCACCGTTCACGAGAAATAGCGGTTCGGAATGCCAGGTTTTGCCCTTCTCGATCTCCGAGTTAATTTTTTCATAACCCTCTTTGCTTGCCTGGAGGCCGGTGAGATTCATCAAGGACTGGAGGAGTTTCCCGTAATAACGTAGGTTGCTTTCTATATAATACTGGGAATCTTCGAAGGCTATCCCGACAGTCCCGCCCGACATGAAGGGACTATCGAAGACGAGGTTTCGATCTCCGGTCTTTATCACGGCCGCCACTACCGAAGCCGAACCCATGGAATCGAAGAGAAACTCCTCGCCTCTGGCGAATACCCTGGCCGCGAAGAGGCCGGTTATGTGATCGTGTCCGGCGCTCACTATCGGGATGCCGTCCGCGGTTAACCCTATCGGTCGGCCGGTATAGACCAGCTCGCCCATTCTCTCGGGAGATTCTCCCATATACTCTAGTAGCGGAGAGTTCCAGCAGCGCCGGTGTATATCTATCATGAAGGAACGGCAGGCCAGACTCATATCCCAGGTCGGCCTCGCACCGAGCGAGTAAGCGAAATAAGAGGCCACCGGGAGCCAGTGTTCGACGGCATCGGATTGCAGTGTTTCTCTCTGGAACAGGATCTTGTAGATGGAGAAGGTATATTCGTTCTCCACGCCAGTGATCCTGTAAGGGGAAAAACCGTCAACGGCCGTTCTGTTCTTTTCCCAGATATGTCTTGTCGCACCGTCGTACCACATCAGGGGATCTGAAAGCGCTTTCCCTTTATACGCAGGAACGACCGTCTCGCCTATACTGGAGAAGGCCATACCGCCCAATGAGTACTGGCAAGACGCTTCGGATACGAATTTGTCTACAATAGAGCGCGTCGCTTCGAGGTCGAGATAATCCGCTCCCGCAATCCTCTTTTTTGGAGTCTCCTCGTGCATCACTTCGAGAATATTTCCGTTCGACCCCAGCACCAGGCATTTCATATTCGTCGTGCCTGTATCTATCCCCAGATACGCCTTCATAGTTCCACGTCCGAAACTACAACGTCTTTAATTACCCTCTCTACATCGGAGCGCTCAAATATGGCCGCACCATAATGCAGTGTGTTGGCCGCACCGCAGGCTGTCGCCATCTTCAGGGCCTCCCTCTTTGAGGCCAGTCTCTCCTGGCCGTAGATCAACCCGGCGAAGAAGGAATCGCCCGAGCCGACTGAAAAATCCGAAAAGACCTTCGTCGAAACGGCCCGAAATTTTTCGGTGTCTGAAAGCCATACGCTTCCATGCTTCCCGTTGGTTATTATTAAATCTTTGATCGAAGAGCCCCTCCTGAACTCCTCCATGTTCTTCAAATCGCCCTTCTCGATTCCGAAGGCCACTTTGAGTTCATCGGCGTTTATTTTGAGAAGCTCCGGCGACAGCGCGACGATTTTTGAGAGCCACGCCCCGGCGATATCGATCTTGAGCGTGCAACCGCTGTTCCGGGCTGCTATAACCAGATCGATCATCTCTCCATTTTCAAATCCCCGCGGTGCACTCCCCGAAATAACCAGGTTCACGCCTGACCCGATTCTCTCTTTGAAATACTCTATAAAGGCTCTGACCTCTCCGATCTTCATCACAGGACCCGGCTCGTTGATCATGAGCATTCTGTTCTCGTATTCATAGACCAGGGCCGTATTGATTCGATTGCTGTCTTCGATCCAGAAATTATCGGTCTTGATGCCCAGATCGTTGCACTCCTTCTCTATTATCTTGCCGACCTGGCCACCGAGAATATTTATGCAGAAATACTCGTCGAAACTAAAAACCCTCGAAAGAACCCGGGCGATGTTGAGGCCCTTGCCATCGACGAGCGAAACCACCTCGTCCCCCCTCACAACGTTCGGAATCTTTGGCGGCTTTTTGAGAATAACCCAGTGATCGTAACAGGGATTAAGATTCAAGATACAGGTATTGATGTTATTCTCCCCCTTCGTCGTACAACACGTATTCCTTGACAAACCTGGCCGTGAATTCGTCGGTGATCAGAGTGTCGATCAAACCTCCCCTCAGCGCCCCGACTATGCCGTCAACCTTGTGGTGACCGGCCGCGACTATTACCCTTTCTCCGGCCTTCAGGTACTGCTCGAAACCGAGGTTTATGCAGTTCTCGAGTATGTTTTTCTCGAACATCTTGCCGTTAATATCGAAGTAATGGGTAAGCACATCTCCGACGACGCTTCTCTTCTCCAGTTCGTCGGCGTAGCTCACGTCAAGAAGATTCTCTCTGAACAGCGGAGAACGGGCTATAGAATAGCCAACGCTACAGATTATCACATCCAGGCGTTCCCAGAGCTTCTGAATATTCATGTACTCCAGAGATTGCTTCGTGTTTTCCAGTTGCCGGGCGTTCTCCAGAATGAATGGGAGGTACATCGGCACGGCTCTGGCCGATATCCTGCTGGCGAAGTTCTGTACTATGTGGTTTATATTGAATCTTTTGTCTGCCAGCCTCGCCGTTCCACCGGACAGAGGTATTATCTGCCACCTTGGACGATCCAGTCTTTCCACCGTCTCTGCGACCGTGAAAATTGTGTTGCCCCATCCCAGGCCGATATTCATCTCTCTTTCCGGCAGAGTTCCGAGGTATTTCGCGACTTCCCGTCCGAGCGCCCTCAGCACGGTCTTCTCGTTCCGCGCCCCCCGGGCTATGAAAAGTCTCTTGAGTCCGAATCTGGAAGTGAAGAAGGCTTCGTACTCCTTTATAACGGAGGATTTTATCGAAGGCGGTTCTACTTCGATACGGACTATACCCCTCTCTTCGGCCATCTTTAGATACTTGCTTATCTGAACCCTAGATACGCCGTATTTGAGGGCTATGTCCTTCTGGAGCATATGTCTCACATAGTAATCGCTCGCAACTTCGAACAATAACTCGTCACTTATCATCTTTTACTCCTTCACCGAGCCGCTAACCAGTCCGGCAATGAAGAACTTCTGAAGTATCATAAATATTATAAGCGGTGGCAGTGTCGCGAGAATCGAACCGGCGAAGAGCGGTCCCCACCTGGTCTGGTATTGCCCCACGAAAAGCTGGAGGAAGGTGGGGATCGTCTGTTTCGCCTTACTGGTCAGTATGGACATCGAGTAAAGCAACTCGCTCCATGAAAAGAGAAAGGCGTATATACCCACGGCGGCGATACCGGGTATGGTTATGGGTAGAATCACCTTCCTGAAGGCCTGCCCGAAGTTGCATCCATCTATCCTGGCCGCCTCTTCGAGCGATTTGGGGATCGAAAGGAAAAAGGTTCTCATGAACACGATCGAGATCGGCGTCGTAAAGGGCAGGTACGACAGAATCAGGCCCGTGTAAGTGTTTATGAGCCCCGTGGTGTTGAGCGCTTTGAAGATCGGCAACAGGAAGACCACCTGCGGGAACATCTGGAATATGAGGACACCGGTCAGAAGAGTCCTCTTCCATTTGAACTCATATCTGGCAAAAGCGTACGCCGGGAAGAGCCCTATGAGTATGGAGAAAAACATCGTTCCGGCACCCACGATAACGCTGTTCTTGAAGTAAGACCAGAAATTCATGCTGGAGATCTTCTCGAAGTGTTCCCTCGTCGGTTCGAAAATGAAGTACTTTATCGGATAGGCGTAGATATCCGGATAGGTTTTTAAGGCAGTTAGAACCAGCCACAGAAAGGGAAAAGCTACCACCACCGAGATAATTATCAGCAGTATGTATGTGATAGTCTTTTTTAGTTTTCTCTTCTGACTCCTCGTCATCTCGCTTCCTCCTTCGCTATGCTTCTAAGGAATAGAAAGGCGATGAAGAAGATTATCACGAACAGCACGTTGGAAAGCGAGGCCGACCTGTTGAATTCCATGAACTTGAAACCCAATTTATAGATATAAGTGACGATAGTCTCTGTTCCGTACCCCGGTCCGCCTCCGGTCATGGTGTAGATGAGGGGAAAGTAATTTATCGTCCAGATTGTAGTCAGCATGAGAGTCGTCATAATAACCGGTTTCAATTGAGGAACGGTGATCGTCCAGAATCTCTTGAAGGAATTGGCCCCGTCGATTTCGGCCGCTTCGTAAAGGTCGATCGGTATCGTTTGAAGGCCTGCCAGGAAGAACATGCCCGAAAGGCAGAAGCCCTTCCATATGTTGGCGATAATAACCGAGAGCATCGCCATATTCTCCGTCGCGAGCCAGGGTATATAGTCTCTTATTATATGCATCTTGACCAGAACATCGTTCAGCACGCCGTACATATCGTTGTACATCCATTTCCACATGACTCCCGCCACTATGTCAAGCACGGCCCATGGAAGTATGAGTATGATGCTTCTGAATATTATCTGCCCCTTCGTGGATTCGTTGAGCAAAAGCGCTACAAACAGCCCGAGAAGGAGCTGGCCGCTTACACTTCCCACGACCCACACAATTGTATTTAGAAGCGTTCTGCCAACCACCGGATCTGTGAAGTTATCTATGTAGTTTTGAAGAGTCCAGTTTCCATTTTTATCGGTAAAACTGTTGAAAAGGTTCGATCCAAGCAGAAAGACAAAGAGTAAAACGGTCAAGATAACGTAAGGTAAAACCATCTTGAGAGCGGACTTCTCTTCTCTGTTCAATGTACTCACTTGTCTTCAGCCCTTTCCTCTTCGAGAATTATAAAGGGGGCGGGCGACCACTCCCGCCCCGAAAGATAGTGTATCACTTTGCAAGAATTGCGTTTACATTTGCTTCTGCAGTCTTTATAGCTTCTTCCGGCGTTGCATTACCAAGGAGGACATTCTGGATCATGATCTGGATCTGTTCAGATACCTGTGGATACTGTGGAATAGGAGGTCTGGAAACAGCAAAGGGGAAAGTTTCGAAAATTACCTGCCATTTGGAATCCTGCAGTACGGGTGCGGCATAGCAAACGTCTTTTCTGGTCGGCATCGGACCACCCTTGGCCTCGATCCATGTCATCCAGGTCTCGAAGCTGGTCAGGTACTTGGCGAGCTCCCATGCGTTTTCTTTGTTCTTGCTCACCGATGGAATAACGAGCGCCCAGCCACCGAGAACGCTGGCCGGAGTGGAACCGTAAGGATGGAGTGAGACGGTATAGTTGTTCACTATCGCCGGATTGGCGGTCTCGATAAGAGGGAAGGACCACGGTCCGCCGATAGCCATGGCAACCCTGTTCTGTGCCATCATGTTTCTATAATCGTCTTCGTTGTAAGTAACGGCGTTCGGGCTGACACCATAGGTGAGAGCGAGATCGGTGTAGAATTTAAGCGCTCTCAGGCCTTCGGGAGTATTGAAGGCCGCCGCCGAATAATCATCTGTCAGTAGCTGTCCGCCTGCGCCGTAAAGAAAGATGATGAATGCCAGAGAGGTGTGTTCTGTCTTGGTTCCGCTCACACCGTAACCGTAAACTCTCTTGCTGGCGTCTGTGAGTTTCGTGGCCTGGTAAACCAGTTCCTCCCAGGTTTCCGGGGGATCGTTTCTATCCAGTCCGGCCGAATCGAACATAGTCTGGTTGTAGAGGAGGAGTCTGCAATCGGTGTACCACGGAAGACCGTACCTTTCACCGTTGTAGATAACTGTCGGCCATAGGTTCGGCCATATCTGTTCGACTCCGTCCCAGGAATCCAGGAGAGCTCCCATCGGTTCGAGCCAGCCTTTCTCTGCGAAGGTTGGGACCCAGCCGCCAAGGTCGGCAAAGGCCAGATCCGGTCCCTGTCCTGCTTGAAGGGCGGTGAGGAGTTTGTCGTAGTAAATATCGAACCCGAACAGCTGCACCTCCACCTTTTGACCTGTCTCCTTCTCGAATTTACCGATAATCATATCCCAGGTTTCATCGAGTTCCGCGACCTGTCCGCCTATCCAGATATTGATCGTCTGAGATACACCGGCGATCGCAAGCACGACGAGCATAAGAAGAACCAATAACGAAGATCTGCGCATACTAAAACCTCCCTTTTTCGGTAAGTTACATATGTAACTTACTTAAGTAACCATAATAATTCTATACCCTTCTCTTCTCTACAAACAAATCCCGCTGCACCTGATCAGGACGAATTATCGATAATGACGGTCGAAGAAAGGCAGATAGCTGCCCGATTCTTCATAGATTTTAATTCGCTGACAAGGGGGAGTTCCGGTATCTTTCCGAAAAGCCGTTTTGCGTAAGACTTCTGGAGATACGCCAAAAAGATTCGATAATGAAACGGAAGGAGATCATGTGACTCATTTTTTGTCTTTGGAGCGGCCTTTGTGATAATATTCTTTTGTCGGCTTGATTGGCATGACCGCATCCCTGACCGTCTTTCATAAAACCTGCGGCCTGTTTATCTCCCCGTAGTTATCGAATAAAAAGCGATTCATTCTGGCTTATATGAGTATTCACGATAATTTGTAACTGCTTGATCGCCTGAAAAAAGGCGTCAAAAGAGGGGATGATAGTTGTGAATCCTGGGAAAGCGAAGCTACTGAAAAATCTTCTCGTCGGTGCAACCGGTGGTATCCTTACTTTTAGCACAGGGTTGGCTGCAAACTACGAAGACGTTATGACCAAAGAAACGGTTAAACCCGCGCCAAACCTGGAGGAAGTAATTCCACACCCTGAACAGATGCAAGAAGCCCTCGCCAAACTCGCCGAGCTTGAAAGCAGAACGGGAAAAAAGCCCAACATTCTGATCTACCTCATGGATGACGTCGGGTGGGGCGATCTCGGAGTTTACGGTGGAGGTGTGATGGTCGGAGCACCCACACCGAACATGGATGCCCTTGCCAGAGAGGGCCTCATGTTGACTTCGGCCTATTCACAGCCTTCTTCTTCGCCGACCAGAGCCACCTTGCTGACCGGACAACTCCCCGTGAGACATGGAATTCTCAGACCGTCGTTGTACAACGAACCGGGAGGATTGGGAGATTCCATAACACTCGCAGAACTTCTGAGCGAAGCTGGATACGTTACACAGGCCGTCGGTAAGTGGCATCTGGGTGAAAATCTAGCATCACAGCCCCAAAACGTCGGTTTCGATCATTTCACCGGCTTTCTGAGCGTCTCGGACATGTACACGGAGTGGCGCGATATCGATTTCTATCCCGAAATCGCCCTGAGCGAAGGGCGCACCCAGATGATGCGAGATTTTGCCTTCGAGAAATACTGGGTGCAGGCATCGAAGAACGGCGAACTCGAGCGAATAGCCGAGATAGATATTGACGTGCTCACTTACCTGGATCAGAACTGGGCGGATTTCTCGGTCAACTTCATAAAAGAGATGGCCGACAGCGACCAGCCTTTCTTCCTGTACCACGGTACCAGGGGCGCGCACTTCGATAATTATCCTCCCGAAGAGTACCTAGGAAAATCGCCGGCTAAACAGCGCTACAAGGACACAATTGTAGAACTGGACGATATACTCGGCCGTCTCGTCAAGGCTCTAGAAGAAACCGGTCAGCTGGAAAATACTCTGATATTCATCGCTTCCGACAACGGGCCGGAAATGGAAGCCTGGCCAGACAGCGCTTACTCACCCTTCAGAGGGGCCAAGGGAACTACCTGGGAGGGTGGCGTAAGGGTTCCTGGAATACTGTACTGGAAAGGAATGATAGAGCCCGGGCGCGTCTCCGACGGACTGTTCGATCTTGCTGACATATTCAACACCTCTCTGACGCTGGCCGGGGCGCAAGATCTAATGCCCACCGACAGATATATCGACGGAATCGACCAGACCTCCTTCCTGCTCGCGAAGGATGGGCTCTCGAACAGAAAGTACATCTACTACTGGCTGATGAACTACTTCTCAGCCGTGAGGATGGCGGAATACAAGTACATGACACTTGCCGAAGCCGACGATGAACCCGGCTCGGTAAACCCCGGCGGGTTCACAGGCAGTCTCGACATGTTCGCCTACTACCACATGTACAATCTTTATCTCGATCCCAAAGAAGAACATAACGTTTCCATAAGAAAGCTGGTGTACACCGATCTCTTCCTGGCGGCTATACACAAACACTTCGCTACACTGAAGCAGTACCCGCCTGCAGTGGAGGTATTCTTGGGGCTGGTTCGCTGAAAAACCGGAAAGACACTTTGCAAAGCACGGTAATCCACGAAATTCTAGATAGAGAAAAGAATAAAAAGGTACACCGGGGGTATTCAGCCGAAGGTGTACCTTTTAAATGCTCTTCCGCCCCTATTCCTCCAGCTCGAGGCTCAAATACTTGGCCTGCACGCCTGGAAGAACGTTGAGCTTATTCATCAGCTCTTCGTGTTTCTCCCTTTCACCCACCAGCTCGAGAATGATGAGCCCATAATTGGAGCAGCTATCGAGAACGCCGTCGTGTATGCCCAGGCGTGTCTTGATAAGACAGCCCCATCCTGTCAGTACTTTCTGAACCTGTACGGCCTCTTCTTTCCTGTTGTCAACCATGATAGCCATTATAGTTTTCTCGTTGAATTTCATCACGCACCCCTCACGATTTATATACTGACTTGCCTGCCAGAATCGTCTCAACTACGTTCAGTTCACTATCCATTATAACGAGATCCGCGAGATAGCCTTCCTTTATTCTCCCTCTGTTTCTGACTCCGAGGTTGGTCAGAGCGTTGTAAGAAGAAACTCTGGCCAATTCAACCAGCGAACACCCGGTCCACTTTCGGAAATTGCGGACGGCCTGATCGAGAACGAGCGTACTGCCGGCTATCGTTCCGTCATCGAGGGTCGCTTTCCCTTCATTCACGGTCACTCTCAACCCGCCGAGGTCGTAGATGCCGTCTTCCAGTCCCGTCGCGTCTATAGAATCGGTAACGAGGATTATATTGTCGGTCCCCCTGATAACATAGACCAGCCTTACGAACTCCGGCGCGGTGTGAAATCCGTCGACAATCATCTCGAGCTTGAGCGGGAGCATTAGGCCGGCGCCGACGCAGCCCACCTCTCTGTGGTGGAGTGTGTTCATGCCGTTGGGGAAGTGCGTCATCCTGTCGCAACCGGCCTCGAAAGCTTTATTTATCTGGGCAAAGGTGGCATCGGTGTGACCCATCGAAACGACTACGTCCTGCATCTTCATCTCCGCCAGCGCCTCGAAGAAACCGTCTATCTCCGGAGCCATGGTTACCAGAATCACGTCGTCTGTGAGGATCTCTCTCAACTCTTTCGGTGTTGCCGGTCTTATAGTTTCGGGATTCTGAGCGCCCTTCTTCTTGACGTTTATATACGGTCCCTCGTAGTGCACTCCCCTGATAGACGTTCTGGCCTTCTCTTCCATGTAGGAGGAAACGAGATTAGCCACTCTCAACATATCTTTCTTTAAAGCCGAGACCGTACTCGGAAGAAGAAACGTGACCCCGTGAGGATAGAGAAACTCCTCCCATTTCTCGAGGCCGATATGATCCATCTTCATACTGTTGACTCCGGCCGCGCCGTGCGAATGGGTGTCAACGAACCCCGGCATCATTATCAACCTGGGATTGCCGTGAGTTCTGTCAACGGACTCTATCTTGTTGCCAGAAATTCTTACATTGGCAGTATATTCTCCGTCAACCGGATCGACGACAAGAACGTTTTTCAACTCCATCTGGAAATTCCCCCTTTCCTGCTCAATCAATTATCACATTCAAACGGGGAATTTAAAACCGCAGTTGTCGCAGAATCTGGCATCAGAATCGTTCTGCTCGCCACAATCGGGGCATTTCTTGTCTTTTCTCAGAGTTGCGCCGCAGTTTTTGCAGAATCTCGAATCCGGAGCGTTCCCGGTTCCGCATTTTTGACATACGACCTTTGACTCTTCGGACCCGGAAATCCCTTCCTTTATAGATCTTGCGATAGTCTTGACACCATCCTTTGTTCCTTCGGCCATATAGTTAATAGTGTCTTTAGCCACCGGCGCAAGCTCGTTGGCTTTGTACCTTGCCACGGCTCCCATGAAACCGTAACTGGTCGCGATAGCTCCCAGAAAGATAAAAGGGATCGCCAGGAAGAAGAGGTAGAACTTATTCGGCTGCCCGAACGAGCCGAAAGCGCTGAAGAAATCTACCATGGCAATTATAAGGATGACCACACCTATAAAAATAAGGAGTGGGCCTGCAACCCTCAAAATACTTCTCATGCTACTGTTTTTTCCGCTAACAGACATATCCCGAACTCCTTTCATGAAATATCGAAAACGGTACAGACAAAACACCGGCCTCTAGAGGCCGTCCTCTGTACCAGTATATCCATATCTTTCCACAATGTCTCCAAAAAAAGAAGACCCTCTAGAAAGTTATGGAAAAAGGGTCTTCGTTTATCTGATAATACTCTTGTTTGATTTTTTCAATTCACACGCCTCGCCTTCTAATCAGCTGTGGGGCGAGGACATGTATCTCTTAATCGCATCGATCTTCACTTTCTCGATCAATATGTCCACGTCTGCCAGATTTCTTATTCTTCTTATCATCGCACACACCTCCTTTTCTGTAATATCAGAACCTGGGGCTTACCATCAGACTGCTGTACGCACTTTCTCTTACCTTAAAAACCATTCTGTCGATATCCTTCAAACTTCTCTTTCTCATATTTTCTCCTCCTTTTATTTGTGTTCTCTTCTCAGAATCTCGGATTGATCATCAGGTTGCTCAACGCGCTGTCCTTTTCGCTCTCGATCAACTTGTCAATTGCTCTGAAACTCTTCTTCTCTCTCTTAGACATGACCCTTCTCCTCCTTTTAGCTCTTTCTCATCTGATGTTCATCATTCTTGCCCTTAAAGAATCTTCTTTCGCGATTTCTACATAACGATCCATTTCATGGTAGTGCACTTTCTTCTCTCTCCTGTTCATCTTCCTCACCTCCTTTTACAGATAATGTGGGAAGGCTTCTTTCTGTACTTTGATCTTGAACTTCTGGATCTCTCTCTCGATCGACGCCGGGTCTTTAACTTTTCTCATTTCCTCACCCCCTTTTTGTTATTTTTTCCTTCGACATTCATAATATATCACAAAGAATAATCAAATGTCAAGTGGAAAAATCAAAAATTCCAAGATTTTTTTCAATTATTATTGGAAATACTGTTCTTTTTATCCAGATCAGTGCGGTAAAGGTTTTCTTTTTTGCATATATCAGGCTCATATAGGCGATAAGCACAAGTTATTTCTATATTCACGAGGATTTATATCATAATTTTTTATATTTATCCAACCAAAATTGCACAAAAATCAATAGAAGAATATATGTATGGAGGACGAATCATTTACATATACCATATATAGGGGCCTATCCTATGAGGTATTGGACTACCGGGAGAGTTCTCATATAAGTGGCTTAAAATGCGCATATTGCTGATGGGAAAGAAATAGTTCTGGTTGCCTCTGCACCCCCAGGGAAGCCGGGAGTAGTTCCGTATCCAAATAGATCATCAAATAGTGGGAATTATCCAATTCGGACTTCCATGAGTTGCAAATTCAAAATAATCGAAATCGATATCTAGATAATTCTTATTCTGTGTTGGAATTTTATATCGTATGTTAGTAATCCGTACCAGAGGTACGAGACAGTAGCTTTTAAATACGAAGATCAACTAAGGTTGTTGTGAGTTATGGGTTATCAGTGATAGTTAAGAACGATCTGAAGTGAAAAGTCTCGCAAATCAAAAAGCAGCCGTTCGGGCATGTTTGTAGGACAAAAGAAAGTCACTTGGTTGCCTTGAACACTTTTAGAGTCGATATATCGACTTTTTTCCCGACTAACTCATCGGGTTCCGCTTGAATACTCTTGAAATACCAGAAGTTTTTATCGGCATTATCGTTTTTTATATTGTACATAAGGGCTTCTGTGCTGGAAATTGTTCCGTATGAATCTTCGTAGAGAAGTTTCACAGTGATCTTATAGCCAGATTCCGGGCTAATTTGTAGCCTGTTGCCGACAGGCTTATAAACTATATGCTCATAAGCTTTGTCTTTCCAGTTCGCCGGATTAAGACCAAGATCGGTGTACTGATAAGGATCGTAAGTCCTTGCATTTTTAGCATTAAGCAATTCAATCAATCCGGTGCTTATTTCTGCGAACGTTGAACCGAAAGGAGTGAGCGGAGCCACATCTCCACCAAGCAGATTATAGTAGAGAGTCTCCGTATTAATTGCCTCTTTTCCCAATCCTCCGTCCAGGAATACATAATCATCTGTCGCGAAGGGTATTCCACGCCTGACATCGACAAGAACACCGGACACAGTTTCAAAATCCGCCTCGCTGTTGGTAAATACAAAGAAATCGTATTGCCCATCTTCAGATATCTTCCAGCCAGCTCCGAAAAGATCTGAATCTACATCTCTTCCAAGTTCTTTCAACTCTCGAGGCACTTCGTTATCCAGGTATATCTTGTTTACGAAGGTTTTCGAAAGTGCCTTGAGGTCTTTCGATATTGCGATAGCCCTTGATTTTCTTATGGCATTGATTCCCAGGGGGGTAATTACAGAGATAAGCATAGCAACAACTGCGAGCACTATCAAAAGCTCTACTAGAGAGAAACCATTTCTTGCTCTGTATTTCATAACTATTCGCTCCTCCTGAAAATCGTTGTCTTTAAATTTGGACAAGCAAAACTGTGCCAGATGTTTCCATATGATTCTCATAACAGCCGATGTGCTTTGTATAGGTCTCTTTGAAGAGAAGCGTAGCGCTCAAGCAGATATAGCCACTTTTATTAAAAGAAGCTTTTGATTATATTTCCAAAATTGAGAAGCCTTTATTTTTTATAGCCGATTGTCGATCCCGAGCCAGAAATGTTGCGAAGGTTATAAGCAGCGATCGATGTATCGACACTCTCGCTTATTTTGCCGTTTTTGGTGCTCGAGGCTGTTAAGGATACATCGAACATCACACGGTTATCCTCGACCGTCCTCATCGTCATCGAAAGATTCGAAACAGCTATATCCGAAGGATCGCTCAAGCTCTGCTCGTTCATCCTGCTCTGTCCGGATGTTTGAAACCTCTTTATCGTACCGTTTTCCAGCGTGATCACTATCCAGTCGTTTCCCTGCAGAGAATCGCCGAACTCAACTTCTCTTGCCCATCGCAGCTCTTCCGAAATCCTCTCTACTATATTCCTCAAGTTTCTGCTAAGGAGCGCCGTTTCCCGGGTAGCTCCGTAAACTCTCCAGCCCGATGAGAAAACCGCAAAGGCTATGGACATTATAATTCCAGATATCAGGAGAACGACGAGAATCTCCGATAAAGTGAGACCGGCATTTCTCTTCATCTGAAGCATCACCTGTTTCTCAAAAACAGATCTACGCGTTTCCCGTCTGCATAGTTCTTTGTGATCAGCTCTCCCGAAAGCGATATGCTTTCACTTTCTAAAGCGATGTTCACTATGTACGATTGTCCCACGCTTGAAACAAACATCTCTTCTTCCAGCTCGTTTTGAACCCCTGACAGTTCGTTGATCTCGAATTTATTCTGCTGTGCCCTTCTCATGCTACTGGAGAGCATCGGAAGAACTGCCGAGATAATCACGGTGACTATAATAAGACTCACAAGAACCTCGACAAGAGAAAAACCGGACTTTCTATTCTTATAATTGGTATTTGTCTTCATCCTTATCACCTACCTGCTCCAAATTTCGGCATCTATTTCTCCCTGGCCACCGCCGACAAGGCCTATCAACTCAGGGGGAAAGGTCTCTTCGATATCGGTTTCATAAACAACTTTTGCATTCCCGGTAGCGATCAAACGATCTGAGACGACGGCTCCTCTGACTTGTGCGCTACCGCCAATGTTGACAGTCGAGTCGGGCGCATATACGGCTATCACATTGGCCAGTTGATCGCCAGTCAAATTCACCGTCTGGCCGCCGCTTATAACTAGACCGTTTATCTGTGCCGAGCCGCCGACATCTACATCGGCTCTCTGTATATGAACGATTCCAGTAAAACGGATATTCCCGGTGAGCTTCAAGCTTTTTGCGCCCGCGTAACTCACCCTCACCGCATCAACCTCTCCGCCGTTGTTGAGCGTTCCTCCTGCACCCATATCGAAATCTGTGATAGCGTAAACTTCGAGCTTTCCCCCTCCCGCCAGATTGATATGGCCCTGCCCTATGTTCAACGTTCCAGCCCTTATAACCCCCTTGCCTATACCGTTAATGATTACATTACCCGAGAGCGACATAGTCCCAGAAACTTCGAACTGTTGCTTCGGGCCGTTCTGAAAATCGATCGTACCGCTGGATAAAGAGACCGATGAGGTTTTCACCAGACTGTTCGAAGAGATCCTCACGATCCCGTTCTGCGAGGTTGAAAAGGACTGATTTGAATCTACATAAAGATTCTCCAGGTCGAGAAGATTACCTTTCAGCTGCGTCTGGCCCTTTGCGTAAACCGTGGAAAGCCTCACATTGCTTCCGGAGGATGTGGAGAAGTTGCCGTTCGTGTACAGATTGAATCTGGCCGAGTTAATCAAAGAAACTCCGTTGCCTCCCAGTTCGGTATTGCCTTCCACGTAGAGATTCAGAGTCCCCGGCCCCCTTACCTCTATCTGCCCGCTTCCGCCGACTGATAGACTGTTAGCCCTTATCGAAAGATCTTTTCCTCCCATATCGAATATGAGCCTGCCACTGCCGGCAACACTCAATTTTGCATAATCGCCGCTCTGAGTGATAGTAAGAGTAGAACTACCGTTTATATTCCAGTCACCGTTCTGATGAAGCCCCTCTGGAAAGACAGGAAATGTGGGGAATACTATCGAAGCCGGCGGATCTGGAAAAGCCGGAAGAGTGTAAAGCCTTGTTTTAGTAAGATTCTCTATTGGATGGGTATCCAACCAAGTATTGTTCCAGATATTAGTCCTCGTAACGACCGCCTCTGGATAGTAAATCGATTGATTCGGATTGTTCGGATTCACGCCCGGGTTAACATGAGTATCTCCATCGACACCGACATAAATCGTGCCGGTGATTTCGGCTCCGCCACCAACTATATTTATCGATCCTGGAGAGATCGAGTTTATCCCGCTTTTTCCTTCTATTCTGGCGCTGCCTTGAAGCTCGATATAACTGTCTGTGAAAACGGCCATATCGAAGATGGGGAACTCGTAAGCTCCACCCGAAGAGGCAAGGGTAAGCACAACGCTCTCGACTAGTGTATTTCTGTTGCCGTAAGATACTATCTTGAACTCTGAACCCGACTGATTCGAAAGAATAGCGAAAGCGATATCGCTCTGAGAAGATTGAATGACATCCAGCACTGTGTTTCTGATCGTTTGAAGATCGCTTTCCCAGTTATCCCCATTCTCCCAGGCTTCGACCAGTTCAAAAGAACCGTTGCCGTTTTCCGGAAGCGCCCCTCTGAAAACACCCCTGGCGTCATTAGTTTCATCTTTCTCCAGGAGAGCCCTGGCGATCTCGACTCCTGAAAGCGCTCTATAATGAGCATTGAGACGGGCTTCGGCTCTATTGAGCTGCATAGAATCGTTCAGTACCAGCGTTACCACAGTTATAGATATTATCGAAAGTACAGACACCGCTATAAGCGCAGTGAATAGTACGAATCCTTTCTTTCTCGTTCTACAATTCCCCATAACAACAGCCTCCCGTGGAAGCCAGAATTAATGAAAAAACTAAAGTTATTTTTGCAAAATCATGCCAACACCAAAGCGCTCTATCATGGCCAGATACATCGAAAACGTACAAGCAATAGTAGAGCATCTCAGGAAAGGTTAAACGAGATCACTAACTCCGGTAGTTTTGCAGAGGCGAACGGCTGTTAGTAAGGCACACAGTTCTCAATCTTAAGTCCGCATTCGCTTTTTAGCTTGAAGTGCATGGTTTGAGTCACAGGTTGATTGCTGATAATTTTGGGCCAGTGAAGGTGATGCTTTTAAAAAAATTAGGCTATAAAATGAAGGAAATTTCATCCTATATAGCCAGAAACGGAAGTCAATTTCATCAAAAAACCAATCGCCCGTATCTTATATTATCTTTATATCTGAACATAACTATCGTCTAGATATTTAAATTGTATGATCTGTAGCCGCTTGAAAGTCTATTTTGAAGCTGATCTTGCATTTTTTAAAATTTATGAAATATATCTATTTTGATCAATTTATTCGTCATTCGAACAAATACTATTTAAACCAATTACAAATAAACGTATGAAAATGATTCATGCAAAATCTGGCACATGATTGCTCTTTAGAAATTAACTAGCCTATTGTCAGTATAAATAA